>ULPW01079874.1_pt1 | contig 9430 bp, 8 predicted proteins | sample 1953871 | NCBI WGS metagenome assembly ULPW01 (sample SAMEA4835639, study PRJEB28245) | human gut metagenome | biome: gut microbiome; material: fecal sample | place: Denmark | collected 2008 | reverse complement strand
GTGGAAGCCTATGAGCCTTTGATACAGAAATATGCCAAACAATACGGCATTCCCGAATATGTGGAGCTTATCAAGGCGGTTATGATGCAGGAGTCTGGCGGGCGTGGACTTGACCCGATGCAGGCGGCGGAAGGCAGCTTTAACACAAGGTATCCACACGAGCCGAATGGGATTAAAGACCCAGAATATTCGATTGAGTGCGGGGTACAGGAATTAAAGGCAGCCCTTATCTCTGCTGAGGTAGAAAACCCGATTGATATGGAGCATATCAAACTTGCCTTACAAGGTTACAATTTCGGCAACGGCTATATTTCGTGGGCTAAGACCAACTATGGCGGCTATTCCTATGCCAATGCGGTAGAGTTCTCCACCATGCAGGCGGCACGGTTGGGTTGGGACAGCTATGGCGACACGCAGTATCCTGACCATGTGCTGCGGTATTATCCATACGGGCGGGCGTTCACAAGCGGCGGCAACCAAGCGATTGTGGAGGTCGCTTTGACACAGCTCGGAAATGAGGGCGGTCAGCCTTATTGGAGTTGGTATGGCTTTGATGGGCGTGTAGAATGGTGTGCCTGCTTCGTATCGTGGTGTGCCGACCAGTGTGGTTATATCGAAAGCGGGATTATCCCGAAATTCGCAGGCTGCGTGGACGGCTCAAATTGGTTTAAGGGTAACGGACAATGGCAAGACAGAAACTACGAGCCGCGGGCAGGCGATATTATTTTCTTTGATTGGGAAGGCGACGGAGAAACCGACCATGTAGGCATTGTGGAGAAATGCGAAAACGGTGTCGTTTACACCGTGGAGGGTAATTCTGGCGATGCTTGCAGACAAAAGCAATATACGGTTGGAAGCAGCTCCATCTATGGTTACGGTGTTCCTGCCTATTAAAAATGGGCAAAAGAAAAACCAGAGGTTTATTCCTCTGGCTCTTTTGCCTTACATAGTCCGCTGACAGTTGCTTCAACTATGGACAGCTCTTTATCGTTTAGTTTGTCGAGTTCTGCGTCTAAGCGTCTGCGGACGGAACTTCTTTTGACCTCATTATCTGGGAATATGTATTCATCAACCGATACACCGAACATTGTCACAAGCTGAATGAGCAGCTCCAGACTTGGCTTTTGTCCCTCATTTTCAATCGCTTGAAGATGTCTTGGGTCATAATCTACAATACGAGCAAGCTGCTCTCTGGTCATACCTTTTGCTGTCCTTGCTTTCTTGATTGCCTGTCCTATCGGTGTAAAATCGAAGTCAAAATAATTGTTTCTTGTGTCCATAAACTCACCACCTTGTATCTGCAAAATGCTACTATTATATTTTACAGAAATGTGAGTTCTTTTAGAACGATTTGAAATCTCTGATATTAGGATATAAAATCTCTTATTACAAGCGGTCAAAGTTCATAATTGCACACTTGATACTGTTCGTTCAAACGGCTATAATATATACAGTACACCTTAGGAGGTCAGATATGTTTGAATATATGACAGCACAGGAAGCCGCTGAAAAGTGGAACGTATCGTTAAGATGGGTACAAAGACTTTGTAAAGGAAACCGTATTGAGGGGGTTATGAATATTAACCGTGTGTGGCTTATTCCTAAAAGTTCAAAAAAGCCCGTTGATAAGCGGAGAAAGGTTACAGATTATGGAGAATAGAATTTTATTACTAGAAGATGATGTAAGTTTAATAGACGGACTGCAATATTCGCTAAAGAAAAATGGCTTCGATGTCGATTTTGTCCGTTCTGTGCAGGAAACTCTAACTTATTTATCTGAGATAGAAAAATACGATATGCTCATCCTTGATGTCACATTGCCAGACGGAACAGGTTTTGAGATATGTGAAAAAGTACGAAAAAACGGAAGTCAGATACCGATTATTTTTCTGACAGCTTCTGATGAAGAAGTTAGCATTATTCGTGGTCTGGACTGCGGCGGTGATGACTACATAACAAAACCGTTTAAGTTAGGCGAGTTATGTTCACGCATACGAGCGTTGCTGCGGCGGGCAGGGTTGTCCACTCAAGGAACAGGGGCAGTTATGGAATGTGGCGATATTAAGATAGACCTTTTAGGAAGCCGTGTCTTATTAAAGGGAAAAATATTAGAACTTACCGCCGCAGAATACCGTTTAATATGCCTGTTGGTAAAGAATGCAAACCGTATTATTACAAGAGATATTATTTTAGACGAGTTATGGGACAGCACAGGAGATTATGTAGACAATAATACCCTTTCCGTCTATGTGCGACGACTGCGAGAAAAAATAGAAACAGACCCATCACATCCAGAACATTTACTAACAGTCCGAGGATTTGGTTATCAGTGGAAAGAGGTGGACGAATGAACTTCTTACATGATAAACATAGCCGTTATTATTGCATTTTCATTGTTACTCTTGTTTTGCTGCTTTTTTTGATGGGAATAGCTGTCATTGACACGCAAACGGCGGCTACCAAAGAAATGTTTTTAACACACAATAATGCGATTGCTACTTCTTTACTGGAAGAAGGAATTTCAAAGGAAGTAATTGCAACAGCCTTAATGAATACGGAAGCAGGCACTACAGGAAATAAGTTTTTAGCCGAAATTGGTCTTTCAAACAGCACGGATATAGAAAATTTACCTTATGTATCTGCTGTTAAAAATACAATACTGACATCTCTGTTTGTGATGTTATTTCTATGGACGCTGCTTCTGTTTTTAGGTACAATGCTGTTTTTGTATCGTAGGGAAAGACTATATAGGGAATCAGAAAACATCATTAAGGACTACATAGATGGGAACTATACTGTTCACCTTCCGCAATCTAACGAGGGAACTATTTACCAGCTCTTATCTTCTGTTGACCAATTGGCTACTATGCTTCAAGCAAAAAATGATACAGAACAAAAGACAAAAGAGTTTCTTAAAAATACAATTTCTGATATATCACATCAATTAAAAACGCCTCTGTCGGCACTTATGATGTATCAGGAAATTATTGAGAATGAGCCAGAAAACTTCGAAACGGTCAAAGAATTTTCCTTAAAGATTGGAACTGCATTAAAGAGAATGGAACAGCTTATTCAATCTATGTTGAAAATCACAAGAATAGATGCAGGGAGCATCTCTTTTGAAAAATCCAATTACAGTATCCCGAATATTATTAATCACGCAATTAGTGAATTGACAACACGGGCGGACAATGAAAAAAAGGAAATTGTGATAGATGGTGATTTGGAACAGATGCTTTACTGTGATATAGAGTGGACGGGCGAAGCCATTGGCAACATTATCAAAAACGCACTTGACCATACAGATACAGGGGGAAAAATCTCTATATCGTGGGAACAAACGCCCGCTATGATTAGAATATTTATTACGGATAACGGACACGGCATTTCCCAAGAGGATATACACCACATATTTAAGAGATTTTATCGAAGCAAAAATACTTCAGAAAGTCAAGGGATTGGACTTGGATTGCCATTAGCAAAGGCGATTGTTGAGGGACAAGGCGGTATTCTTTCTGTTCAGAGCGAGCGATTACAGGGAACAACCTTTACATTGTCTTTCCTTACGGAATCGTAAGGTTAAATTCATCTGATTGTAAGCTGTTACTTCTATCCTTGTGAGAAAGGAGGTACTTATAAATGGAAATCTTAAAAGTACAAAATCTGTGTAAAACATACGGAACTGGTGAGGCAAAAGTCGATGCTTTGAAAAATGTATCGTTCTCTCTGGAAAAAGGTGAGTTCGTTGCTGTCGTTGGAGAGTCTGGCTCTGGGAAGAGTACCCTGCTAAATTGTATCGGTGCATTGGATGTTCCTACTTCTGGCACAGTCACGATGGATGGGAATAACTTATTTTCTATGAAAGAAGAAGAACGCACGATTTTCAGAAGGAGGAATATCGGCTTTATTTTTCAGTCTTTTCAGCTTGTATCTGAATTGACGGTGGAACAGAATATAGCATTTCCGCTTCTTTTGGATTATCGCAAACCGAAAGCTTCTGATGTAGAAGAAATATTAGAATTGCTCGGCTTAACAGAACGAAGAAACCATTTGCCAAGCCAGCTTTCTGGCGGTCAGCAGCAGCGTGTCGCTATTGGCAGGGCATTGATTACAAAACCGAAGTTGATTCTTGCGGACGAGCCGACAGGCAATCTGGATAGCAAGAATAGCCAAGATGTTATTGATTTGCTGACAAAAGCATCCAGACATTACCAACAAACAATACTTATGATTACGCACAACAACGGTCTTACTTCTATGGTTGACCGTGTCTTGCGTGTCACAGACGGTGTGCTGACAGACTTGGGAGGTAATGCGAATGAAAAATTATCTTGACCTTGTTCCTATTTCTGCAAAAGTACATCGAAAGCAAAATCGTATGTCTATTATTTGTATTGTATTGGCTGTCTTTCTGGTAACAGCTATTTTCGGTATGGCTGATATGTTTATCAGAGGGCAGATTTTGCAGGCACAGCAGGAAAACGGAAATTGGCATATTGGCATACAAAACATTAGTGATGAAGATGCAATGCTTATATCTTCCAGACCAGAGGTAGCTACTGTTGCCGATTATGGTACGCTGAATTTTCGAGGAGAACAAGAATATACTTTGCATGGAAAAAATGTGAGTATATGCGGTGGAAATGAAAGCATAGTTACAGAAATTTTTAATGTGTTGGATGAAGGGACGTTTCCTAAAACTGAGAATGAAGCAATGATATCAATCAATGCGAAGGATACGCTAAAGTTAAAAATTGGTGAGCAAATTGTAATTACAACGCCAAATGGAACGGAATTCTCATATATTATTTCTGGCTTTATGAAAAATTCCGCAAACCTTATGCGTGAAGATGTTTATGGTGTGTTTTTGACAACAGATGGCTTTCGAACAATTTACTCCAATGAAACAGATGTTAACCCATCTGAGTATACAATGTTTTTCGTGCTATTTGATAATAAAGGAAACATTCCAAAAGAGATAGCTGAGATTAAAGAACAGTACGGATTGTCCGATAAACAAGTAACCGAAAATATAACATTGCTTGGTTTGATGGGGCAGAGTGATGATTCATTCATGGCACAGGTGTATACTGTTGCAATAATTCTATTTTTCCTCGTTTTGATGGCTGGCGTTTTAATGATTGCAAGTAGTATGAACACTAATGTGGCACAGCGAACAGAGTTTTTTGGAATGGTTCGTTGCATAGGGGCAACACCTAAACAGGTTATGCAGTTAGTACATAAAGAGGTTATGAATTGGTGTCGCTTTGCAATTCCACTTGGTGTTATCGGCGGTATGGTATTGGTTTGGGTATTGTGTTTTATTTTGCGGCAGCTTAGTCCACAATATTTTGGTGGAATGCCTGCTTTTAGTATAAGCTATCCAAGTATTATAGCGGGTATTGTTGTTGGTTTGTTGACAGTTCTCCTTGCTGCCCGTTCTCCTGCTAAGAAAGCATCCAAAGTTTCTCCTTTGGCAGCGGTATCTGGAAATGCAAATGATTTACAACCTGTAAAAAAAGCGGCGAATACCAAGTTTTTCAAGATAGACACTTCTCTTGGTATTCATCATGCTAAAGCAAGCAAAAAGAATTTTATTTTAATGATTAGCTCATTTTCAATCAGTATTATTCTTTTTCTTGCATTTTCAGTAACTATTGATTTTATGAATCACACATTGACGCCTTTACAGCCGTGGACTGCCGATATATCTGTTATCAGTCCAGAAGATACCTGCTCGGTAAAGGCTGAATTTATTGAGGAATTACAGCAAAATCCCGCCGTAAAAAATGTTTATGGGCGAATGTTTGCTTACAATGTTCCCGTAATCGTAAATGGCGAGGAAAAAGTTGTTGACCTTATTTCATATGAAGACATGCAGTTTGACTGGGCAAAGGACTATGTTTTGTCCGGCAGCTTGGAAAAAGCACAAAGTGAAAGTAATACAGGACTTATCGTTTTTGAGCCACAAAACGACATTGAGGTAGGCAATGTCATTACCTTAAATTTGAATGGCAGCCAAGCTGATATGGAGATTGTCGGTATGTTATCTGACTGCCCATTTAATAATCGTCAAGATGTTGGCAAGCTCATTTGTTCTGAGGATACCTTTAGAAAACTGACGGGCGAAACGGATTATAGTATTATTGATATACAGTTATCTCAAAATGCCACAGAGAATGATGTAAATGAAATACACCGCTTGGTAGGCTCACAATATACATTTTCTGATGAGCGAATGGGTAATAGTAACACCCGTGGGGCTTACTATTGTTTTGGGCTTTTCATTTATGGCTTTTTGGTATTGATTGCATTGATTACACTATTCAATATCATAAATAGCATAGCTATGAGTGTGGTGGCAAAAATGAAACAATACGGAGTTTTTCGAGCGATTGGATTAAGTAACAGGCAACTGGCTAAAATGATTATTGCCGAAGCATCTACCTATGCAATCACAGGTACTATTTGCGGTAGCGTTTTAGGAATAGTCTGTAACAAGATTTTATTTAGCAAACTTATAACCTATAAATGGGGCGATGCATGGAGTGTTCCTCTGGTTCAGCTTGGTATCATTATTGTTGTTGTTGCCATTGCAGTAATTTTGGCAGTAAGAAACCCCATTAAAAAATTGGAGAAAACATCTATCGTAGATATAATTAGTGTGCAATAGTTCTCAATATTATTGCATTCATAGAGGGGCAGGCAGGTAATTCTTGAACGGAATTGTCTGCCTCTTTTAGCTTACTATTTTGTAAGTCAAAATTCATCTAATTGTAAGGTTGGCTCTATATCATAATATAGGAAAGATGGAGAACACCATGAAAAAACGATTATCTAAAAAAACTTTGATTTCTGTATGCACGTTGATTGCTGCTTTGATTATTTGGACTATGTGGAGCAATACAGCTTTGATGTTGAGTACGGTGACTGTTTCAAGCAATCGTATCCCTGCCGCATTTAATGGTTTTCGGATAGCTCAAATATCCGACCTGCACAATGCAGTGTTCGGAGAAGACAATGCAGAACTGTTACAAATACTGTCAGAATGTGAGCCAAACATAATAGTAATAACGGGTGATTTAGTTGATGCTGAACATACGGACATTGATGTTGCCCTTGATTTTGCAAAAGAAGCTGTTCAAATTGCAGATACATATTATGTAACAGGCAATCACGAAGCCAGTTTGTCACAGTATGATGAGCTTAAAGCAGAACTTGAAAATACTGGTGTAGTTGTCCTTGAAGATAAAGCAATGCAGTTAGAATATAATGGAGATGACATTACGCTTATCGGACTTTCCGACCCAAGCTTTACGCTTAAAGGGGATATGTTTGGAGAAGTTCCTGCTATGGTTGATACGAAATTACGGGGACTAATCGGAGATAAAGACAATTACACTATTTTGCTTTCACATCGCCCAGAATTGTTTGAAGCCTATGTAAATTGTGGTGTCGATTTAGTTTTAAGCGGTCACGCACATGGTGGTCAGTTTCGTTTACCGTTTATTGGCGGTTTGGTTGCTCCAAATCAAGGCTTGTTTCCAAAATATGATGCAGGCTTATATACGAAAGGTGACACAAATATGATTGTTTGCAGAGGACTTGGCAATAGTATAATCCCTATTCGATTTAATAACCGTCCAGAAATCGTGTTATTGGAGCTTATCGCAGAATGATAGTAAGTAAATGTATTTAATTTTGAAAGGTAGGTTGTAACTTGAAGCAGACAGAATGGCTATTATGTCCTCTTTGCGGAAACAAAACCCGAAACAAAAGCAGAGAGGACACAGTTTTGAAAAACTATCCTCTTTACTGCCCAAAATGTAAACAGGAAACATTGATTGATGTAAAGAATTTACAAATAACCGTCATCAAAGAGCCAGACGCATAAGATGCAGAGCCGATGAACAAGTGAGTAATCGCAGTTTGTCGGCTCTGTTTTTATATAACCATAGGTAGGACAAGCCCGCCGAATAAAAAAAACGGTGCTTTGGTGGGCGGCTTTGTCACGCCCAGACTAAATTTTACTGCCCTCTAAACCCGTTTTCGAGTTTGGAGGGATTTTTATGTGTTGGTCAAGCACGACCATCACGCTGCTTATCAGAAGCAGCAGTTATTTACATAGTGTCACGTAGAAGTGAGGATAACTTATTAAAAAAAGCCTTGCTTGCTCGTGGCACTTTTCTACTTTTCGAGTAGAAGTCACATATCTATATCATAGAGATAATTATGCGTGTTGCCGTAGAGGTCTTAGTACCTTTGCGGCTTTTTGTTTGTCGTTTTTTGTCGCAACACAGGATAAACCTGCTTCTAGCATTGGGTGCCGTAGCCCACCTCAATCTGAATTTCTCAAAAAAATTCAGATTGGAGGTACACATTATGGCTTACAACAAAGCCAGAGAAGAAAAGAAATGGCGGCTCTGGAAAGAAGCCGAGGAAAAGCAGTTACGGAGCTTGGGGGTTAGCGAAGACACTATAGAACAGCTCCGTGTTCATGATTGGGCGATTTTTAATTCTGACAGACGGTACTATCAGCGCATGCAGGAAGCAGGTACATACCTTGATGAAGTCGCAGAGGATACAACACCACCCGAAATAAAAACGGTTGAGGACTTTTGGGATAACATCGAAAATCAGCACCTCTATCAAGTTTTGATTAAGGTGGACAGGCTTACATTGCAGATTGCTTTGATGAAGATACAAGGATATTCAACCCGTGAAATTGCGGTGTATCTGGATATTACTGAAAAAGCTGTTTACAGAAGAATGGATAGGCTCAAAGAAAAATTAAAAAAGTTTTTTGAGTAGAGGGGAAAATTGAATATTCCCACGGGCTACAGGGTGAGAGGACAAAAAACTCTTACCCTGTTTTCCTTTGTGTGGCGAAAACGGGATAGCTCCTTGACAACCGAATACCCATTCGCCAAATACTTTCTCTTTGTGATTGTGATGAGCATAAGCGTGTGCAGCGGTACGCCACGACCTGCCAAGCGGCAGCGAGCGATTGAAAGGTGGTGAGCCTATCTTTACCGACTCAAAATATCGGGCAGCTCCCGATTTCGCCATAACCCACAAAGAGGATAATGATACTCCCGTCCAGTCACAGTCCGAGCGTGAAAAAACCGTCGCAGGCAATGAGGGCGGCTCTGTCAGAACGACAGTTGGGGTGGAACTCCCGTGGCGCCAGTTCGCTGCTGACCGTTTGGCGACTTCCCATAGCATTTCGGGGTGTCGAGGACAAATTGAAATGCTCCTATCATATCAGCCAAACGAAAGGTGGTCATAAGAACAGAGATATTGATAATATTCTTCCGACCTTAAATACTTCCTTTTGTTTGGCTGCCTACATAGGCAGAACTAATCTGCCTGAATCCAGATGGGAGGTAAAACACAATGGAAAGAATTATTAAGCGTGGCGACATTTACT
>ULPW01065006.1_pt1 | contig 9554 bp, 4 predicted proteins | sample 1953871 | NCBI WGS metagenome assembly ULPW01 (sample SAMEA4835639, study PRJEB28245) | human gut metagenome | biome: gut microbiome; material: fecal sample | place: Denmark | collected 2008 | reverse complement strand
CGTACCCTTCTTACCCAGTCGCTTGCGGTGCTTATGCCGTTTAATGTGCAGGAACTGAATGACAGCACAGGTAATTATTACGGTATCAACCAGATCAGTAAGAATGTAAATATCGGTAACAGAAAGAAGCTCATCAACGGAAATGGCTTTGTATTCGGAGTGCCGGGTTCCGGCAAATCATTCTTCTGTAAGATGGAAATGGGCAGCGTATTCTTGTCGGGAGATGATGAGATTATCGTCATTGATCCGATGAACGAATATTTTGATATTGCACAGACTTATGGTGGAACCGTGGTAAATATGTCCACATACACGGACAATTATGTAAATCCGCTTGAGATGGATGTGTGGAGTCTTGATCCGAATGATTCAAAGGGAATGATAAGGGAAAAAGGGGAATTTATGCTTGGTCTTTGTGAGCAGTGTATCGGGGACAGCTTAAATTCCAGACAGAAATCAATCATTGACCGCTGCGTGAGAAAGATGTATATCGACATTGCAAGGGGCAGGGAAAAGTATATTCCGGTAATGAGTGACTTCTACGATATCCTTATGGAACAGCCGGAGGACGAAGCAAAGGATATCGCATTGTCTTTGGAACTTTTTGTAAATGGTTCCCTTAATATCTTTAACCACCAGACAAATGTTGATGTAGATAACCGATTCACGGTATATGGTATCAGGGACTTAGGCACGGAGCTTAGTCCTATCACAATGCTTGTTATGATGGAGTCTATTCAAAACAGGATTGTTGAGAATGGGCAGAAGGGCAAGGCAACCTGGCTCTATATTGATGAGTTCCATGTCCTGCTTAATTCGGAGTATTCTGCAAAATATTTACAGCAGCTCTGGAAGAAGGTGAGGAAACAAGGTGGACTGTGCACGGGTATCACCCAGAACGTCGTGGACCTTTTACAGAACTACACCGCCACTACAATGCTTGCAAACTCTGAGTTTGTTGCACTCTTAAAGCAGGCGAATACAGACAGTTCCAAGATGGCAGAGGTTATCGGTGTATCAGAGGCACAGCTTCGTTTCGTAACCAATACTGCATCGGGAATGGGACTTATCAAGTGTGGTTCCGTGGTAATTCCGTTTGATAACCAGATCAGCAAGGACACTGACCTTTACAGACTGTATAACACCAATATCCACGAAAAGATTGCGGAGCAGAAGAAAAGGGAGGCAAAATTTGCTGATTAGAATTGCAATGTATCAGCCATTTGGACTAAGTTCCGGATGGCTACTTTTTTACCTTTTTTAAGGATACAGAAAGAAGGTGGGAACATTGAAGATAAAAAAAGTGGATGACAAGCCTATGGTCATTCACACTAAGAAAAAAGCTAAGATTCATATGCATGAACCGAAGAAGGCTAAAATTAAGGGCAGTAACATTTACACCGTACAGCGTGGTCCGAAAATTGCCAGTGCAAAGATAAATGATACAGGTAAAAAGAAGTCTTATCGTAAGAGTACCATTCATCAGGCAGAGAAGAAAGAAAAGGAACCTTCAAAATTTAAGAGAAATATACGGGAGTCCAATACTTCTATCAAGACGAAGAATACCAATCTTCATATAGCAGGAAGAACGGGAGCACTTGCGGCTGGAGCAGTTACAGAGCAGGTGGAAGGCGGGCAGGAAGTGTCACAGGCAGCTTATCTTGCATATGAAGTAAGCCGTCCGGTTACGGGAACTGCTTCAAGGGGAGCGTCACTTTTCAGAAAGAAAGCGGCAGCCGAAGCAAAGAGGCGTATCAAGAAGGTAGAAACAGGAAAGAAACTGGCAAAAAAGATGGGAAAGAAAGCTGCCAGTGATACGGCAAAAAAGGTTGCCGGTGACACGACAAAGACAGCAGCGAAAGAAACTGCTAAGAACACTGCAAAAGAAACTGCCAAAACTACGGCAAAAGCGGCAACCACAGCGGCAGGTACAGCGGTTGCACCGGGAGCAGGTACAGCAGTCGGCATGGCGGCAGGCTATGCCACAGGTGTATCTATCGAGGCGAAGGATGTGAAAGCAGCGAACCGTAGCAGAAAGATTAAATTTTTTCTGGATAAGATGAAAGAACAGGAAAATCAGACGGACAGTGTTGTAAAACTGGTAAAAGATCTGATTGTAAAAAAGGCAGTTCTTTGGATAAAGGCGGCAGCTCCGATTATCGGACTTGTACTTTTGCTGTTGGTTCTTTTAGTGGTAATCGTTGCAGTTCCGGTTATTGCTGTGATAGCGATTCTTTATAATTCACCATTTGCCTTATTTTTACCGCCGCTGGAGTCAGGAGATACAGTGCAGACAGTTACAAGTGCTTATGTGTCTGAATTTAACCGTGATGTGAATACCAAAGTGAATGAACATACCGGATATGACTTTGGCGAACTGGTGTATGTAGATTATGAGGGAATGGATGAAAATCCAAGTAACTACTACGACATTATGGCGGTCTACATGGTCAAGTATGGTGTAGGCGATACTGCAACAATTATGAATGATATATCAAAGGGGTGGTTGCAGACTGTAGTAAATGATATGTGTTCTTATACTACAAGTAGTGGAACAAAAGATGTGGAGGAAACAGACGCAGATGGCAATGTAACAACTGTTACGAAGTCGGTACTGTATGTAAATGTTACGCTCAAATCATACAGAGATATGATTTCTGTTTATGGATTTAATTCTGATCAGATAGAAATGCTTGAGCAGATCATGAGTCCTGAGTTTATGGGACAGCTTGGATATGCCGGAAGTGGAAGCGGTGGAGGCGGTGGAAGCCCCGGAGTAAGTTCCATGACAGAGGATGAAATAAATGCAATCCTCAGTGGTATTACAGATAGCAGGCAGAAAGCAGTCTGCTCTTATGCCCTTCACAGAGTGGGTTATCCTTACAGTCAGGAATTAAGAGATAGTGGCAATTATTATGATTGCAGTTCACTTGCGTATTATTCATGGAAGGATGCAGATGTGAATATCAGTTATGGAGGAGCAACTACAGCAGCGGCAGAAGCACAGGGACTTGATGAAGCAGGAAAGACCGTATCTTATGATGAAATGCAGCCTGGTGATCTTATCTTTTACAGTTTCACAAACAACGGAAGATATAAGAATATCAGCCATGTGGCAGTATATGTCGGCAATGGCAAGGTGGTAGAAGCCCTGAATGAAAGAGTTGGCGTAGTTTACCGTGATGTGGCAAGTGTCGGAAAGATTGTAGTAATTGGCAGACCATAGAAAATTGGCAGAGAGGGCGAAAGTCCTCTCTGGGACAGGAGGTAAGAATGGATTTAAAGGATATGATTCTTGTAATGGAGAATTATAAGGGAACAGAAAGAAATATGCTTATGACTTTGGAAGATTATAAGAAGTTCGTTGCCATTGATGATATGTCAGAGCTTGCAGATCAGATGCTGCTTCTTGGAAGAACGCTTGCGGAAGGTTTTACAGAGTATTACAGGGCAGCAAATGTTACAGTTTTTGCAAAATTCTGTAGAGATGATGTGGAACTGGGACGCTTTTTGCAAGGATATTATAATGATTCAAAGAAATTTTACTTTGATAAGGCAACAAGTTCCCCAGAGTGTATTACAAAGATGGATGAGATTGGAATGACGGATAGAGGCTGGATAGATGACTTTATCCTGCATTATGAAAAATGCGACAGGACATTTGAAAGAGGGCAGACATTTCATAATTTTAATGACCACGATTATATGGTACTTGAAGCATTATCTCCACGCAATCTTGTGGTAATGGATATGAAAAGCGGCTCTCTCACGATTGCTCTTGGAGCAACAGAGTATAAGCGATATCCGAAAGACGAGGAGCCAACTAAGGATAACACAACGATTGGGGTATCGTGGGAGCACGGGATTTATCTTGGTTCCACACTTTCGCAGACCAACTTTAAGGCATATAAAAGAGAATACGGGACACCTGAAAAGATAAAAGATGTTTATGATTACAGGGCGAAACTCAAGCAGAAGTTTTATTTTTATCAGGATTTGTCAAAGGATGATGATATTCCAAAAAATATGCAGAATGATTTCCTGCACCAGATGTATAAGGAATTTGGAACGATAGAGGAGGAATATTTTTATGACAGGCTTGAAGATGGAAAGTATGATGAAGGTTTTAAGGAAAGACAGGTAAAAGAAAAAAAGAGCCGATGAGGAAAAATGGAATTGGAGGCTGATATCGAATGGAAAAAGAATTTGATATTGAGATAAAAGAAGTTCTCTCAAGGGTAGAGACAGTAAAGGCAGAGTCACTTGACGATGCCATAAACAAGGCAATGGATATGTATTATTCAGAACAGATAGTCCTTGATGCGGAGGATATGAAGGGAGTTGATTTTTCGCCATACAGCGAAGAACAGCTCCCTTCTTCATTAAAGGAAAATGGAGGAAAGACACGATGAAAAATGAGCAGACAGCAGTTATTAAGGATATGGAATTTTTATTAAACGAACTTCATAAGGAATGGGAAAGACCGGGAGAGGTAAAATCGTCTGTCAGTATTCCATATGAGAAAGTTGAGGAAATCAGCAGAAAGCTGAATGTGATTGTCTATGAGACACAGCAGTCGGCTGACAGCGACGGACTTGCCTTTAAGCAGAGCATAGCCAAGTCAAAGCAGTGTTATGTGCTTCTCAGGATTATGCGAAAGATTGTAAAAGGAAAGGGCAAATGTGATAGACAGGCGGTTGATGCAGAATTTGTGATTGAGCTTGACGGGGAGGAGTCAAAGCTCTTTAAGGAAATGTTTGCAGAATTACTGAAGTAAAAGGAGGGTGACACATGAGTGTTGATATGAAGGTCAAAGCGATATATGATTCAGAAATCAGCAACATCACCCGTTCTGAAAAGAACTGGAAAGATGTATTAAAAGTTGCTGGTCAGTTATACCGCTATGAATTTGATAATATCGTTATGGTAACAGCTCAGAGATCACCGGAGAAAAGTACCCTTATGGCAGATTATGACACTTGGAAGAAAGTGGGAAGATATGTAAAGCGTGGAGCAAAGGGCTGTGCTATCTTCCCCTCAAGGGCACTTAATCCCCGTATGAGATATATTTTCGATATCAGTGATACAGGCGGAAAGAATGTGAAGCTGACATGGGATCTGGAGGGGGAAAACCTGAAAAGTTATGCAGACTTTCTGGTATCGGAAGGACAGATGGAGCGGTATAAAAGCGATGACAGGGAATCACTAAAAAATACGCTAAAACAGTTTACAGGAACAAATGTTTGGGATATAATAAAAGAGGAGTTCGGAGATAGAATGTCCGAACTTATGCAGCTATCAGGTAGTGTGATAAAGGAATTCAACGAAAAACGCAAGGGCTTACAGCAGGATAGCGATATGGAGCAGTTAGTATATTCCAGTGTTATGTATGCTGTAGGGACGAGATGTGGATTTGACTTATCTGTGCAAGAACAGGATTTCAGTCAGATTGTAAACATCAAAGATGAGGAGATAGTTTACCGTCTTGGTTCCCTTGTATGCGATGTCTCCTGTAGTGTTCTTAGAGAATTTAGTAGGAATTTACAAACGATTGAGAGCGAAAGGAGAATATCATATGTTAGAAGCAATGACTTACAAGGAAGTGGACGGACTGCTGTATCCGGAGCTGACAATGCCGGACGAGACAGAGGATTTAACGAAGCTGGGCAGATACGGGAGAATGGCAATGAAGTATCTTCTGGAGAACGAACCGGCAAATGGCTACTAGACACTGATGAGATTCGGGAAGATGTACGAGAAGATGTCGGCAGTAGAGGAGGAAGCAAACCAGCTTTACGACCAGTTGGAGGAACAGTATCTAATGAAGCACAAGCCACAGAATCCATCATCGACAATGGAGATGTGGAAGATAAGAGAGCAGGCGAAGATGCAGGCAGAGGAAGTAGTGCTCCACCAGATCGTGATGAAGTTTCATTAGAAATACAGGAAGAATTAAATAGAGAGCTTGATGAGATTAACTCATTGGGTGTCAGTAAGGAAGCCGAATATACACAGGCTTCCTTTTTTTTCGACCAAAACGGGCAGGCTAGTTTTGGTGTGAAGCAGTCAGAGAAAACCAGACACAATGAATTTATGCGTCAGTATGAGGAGGACAGAAAGACTGCCCTTGCAGGAAAATATAACTATCTCAATCCGAAAAAGGCAGAAAGTGTACCAAGTGAGTATGTAAAACAAATACTTATGAGAGGGACTGGCTTTGTCGGTGGAAAAGGCAGAGTGTGTGAAATTTACCGCACAGAGATAGATGCTGGAACCAGAGCAAAGCGTATCAAGGCAGAATATGGTCAGGGTGGTGCAAGCTGGCCGCTTGACGGTCTGGGCTTGCACGGGTATGACACATTTCACGGTTCGGGACTTCGTATCCAATGGAAAGATCAAGATGGAGAAGTAGAAGGATATGTTTCGTGGAAGAATGTCGAAAAGGAAATCGGTGTACTTATCCTTACCGGAGAATACCAGTCGGAGACACCTCGTATTGATGAGCTTGCAATGGACGGACTTCGTGAAGATGATGAAGTCATTGACGCAGAGTACCGTGAAGTTGATACGCAGGAGGAAAAATCAGAAATTGATGATTATGCTATTCCTGATGAGCCTGACAGTTATGCTGTAAACAGAAAGGCGGCTGAGTTACGGTATATCAAGCCGATTGATTATGCTGACCGTGTAGCTGCAATGGATGAAGATTTAAGAGATGCCATTGAGATACTTGTGTCAGAATGTAGCTGTTACACACCATTCCGTGCTTTCCTTATGGATGTGGTGCAATCGGATTTTGCATTTATGCCGAATAAGCTGGAACTGATCTGTGAGATAGCGATGGGAAATGTTCAGGGTGAGAGAAAGGCATATTGCAATAATCAGTATGGACTCACAGAATACACTTTAAGCAGTGCAGATGTGAAAGTAAGCTACAAAAACAGAAATGGAGAGAGGGCAGGGGATACCGTATCATGGCGTGAGGTATATGAAATCTTATCCTATATGGTAAAACAGCCATTTTACTGTGGAGAGGACCAGAAGGCAATCTATCAGACCATAAAAAATAAGATTGACAGGGAAAAGATGAATCCTGTTTACCGCAAGTTCTTTGATATTGAGGACAGTGTGAGAGAAAGCCGTCTTAAAACCAGAGAACGGGCGATTGCATATGGCTTGAATACCAAGATTGACACGGATGGTCGTATAATTTCTGATGAGGATAAGAATGTATCGGCAGATATTCCACAGAAGGATACCGAACCACAGGAGGCTGCCCCTGAAACACCTGCACAGGAAGTATTACCGCCAGTGGAAGGTCTGCGTGGAAAAGAAAAAACACAAGACCAGACAAAACTCAATTTCCATTATAACCTGTGGGAAACAGAAAAGGGTGGTGCAAAGACCAGATACCAGTGGAACATTGATGCAATCTGTACACTAAAGCAGATTGAAGCAGAAAACAGACTTGCAACACAGGAGGAGCAGACTGTTTTATCAAAGTTTGTCGGCTGGGGAGGCTTGTCACAGGCATTTGATGAGAATAATGCTGCGTGGAGCAAAGAGTATGCAGAACTGAAAGAGCTTCTTTCCGATGAGGAATACAGTGCGGCAAGAGCAACTGTAAATAATGCCTTTTACACTTCGCCGGAGATTGCAACGTGTATCAATTCAGCCCTTGTGCAGTTTGGGTTTAAAGGCGGAAATGTCTTGGAGCCGTCTATGGGTATCGGTAATTTCTTCGGAAGTATGCCAGCACCAATGCAGCAAAGCAGGCTGTACGGAGTGGAGCTGGACAGCATATCGGGAAGAATAGCAAAACAGCTTTACCAGAATGCCAATATCAGTATTACAGGATTTGAAAACACCACATATCCGGATAACTTCTTTGATGTTGTTATGGGAAATGTGCCATTTGGAGATTATAAGATATTCGATCCAAAGTACAACAAGTATAACTTCCGTATTCACGATTATTTTCTGGCAAAAGCACTCGATCAGGCAAGACCGGGAGGTATGGTTGCAGTGATTACCACAAAGGGAACACTGGATAAGAGCAATCCGACTATACGAAAGTATCTGGCTGAGAGGGCAGAACTTGTGGGAGCAATCCGACTTCCGAATACTGCATTTAAGGATAATGCAGGAACTGAGGTGACTGCGGACATTCTTTTTTTACAGAAAAGAGAGCGAAAAATTGATATAGAGCCTGACTGGGTACATCTTGGTGTCACAGGTGATGGCATAGCAGTCAATTCCTATTTTGCAGAGCACCCGGAGATGATGCTTGGTACAATGCAGTATGATACAAGGATGTTCGGACAGGACAGCAAATATACCGTCTGTGTGAATAATGATGAGAACTTCAATCTGTATGAAGCACTCAATAAGGCAATCAGTAACATCAAAGCACAGATGACAGATTTTGAGAGACTGGCAGATAATGAGGAACAGACAGAGGAAGTCATTCCCGCTGATCCGGATGTCAGAAATTATACTTACACATTCTTTGAAGGAAAACTTTACTACAGGGAAAATTCAGAGATGGTAAGGCAGAAAGTATCACCGACAGCGGAGGGGCGTATTAAGAGCCTTGATGAAATCAGACAGATAACAAGAGAGCTGATTGATATCCAGATGGAGGGCTGTAGTGATGAGGAGCTTGCAGACAAACAGCAGCTTTTGAATGTAAAATATGATAAATTCGTTGGAAAGTATGGAGCAATCACTTCCAAAGCAAACCGTACAGCGTTCAGGGATGACAGCGATTATCCGCTTCTTTGCAGTCTGGAAGAAGTAAATGAGGACGGGGAGGTGAAGAAGGCTGATATGTTTTATAAGCAGACGATTAAAGCAAAGTCCGTGGTGGACAGGGTAGAAACTGCAGTTGAGGCTCTTAATGTATCGGTCAATGAGTTTGGATATGTAAATATTCCTTATATGCTCTCCATTTATGAAACAGACAGGGATACTCTCATAAAGGAACTCGATGGAATTATTTTTCTTAATCCTGACCGTTACAATGAAAATAACCCGGACGCAGGCTGGGAGACAGCAGATGAATATCTGTCAGGCAATGTAAGGGATAAGCTGCGTGTTGCAAAGGCAATGGCGGCTGATACCGACGATCCACAGGCAGAAAGATTTGCCGCCAATGCCGCAGCCTTAGAGAAAGTTCAGCCGGAATGGATTGAAGCCTCGGATATAGATGTAAAGATTGGTACAACTTGGATTGAACCGCTTGATTATGAACAGTTTATCTATGAGCTGCTTAATACACCAAAAAGGGCAAGGGCAATCAGAACGGAGTATTATAATTCCGGTATTCAGGTACACTTGAATAAAATGAATATGGAATGGTTCATTGAGAACAAAAGTATGGATAAACATTCCGTGGCGGCAACGAAAACCTATGGTACAAGCCGGATGGATGCTTATTCTATTTTTGAGGAAACATTGAATTTAAAAACGGTCACTGTCAGGGACAGGATTGATGACGGTGATGGCAAGTACCATTATGAAGTCAATAAGAATGAGACAATGCTTGCAAGGGA
>ULPW01024918.1_pt1 | contig 9670 bp, 8 predicted proteins | sample 1953871 | NCBI WGS metagenome assembly ULPW01 (sample SAMEA4835639, study PRJEB28245) | human gut metagenome | biome: gut microbiome; material: fecal sample | place: Denmark | collected 2008 | reverse complement strand
AATTTCAAAGAGAGTGCAGAAGTACGCTGCTGTCCCTGAGAGCCAAACTTACGGATATCCACATTATCAACGGAAAACAGCATATCATCTCTGTGTGGCCCTACCGTTGTCTGGCAGAGTTTCAAATCCCGATTTTGTGCCCGCAGCAATTCATCCGAAAAAAGATCAGCGGTAATATTTGGCTCATACTTTAATACCAGATGTTCCCTGCTACCGGAAATTTTAGAATGGATTTCCGAAATAATTTCATTCAGTTCCTCCACAAATTCTTTTCGTTTCCGGATGATTCTTGTTCCATACTCCAGTAACTGCATATCCCACACCGGAAGAGTATCCACAAGGTCCGGGCGAAAAGAAATATCTTTCAACAATTTGTTTCTCTGATTCAACACTTTGTTGAAACTGGATAAATCTGACAAATATAGTTTATCCAACTGACAGAGTTCTAAATCAATAAATCTTCTTCTCTCCGCAGGTCCGTTTTTTATAATATTTAAATCTTCGGGCGAAAAGAAAACGATATTGAGTATTCCAAACAACTCACTTGCCTTTTTGATTGGAATCTTATTCACAGCCACGCCTTTTGATCCACTTTTTCTAAGATGCATATCAATCTGGTACTCTTTTTCTTTTTTCTGTACGACAGTACGGATATGTGATTCTTTCTCACCAAACCGAATCATCTCTTTATCACGGCTTCCTTTGTGGGATTTTGTTGTACCACTCAGATAAGCAGCTTCGAGAATATTGGTTTTCCCCTGTGCATTGTCTCCGTAAAGAATATTGGTTCCTTCATCCAGGTGAATATCCAGATTTTCATAATTTCGAAAATTTCGCAGCTCGATTGATTTTATGATCATTGAACTATCTGAATTGTTTCACCCTGAAAGGTAACAACATCCCCATTATGTAATTTTTTTCCTCGTTGAAGTTCTGTCTGACCGTTTACCGAAACCTGCCCATCTAAAATAACCATTTTGGCATCCACACCGGAACCAACAACTCCGGCTTTTTTCAACGCCTGTCCAAGTTTGATAAATTCGTCTTTTTCACGGATATTTACTGTAATCATGTAATCTCCTAATTTGCAGCATTATTAAAGTTAACAGGAAGAATAAGATAAATGAATTTTCCTTCATCATCTTTGATAAAACATGGAGCTTTTGGGTTTACCATATAAAGAATTACATTTTCTTCATCGATAACACGCAATGCATCAATGAAGAATTTTGGATTAAATCCAATCAGGATGTCTTTTCCTTCTTTCTCGATATCGATATCTTCATTCATGGAACCGATGAAAGAATTGATTTTTAACTCCATACTTCCATCTGTGATATTCATAATGATCGGCTTTTTGTCACCTTCTTTGACAAGAAGAGTAGCACGATCAATACAATCAAGTAATTCTTTTTTATTGACTATAACTTTCGTTTCATAAGCAGATGAGAGCATCTGATCAATGCGGAAATATTCTCCTTCGATCAGACGGGATACAACCGTAGTAGTATCAAATTCAAAAACGATATGGTTGTCCGTCAGGTAGATGAGTACATCATCATCAACTCCACCTGGAACAATTTTGCTGATTTCCTGTAATGTTTTTCCAGGAACGACAACCTTTTTATTTTCGTAATTATTTTTAAGTTCTATATTACGAATGGAGATACGATGACCATCAAGAGAAACAACTTTCAGTTCATTCTCATTAATTTCAAACAGTTCACCTGTCATAAGTTTGTTATTGTCGTTATCAGCAATGGAAAAAATTGTTTGTCTGATCACTTCCTTCAGTGTGAACTGGGAAATCACGATTGCATCATTTTTTTCAATGTATGGAAGATATGAAAAATCGTCTCCGGATTTTCCAACAATATTGAATTTTGCTTTTTCACAGGAGATAACTGTCTTAAAAGAGGCATCTGTTTCAATCGTAACATCACTGTCTGGAAGTTTGCGTACAATTTCAGAAAAGATTTTTGCATCCAGTGCAATAACTCCACGTTCAGTAATGTCTCCTTCTACGCGGGTTTCGATTCCAAGTTCCATATCGTTTGCCATTAATTTAATTTCATTCGTAGAAGCATCGATAAGAATACATTCGAGTATTGCCATAGTTGTACGGGTAGGAACAGCTTTGGATACGATATTTACTCCGCGCAATAAATTTGATTTAGAACAGATCAGTTTCATGAAAAACTCCCTCCTGGTATAAATAAAAATATATTAAGACATTCGTCTTAGTCTTAATAGGGGCTGTTAATATGTGAATAAGCCTCTTCATGTTAGATGTTAAGCGGTTTCCGGCGTTTGATAACCGGCTTGAAAGCATGTGAAAAGTGTGAGGATTCTTAAGGTCCGTCTGTGGAACAAATTTTAAGAGATTTACGTTAAGAACCTCATGCACAATCCATCCACTGTGGATAAACGTGAATAAGTTGAAATAAAAAAAGCAAATAAAACTACATTATAATAGGAAGAAACTCATTTAGTTTGGATTTATTTTCTTTTTGATGGTTTCAATCATATTTCTTGTAGTTTCGTTTTTTTCGTATTCTTCGGTAACTTTCTTGATACCGTGGATAATTGTGGAATGATCGCGTCCGCCGAGTAAAGAACCTATGGTATCCAGTGGACTTTCGGTCATATTTTTACATAAATACATTGCAATCTGGCGTGGTTTTGCAACATCACTGCTTCTTGTCTTTGAAATCATCTGATCTACAGAGATGTGATAATGTTCGGAAACAACTTCAATAATGAGCTGTGGTGTGATTTCCCGTGGCTTGTCCGGCGTGATAATGTTGGAAAGTTCCTTTTCTGCAATATCCATTGTAATTGGAATGTGGACAAGATTGTTATAAGCAAGAAGTTTATTTAATGCTCCTTCAAGTTCACGCACGTTTGATTTAATGTTGTTTGCAATGTAGCTTAATACTTCATCATCAATGTCAAAGTTATCCGATTCGGCTTTTTTCCGGAGAATAGCCATACGTGTTTCATAATCCGGCACTCCGATATCTGCCATCAGTCCCCACTCAAAACGGGAACGGATACGTTCTTCAAGGGTTTCCATTTCTTTTGGTGGTTTATCGGATGTCAGTATAATCTGTTTTCCCTGTGTCTGGAGTGCGTTGAATGTGTGGAAAAACTCTTCCTGTGTACTTTCTTTTCCGATGATAAACTGGATATCGTCAATCATAAGGACATCCACTTTCCGGTATTTGTCACGAAATTTTGTCATGGATGAAGCATTACCGTTTCGAATGGATTCAATTACTTCATTCGTAAATTCTTCGGATGTAACGTAGATAACCTTGGCATCCGGATTCTGGTTTAAAATAAAGTGCCCGATGGAGTGCATAAGGTGGGTTTTTCCCAATCCCGGACCGCCGTAAATGTAAAGCGGATTATATGCTTCTCCCGGAGATTCTGCGACTGCAAGGGAAGCCGAATGTGCAAAACGGTTATTATTACCAACGACAAATGTATCAAATGTATAATTTGGATTAAGATTAGATTCATCTGCGGTTACGGCAGGTGTAGCTTTTGCTGGTTTTGTGTTTAATTTCAGCGTCTTGGCTTCTTCCGGAAGGATGAATTTGATTTCATATTCAATTTCTGTAATTTCCACGATCGCAACGCGAAGTGGTGCAAGGTACTTCTTGGAAATATAGCTTAAAGCCATCTGTTCGGAAGGAACCAGGATATAGAGAGTATTTCCCTCAATGGCAAAGACTTCTAAGGGACGAATCCAGGTATCGAAAGAGACATCACTGATTTCGTACTCCTGTTTTACAGTATTTAAAATTTCATCCCACTTTTCAATAATCTTATCCATCTGCTTTTCTCCACATTCTTCTTATAAAATAGGATACTATCCCATAATCCTATTCTTATCTATAATACACCATTTTCGGTGTAGAATCAACTTTTTAGACACCCTTTTATATTTTTCAAAACTAACATATAAACATATGCGTAAACGGCGAAATAATGCGTTTTAGGAAGGTTTTTTAATTATATGGATGTTGATGGAAAAAGAGTTATCCAAGGCGTATTGACAGTTTATCCACAAGTTATCCCCAAATTGTGGATAACTTATTATTTCGTGGAAAAGCGTGGATACTATATATAGTGGACTGCTTTTCTTCCTTATTATATGTAGTGTTTATAACATTAAATTAGGAAAAAACCTTGATTTTACTTGACTTGTAGCGTTTTTCTGATATAATGCTAAGTGATGTTTTTTAACGTAGAGGAGGTGGATACGAAATGAAGATGACATTCCAACCAAAAAAAAGACAGAGAGCCAGAGTTCATGGTTTCAGAAGCAGAATGAGTACTGCAGGCGGAAGAAAAGTATTGGCTGCTAGAAGATTAAAAGGTAGAAAAAAATTATCAGCTTAGGCCACATTATTGTGGTCTTTTCTTCTATTATGAGGATATTTTCAGATGAAGTTCTCAGAATCATTAAAGAAAAGTAAAGATTTTCAGAATGTGTATAACAAAGGAAATTCATATGCAAACCGTTTATTGGTTATGTATGTTCTGGAAAATCACACAGACAAAAACAGATTAGGTATATCCGTTAGTAAAAAAGTAGGAAATAGTGTTATAAGACATCATTTGACCCGTCTGATCCGAGAGGGGTACCGGCTACAGGAGGACATGTTCAATAGTGGTTTGGACATTGTAGTCATCGCAAGAGGAACAGCGCGTGATGTTTCGTTTCATCAGATTTCGAGCGCACTGAAACATCTTGGAGGTCTTCACAAAATAATACATTAATATGGAAAAGAAGATGGAATTCTATTGAAAAAATTACTTATTGCATGTATTAAATTCTATCAGAGATATATTTCTCCCATGAAGTCAACGAAATGTCCGTATTATCCGACCTGTTCCTGTTATGGACTGGAAGCTGTGCAAAAGTATGGTGCGATAAAGGGTGGGGCACTGGCTGCCTGGAGAATTTTGCGATGTAATCCTTTTTCTAAGGGAGGATATGACCCGGTTCCATAAACCAAATGGAGGTTTTTATGTCAGGCATGATTGAATTGACAGCGTATTCCGGAAAATTCCTCGGACCGATTGCAAAGGTTCTTGGATGGATCATGAGCGGAATTTACGATATTGTTTTAAAAATTTCCGGTGGTACGATCAACAGTGTACCGCTTGCAATCGTTCTCATGACGATTTTGATCTATATGTGTCTTTTGCCATTGACAATCCAGCAGCAGAAATTCTCGAAACTTTCGCAGAAAATGCAGCCGGAACTGAATGCGATCCGTGATAAATATAAGAATCGCAAGGATCAGGAAGCCATGATGGCAATGAATCAGGAGACACAGCTTGTATATCAGAAATATGGTATTTCTCCATCCGGAAGCTGTATCCAGATGCTTATCCAGATGCCGATTTTGTTTGCTTTATATCGTGTATTTTATAATATTCCGGCATATATCGGAAGTGTGCGTGATTCTTTTTATACGATTTCCGGAAACGAGACGTTTCATGGTCTGGTCGGTGGAATTATGAATACCGATGGGTTTGTGAAAAAAGTTTCGGATTTAATGACAAAATTTAATGTGGTTACATCCAGTGGACTGAATATAAAAAATGTTGCAGATACTTTAAACGGAGCATCGGGAAAGGATCTTGCCAATTATATTACCGATATTGTGTACAAGCTTCCATCCACAGCGTGGGATAAGTCGGTAGACGGCAGTATTTTCCAGCAGTTTCCGTCACTTACGGATCAGATTAATTCCACAATGCATGATATGAACCATTTTAATTACTTTCTGGGGCTTAATATTTCGGATACCCCGTGGGCAATTATAAAAAGCAGTATGGAAGGTCATGCGTGGCTGCTTGTGATTCTGGCGGTTCTGATTCCGGTATTGTCTTATATTACACAGGTGATCAATATCAAGTTGATGCCAACCGCAGCTACCGCAGGTGGGGATAATGATCAGATGGCAAGACAGATGAAAACTATGAATACCATGATGCCTCTGATGTCTTTGTTTTTCTGTTTTGTGACACCGGTTGGTCTCGGTATTTACTGGATTGCCAGTGCCGTGTGCCGTGCGGTTCAGCAGTTCTTTATCAACAAGCATATTGAAAATCTTAATCTTGAGGATATTATTGCAAAGAATCAGGAAAAGGTGAAAAAGAAACGGGAGAAGATGGGCGTTACTGAGGAACGCATCCGTCAGGCAGCGGCAATGAATACCAGATCCATCCAGTCGAAGGCAAATGTTTCTTCTGCAAACAGGGAACTGGAACTTGAAAAGGCAAATGCAGCGAAAGCAAATGCAAAGCCGGGAAGTATGGCAGCGAAAGCAAATCTTGTAAAAGAATTTAGAGAAAAGAATAATCGTAAATAAGAGGGGGCAGTTATATGGAGTTTATTGAGATTTCTGCTAAAAATGTGGATGACGCGATTACACAGGCTACTGTTCAGCTGGGAATAACCAGTGATCAGCTTGAGTATGAGGTTCTTGATAAAGGAAGTACCGGTTTTCTTGGAATCGGAAGTAAAAATGCAGTAATTAAGGCTCGTAAGAAATTTTCCATTGATGAGAATGTTGTTGAATTTTTATCTTCCATTTTTGATGCGATGAAGATGGAGGTAGAAATTCTCGTTGCAGTAAATGAGGAAGAACATATCATTGAAGTAGAGTTAAAGGGAGATGATATGGGAATTCTGATCGGTAAGAGAGGACAGACGCTGGATTCTCTTCAGTATCTGACAAATCTTGCAATCAACAAACATTCCGATGAATATTATAAGGTTAAGATTGATACGGAAGATTACAGAAAGAGAAGAAAAGAGACACTTGAGAATCTTGCAAAGAATATTGCGTACAAGGTAAAGCGCACCAAGCGCCCGGTTTCTCTTGAACCAATGAATCCTTTTGAGCGACGGATCATTCATTCTGCACTTCAGAATGATCGTTATGTTACAACACACAGTGAAGGGGATGAACCATATCGCCATGTAGTTGTAACATTAAAGAAATAAGGAACTGACTGATAGAGTTAAAAAATAAGGTGAATATCCAGTTTTGGGTATTCACCTTTGTTTAGAATTGGAGAGACTTATGAATTCAGATACAATTGCTGCAATTGCGACTGCGATGTCTCCTTCGGGAATTGGGATTATCCGGATCAGCGGAGAAGACGCATTGCCGGTTATTGACCGGATTTATCGTTCGAAATATGGTCATAAAAAATTGAGTTTATGTGAAAGTCATACCATTCATTATGGATATATTTATGACGATAACGAGATGGTGGATGAAGTGATGGTTTTACTCATGAAGGCGCCACATTCTTATACAAAAGAAGATACGGTGGAAATTGACTGTCATGGCGGTGTCTATGTTATGAAAAAAATTCTGGAAACCGTAATCAGACATGGTGCACGGCCGGCAGAACCCGGCGAATTTACGAAACGGGCATTTTTAAATGGCCGGATTGATCTGACACAGGCAGAATCCGTTATTGATGTTATCAACGCAAAAAACGAATTTGCACTGAAAAGTTCACTTTCCCAGTTGCAGGGGGCAGTTCTTGTGGATATCCGAAAGATCCGGGCAGATATATTGCATGAAATTGCCTTTATAGAATCTGCCTTGGATGACCCTGAACATATTTCTCTGGATAATTATCCACAAACTTTACACAATACTGTGGATAACTTGGTTATAAAAATTGATAAAATCCTCAAAACCTTTGAAAATGGGCGTTTTCTGAAGGAAGGTATCAACACTGTAATTGTGGGTAAACCCAATGCAGGTAAGTCTTCTCTGTTGAATATTCTGGTGGGAGAGGAACGGGCAATTGTAACGGAAATTGCAGGAACAACCAGAGATGTCCTGGAAGAGCAGATTAACCTGAATGGAATTACATTAAACGTAATGGATACGGCTGGAATTCGGGATACGGAAGATGTAGTGGAGAAAATCGGTGTGGATCGGGCGAGAACATATGCATCGAAGGCGGATCTCGTAATCTATGTGATTGATGCATCGACAGAGCTGGATGAAAGTGATTATGAGATCATGGATCTGTTGCAGGATAAAAAAGCAATTGTTTTATTAAACAAATCAGATCTGGACACAAAAGTCACAGTGGAAGAGGTACAGCATATTCTGGATAAAAAGATTATTCCGATTTCTGCGAAAGAACATCAGGGAATTGATGAATTGGAAGAAACGATCCGGAATATGTTTTTCCAGGGTGAAGTTACTTTTAATGATGAAGTTTATGCAATTAACATGAGGCAGAAAACGTCACTTCAGGTAGCACTTGATCATTTACATCAGGTAACACAAAGTATTGAGGATGACATGCCGGAAGATTTTTATTCCATTGATCTGATGGGCGCGTATGAAGAGCTGGGTAAGATTATCGGGGAAGCTGTCGAGGATGATCTGGTGGATGAAATCTTTTCAAAGTTTTGTATGGGAAAGTAGCAGGTAAAAAAATGAGTAAGAAAAATATTCCTTATATTGAAGAAACATATGATGTGGTTGTTGTCGGTGCCGGGCATGCAGGTTGTGAGGCAGCATTGGCATGTGCCAGACTCGGATTGGAAACAATGATGTTTACGGTAAGTGTGGACAGTATTGCACTAATGCCATGTAATCCGAACATTGGTGGAAGTTCCAAGGGACATCTGGTTCGGGAAATTGATGCACTTGGTGGAGAGATGGGCAAAAATATTGATAAAACATTTATCCAGTCGAAAATGCTGAATAAATCGAAAGGACCGGCTGTACATTCTCTCCGCGCACAGGCTGATAAAGCGGAATACACAAAAGAAATGCGAAAAACCCTGCAAAATACGGATCATTTATCCATAAGACAGGCGGAAGTCGCAGAGATATTAACAAATAAAGACCAGTTTTTCCCGGAAGATGAATATCATGAGGGAGAAGAACAGAAAATTACCGGAGTGCGTACAGTTTCCGGAGGTGTTTACAGATGTAAGGCAGTTGTTCTTTGTACGGGAACTTATCTGAGAGCGCGCTGCTTAACCGGTGAAATGATTACACATACGGGACCAAATGGATTATCAGCTGCAAACCATCTGACAGATTCCCTGGTTGCTCATGGTATCCAGACAAGAAGATTTAAAACAGGAACACCGGCGCGTGTCGATAAAAGGAGTCTTGATTTTTCAAAAATGGAAGAGCAGTTTGGAGATGAAAGAGTTGTTCCGTTTTCTTTCACAACGAATCCGGAGGATGTGCAGATCGAGCAGGCTTCCTGTTGGCTGACCTATACAAATGAAATGACACATGAAATTATCCGAAACAATCTGGATCGTTCTCCGATTTATGCGGGAATCATTGAGGGAACAGGACCGAGATACTGTCCGTCCATTGAAGATAAAGTGGTAAAATTTGCAGATAAAAACAGGCATCAGATTTTTATTGAGCCGGAAGGACTTAGTACAAATGAAATGTATGTGGGCGGAATGTCCTCTTCCCTGCCGGAGGATGTTCAGCATGAAATGTACCGGACACTTCCGGGACTGGAACATGTTAAAATTGTAAGAAATGCATATGCGATAGAGTATGACTGTATTGACGCAAACAATTTATATGCGTCTCTCGAGTTTAAAGCAATGAAAGGTTTGTTCAGTGGCGGT
>ULPW01003113.1_pt1 | contig 9787 bp, 8 predicted proteins | sample 1953871 | NCBI WGS metagenome assembly ULPW01 (sample SAMEA4835639, study PRJEB28245) | human gut metagenome | biome: gut microbiome; material: fecal sample | place: Denmark | collected 2008 | reverse complement strand
GTGATGCTGTATCTTACATCGAAGAACACGCTAAGTAATCTGATTTCATCAATATGGAATTAAAAAGAGTAGTAGTAACAGGTCTTGGCGCCATTACTCCTGTTGGCAACAACGTTTCCGAATTCTGGGAAAATATTGTGAACGGGGTTAGTGGAGCAGGGCCTATTACTCATTTCGATGCGTCGCAGTTCAAGACCCAATTTGCTTGCGAAGTAAAGAACTTTGATGTAACAAAGCATATCGACCGCAAAGAGGCAAGAAAGATGGACTTGTATACTCAATATGCAGTCACAGTGGCCAAAGAAGCGGTAACAGACTCTGGTCTTGACCTTGAAAAAGAAGACTTAAACAGAATCGGTGTTATTTTTGGCGCCGGTATCGGTGGTATACATACATTTGAAGAAGAAGTAGGTCACTACTACACTCACAAGGAAATGGGTCCGAAGTTCAATCCGTTCTTTATCCCTAAGATGATTTCGGATATCGCAGCCGGACAGATTTCTATCATGTATGGTTTCCATGGTCCTAACTATGCGACTTGTTCGGCATGTGCTACTTCAACCAATGCTATTGCAGATGCTTTCAACTTGATTCGTTTGGGTAAAGCAAATGTAATTGTATCAGGTGGCTCTGAAGCTGCTATCTTCCCCGCAGGTGTGGGCGGTTTCAACTCCATGCACGCTTTGTCTACACGCAACGACGATGCTACCAGAGCTTCTCGTCCGTTCAGTGCAAGCCGTGACGGCTTCATCATGGGTGAAGGAGGCGGCTGTCTGATTCTGGAAGAACTGGAACATGCAAAAGCACGCGGTGCTAAAATCTACGCAGAAGTAGCCGGTGTAGGTATGTCGGCTGATGCTCACCACTTGACAGCTTCTCACCCTGAAGGTTTGGGAGCGAAACTGGTGATGATGAATGCACTGGAAGATGCAGAGATGGATCCGAAAGAAGTGGATTACATCAATGTACACGGTACATCTACTCCGGTAGGTGATATATCTGAAGCGAAAGCTATTAAGGAGGTATTCGGCGAACATGCGTTCGAATTGAACATCAGTTCTACGAAATCAATGACAGGTCACTTGCTGGGTGCTGCCGGTGCGGTAGAAGCCATTGCAAGTATCTTGGCTATCAAGAACGGAATTATTCCTCCGACTATCAACCATGAAGAAGGTGACAACGACGAAAACATCGACTATAACCTTAACTTCACGTTCAACGAAGCTCAAAAGCGCGAAGTTAATGTTGCCTTGTCCAACACATTTGGATTCGGCGGTCACAATGCGTGCATCATCTTCAAAAAATACGCTGAGTAATATCGTGTTACGAAACCAAATAGACAAGATAAGGCTCCTGTTTCATAAAGACAGAGAGTCTTATCTTTGTTTTTATAAAATACTCGGGTTTTTCCCACGAAACATCCAACTGTATCAACAGGCATTGTTGCATAAATCGACCTCTCTCCGCTCGGAAAAAGGACGACCCATCAACAACGAACGGCTGGAGTTTTTAGGCGATGCCATTCTGGATGCCATCGTAGGGGATATTGTATACCAACGGTTTGAAGGGAAAAGAGAGGGCTTCCTGACCAATACCCGTTCGAAGATTGTGCAACGGGAAACGCTGAACAAGCTGGCTGTGGAAATCGGACTCGACAAACTCATCAAATACTCCACCCGCTCCTCTTCTCACAACAGTTATATGTACGGAAATGCCTTCGAGGCATTTATCGGTGCCATTTATCTGGACCAAGGGTACGATCGCTGCAAACAGTTTATGGAGCAGCGCATCATCAACCAATACATCGATCTGGAGAAAATTTCACGCAAAGAGGTTAACTTCAAGTCTAAGCTGATTGAATGGAGCCAGAAAAACAAGACGGAAGTGTCTTTCGAGCTGATTGAACAGTTCTTCGATCAAGACAGCAATCCGATTTTCCAGACGGAGGTTCGCATTGAAGGAATACCAGCCGGTACCGGTATCGGTTATTCTAAAAAAGAATCACAGCAGAATGCGGCTCAAATGGCCATCAAGAAAGTGAAGGAGGCTGATTTCATGGCTATGGTCAACGAAAAGAAGGAATCATCACTTCAGACACAAACAGAAGAGTCTGCCTCCACACCGGAAACAGACTCCAACAATATTGAATCTTGATAGTTCGTTTATCCAAAACAAATGCCCATACGACGACCCTGAATGACAAGATCGTGGTCTTCGGTCACTAATTTCAGTTTGCCGGCCACTTCTTCCAAAGGAATGGACTGAATATCGCTTCCTTTGACTGCAACCATACGTCCAAATTCACCATTGGCTATCAATTCCGTAGCATGTCCGCCCATCCGGGTAGACAGATTACGGTCGAAAGGTGTAGGCGAACCGCCTCGCTGAATATATCCCAACACCGTCTCACGGGTTTCAATGCCTGTTTCGTATTCAATCTCCTGCGCGATATACTCCGCAGCCCGTTTACGGCCATCCGTCTGAATGCCTTCAGCCACCACAACAATGGAATAAGGCTTTCCTTTTTTCAAACGGTTCAAGATAGTATCACCCACATTTTTGATATCGTAGGGGATTTCGGGTACAAGAATCACATCGCCTCCACCGGCCATACCTGAGTACAAAGCAATCCAACCTGCTTTATGCCCCATCACTTCAATCACCATAACCCGTTTGTGGGCACTCGCGGTAGAATGCAAACGGTCGATGGCATCGGTAGCAATGCTCACGGCAGAATCAAAGCCAAAAGAAATATCCGTACCCCAAATGTCATTATCGATTGTTTTGGGCACCGAGACGATATTTACTCCCAATGCGGCCAATTTGGCTGCTGTTTTCTGCGTACCGTTTCCTCCGATACAAACCACACAATCCAGTCCCATTTCTTCAATATTCCGAAGAATCAGCGCAGGCTTGTTGGCATCCGAAACAACTCCCCCCTTCTTAAAAGGTTTTTCACGTGAAGTGCCCAACACCGTTCCGCCCAAATTGAGCAAACCAGAAAGCGATTTTTCATCAAAAGCCTCCACATCTTTCGTCAACAGCCCCTGGAATCCACTGTGGATCCCTACTACTTCCATCCCATAATGATTGATGGCCGTTTTACACACACCACGTATGGTGGCATTAATACCGGGGCAATCCCCGCCAGAAGTTAAGATTCCAATTCTCATTGTCGCTTTTTTTAGTCAAAAACTCGGGAAATCTTATAACAACGTCTATTTTAACGATTATTTCCGTCGTAAAGATAGAAAAAAAAGATAAATAAGTTACTTTTGCACGAATAAACATTTATCATGTTAAAGCAAAAATGAATATTACAAAAATTATCAGTAAAACATTTGAGCCCCGTTTAAAACAAATCGACCTATACGCTACACAAGCAAGTGAAATACAACATCGTGTATTACGTCACCTAATCCAACAAGCCGCTCACACCGAATGGGGGAAAAAATATGACTACTCCACCATCCGGAGCTATGAAGACTTTAGAAACAGACTTCCCATCCAGACCTACGATGATATCAAGCCGTATGTGGAACGTCTGCGAGCTGGAGAGCAGAACCTGCTGTGGCCTTCGGAGATTCGCTGGTTTGCCAAATCCTCGGGAACGACCAACGATAAGAGTAAATTCCTCCCTGTCAGCAAAGAAGCGCTACAGGACATTCATTATAGAGGTGGAAAAGATGCGGTAGCACTGTATTTCCGCATGAACCCCGAAAGCCGTTTCTTCTCGGGAAAAGGACTGATCTTAGGCGGTAGCCACAGCCCGAACCTCAACTCCAACCACAGCCTGGTAGGAGACTTGTCGGCCATCCTGATTCAGAATGTCAATCCATTGGTGAATTACGTCCGCGTCCCCAGCAAGAAAATTGCCTTGATGGACGAATGGGAAAGCAAAATTGAAGCCATTGCCAACAGCACCATTCCCTCAAATGTGACCAGCTTGTCGGGCGTGCCCTCATGGATGCTGGTACTTATCAAACGCATCCTGGAGAAAACTGGTAAGCAATCGCTGGAAGAAGTATGGCCCAACCTGGAAGTTTTCTTCCATGGAGGAGTGGCGTTTACGCCTTACCGCGAACAGTATAAGCAGGTGATTCACTCGCCCAAGATGCATTATGTAGAAACGTACAACGCGTCCGAAGGCTATTTCGGCACTCAGAACGACCTGTCCGACCCGTCCATGCTGCTGATGATTGACTACGGTGTGTTCTTCGAATTCATCCCGATGGAGGAAGTGGGCAAGGAAAACCCAAAAGCATACTGTCTGGAGGAAGTGGAACTGAACAAGAACTATGCACTGGTGATTTCAACATCGTGTGGATTGTGGCGGTATATGATTGGTGACACAGTGAAGTTTACCAGCAAGAACCCGTATAAATTCGTAATCACCGGACGCACCAAGCATTTCATCAATGCCTTTGGTGAAGAGCTGATTGTGGACAATGCCGAAAAAGGGCTGGCCAAAGCATGCTCCGAAACCGGAGCACAGGTATGCGACTATTCAGCCGCACCGGTATTCATGGATGCCAATGCCAAATGCCGGCACCAGTGGCTGATTGAATTTGCCAAGATGCCCGATTCGATAGAGAGATTTGCTGCCATTCTGGATGCCACATTGAAGGAAGTAAACTCCGACTACGAAGCCAAACGCTGGAAAGACATCGCACTGCAACCGCTGGAAGTGATTGTGGCCCGTCCGAATCTGTTTCACGACTGGCTGGCTATGAAAGGAAAGTTTGGTGGCCAACACAAGATACCTCGGTTGAGCAACACACGCGAATACATCGAAGAAATGCTGAAACTGAATCAATAAGTTGTGTGGAGCAGCTGTCGCACAACCCGACAGCAGGCAAACCCAAACACAGCAGTTCTATAAAACCAAAGCGTCAATACGCTCTTATCAAGACATTACCCCTGCCACAGGCATCTGTAGCAGGGGTAATGTCTTCTATTTTGTCATTGAAAGAACTCCCTCATTCCAGTTACAGGGAAACATGGAAACAGCGATTGATATTACCGGGCCTCTACAATGATTCCACCGCCCAGCAACAGTCCGTCTTGATAGAAAGCAGCCGCCTGACCGGGTGCAACAGCCGTCAGCGGTTCCTGCAATTGCACATGAAGCAAATGATCAGGTGTAAGGGTAACCAAAGCGTGGTTTTCCTGCTTTCGGTAGCGTATCTTGACGATGACAACCGACTGGTTCAACACCCGTGCCTCATCTACCAGATTCCAGCCTTTCAACCACATCTCCCGTTTCTCCAAAGCGGCCAGCGATGCCAAGACAACTTCATTTGTCCCTACATGAATGTCTTTCACAAAAACAGCCCGGTTCAGGTCAATGCCCAGCCCTCTCCGCTGCCCAATGGTGTAAAACGGGTATCCTTCATGCCAGGCTATAAAGTGTCCCTCCTCATCCAAAAAACGGCCCCGTTCCATCGGTGTTTCCTCTTCCTCCAGCCGCTTTTTCAGAAAACTGCGATAATCCATCGGACAGAAACAGACTCCGATACTGTCTTTCTTTGTAGCCACTTTCTGAAAACCATGCTGAGCAGCCCACTGACGCGCCTCCTGCTTGGTCAGTGTACCCATAGGCAAGAGCATACGCTGCAGGATGTCCTGCTTCAGTCCCCATAGAAAAAAAGACTGGTCTTTGTCAGCATCGGTAGCATGGGTGATAAAACAGGTGTCACCTATCTGCACTTTCTGCACATAGTGGCCGGTAGCTATATGATAGATCCCTCTTTCATCAGCCAGCTGCGCCAATAAAGGCCATTTCAACTGATTATTGCACAGAGTACAGGGCACAGGAGTGTGTCCTTGCAAGTATTCATCCACGAAATAATCAATGATCTGCGTACGAAACAAATCGCGTGCATCGTATGTGATATGCGGAATACCCAATTGACGGGCCAGCTGACGGGCATCGTCCAGATATTCGGTGTCTCCATTCAATTCATAGAAACGAAAGGTGACACCGGTCACCTCATAGCCGGCTTCCAGCAGTTTCATGGCAGCCACGGAGCTATCCGTACCGCCACTCATACCCAAAAGTACCTGTTTGTTTTCTTTCATCATGCCGCAAATTTACAGATTTTCTTTTATCTTTGTGCAAAAACAATACTACATGAAATACAAACTTATCGTGCTCGACTTGGACGGCACACTGACCAACTCAAAGAAAGAAATTACTCCACGCAACAAGGAGACACTCATACGCATCCAGGAAAAAGGAGTGCGACTGGTACTGGCTTCGGGACGACCCACCTATGGCATCGTGCCGTTGGCCAACGAACTGCGCATGAATGAATTTGGCGGATTTATCCTTTCATACAACGGAGGGGAGATTATCAACTGGGAAAGCGGGGAAATGATTTACGAAAACGTACTCCCCAACGAAGTGGTGCCCGTGCTCTACGAAAGTGCACGCACTAGCCAACTAGCCATACTGACGTATGACGGTGCGGATATCGTTACCGAACATTCCACAGACCCGTATGTGCAGAAGGAAGCTTTCCTGAATAAGATGAACATCCGCGAAACGAATGATTTTCTGACAGACATCACGCTGCCTGTGGCCAAATGCCTCATTGTGGGCGATGCAGACAAACTGATGCCGCTGGAAGCTGAACTCAGCCTCCGCCTGCAAGGACAGATAAACGTATTCCGCTCAGAACCGTACTTTTTGGAACTGGTGCCTCAAGGCATCGACAAAGCGCTCTCGCTGGAAGTCCTCCTCAAGGAAATCGGAGTGAAACGGGAAGAAGTCATAGCCATGGGCGACGGATACAACGACCTGTCGATGATTCAGTTTGCCGGACTGGGTATTGCCATGGGAAATGCACAGGAACCGGTGAAAAAAGCAGCCAACTACATCACCCTCAGCAATGAAGAAGACGGAGTGGCCGAAGCAATTGACAAATTCTTCACAAACGAAAACAACGGCTGACAGTTTTCAAACGGATAAGTCTTACTTATCAAAGATTTATCGTAACTTTGTCTGCAAATAGAACAATTATACAACGTTATGGAACATCAACTTACCATTTACAACACGTTAGACAGAAGAAAAGAACTGTTCGTACCGCTGCATGAACCTCACGTGGGCATGTATGTGTGCGGACCGACTGTTTACGGTGATGCGCATCTGGGACATGCCCGTCCGGCCATCACATTCGACGTGCTTTTCCGCTATCTCACTCACTTAGGATATAAAGTACGCTATGTACGCAATATAACCGACGTTGGCCACTTGGAACATGATGCCGATGAAGGAGAAGATAAAATTGCCAAGAAAGCCCGTTTGGAACAATTGGAACCGATGGAAGTGGTGCAGTATTTCCTGAACCGCTACCACAAGGCAATGGAAGCCCTCAACGTGCTGCCTCCCAGCATCGAACCACATGCATCGGGACATATCATCGAGCAGATTGACCTGGTGAAGAAGATTCTCGATAGCGGGTATGCCTACGAGAGTGAGGGTTCTGTGTATTTCGATGTGGCTAAGTACAATAAAGACCACCACTATGGCAAGCTGTCGGGACGCAACCTGGACGACGTGCTGAATACGACCCGCGATCTGGACGGACAAAGCGAAAAACGCAACCCGGCCGACTTCGCACTGTGGAAAAAGGCACAGCCGGAACACATCATGCGATGGCCGTCTCCGTGGAGCGACGGATTCCCCGGATGGCATGCCGAATGTACTGCCATGGGACGTAAATATCTCGGTGAACACTTTGATATTCACGGAGGAGGTATGGACCTTATCTTCCCGCACCACGAATGTGAGATTGCTCAATCGGTGGCTTCACAGGGAGATGACATGGTGCACTACTGGATGCACAATAACATGATTACAATCAACGGCACCAAGATGGGTAAGTCATTGGGTAACTTCATCACACTGGACGAGTTCTTCAAGGGCTCTCACCCCTTGCTGACACAGGCTTACACACCGATGACCATCCGTTTCTTCATCCTGCAAGCACACTATCGCAGCACGGTAGACTTCAGCAACGAAGCGCTGCAAGCTTCTGAAAAGGGATTGCAACGCCTGATGGAAGCAGTGGATGCTTTGAACAAGATCACTCCGGCTGCAGCTTCATCGGAAGGAGTCAATGTAAAAGAGTTGCGTGAGAAGTGCTATGAAGCCATGAACGATGACTTGAATACACCGATTGTCATTGCCCAGCTCTTTGAAGGTGCTCGCATGATCAACAACATCATTGCCGGCAACGCCAGCATTTCGGCCGATGACTTGAACGAACTGAAGAAGCTCTTCCATCTGTTCAGTTTCGATATCATGGGTCTGAAAGAGGAAAAAGGTTCTTCCGACGGACGGGAAGCTGCTTACGGAAAGGTAGTAGACATGCTGCTGGCACAGCGCATGAAAGCCAAAGCAAACAAAGATTGGGCTACAGCCGATGAAATCCGCAACACACTGACGGCACTCGGATTTGAAGTGAAGGATACGAAGGACGGATTTGAATGGCGACTGAACAAGTAATCAAAGATAAGCCACTCACACGAGTGCCACTTATCTGCCATTGCTAAACGATTCAAGGCTCTTAGAAACAAATAAACCGCCCCTGCTGCTAATCAAACGGCAACAGGGGCGGTTCTTTTTATACTATATAGCTTAATTGCCGCTCAACAGCATTTCCACAGGCTGTCCATGCTGGCAAGTTACGGTCAGCACCGTACGGTCACCCTCCTGCTTCACTTGCACCTGCTCCACAGGTTGTTGCAAAGTCCAGCGACCATTGAGAACAACTTCTTTCACAATCGGACGACTAGGTTCTTTAGTCGTATAAGTCTTCTCAGCAATGTTCAAGTTCGGATCACACACACTCATACGAAGCACACCGTTCGCCTCGGCTGCTACCATCACCATGGTTTCTGCCGGAACAGCATACACCCATTTATCGGCAGTTGACTGATAGTTTTCAAAAGCCGCATACGCAGTAATTCCCGTCTGCTTGTCAAATACCACATGTGCCGTCTGATCACGCTGTAATACCTCATAAACCGGCACTTGGCGTGCAGCTTCCAATTCAGCAGCAGAAGGCTGAATCAGCACCATATATTCGTATGTAGCATTCTGAGGAGCCTTACCATGTTCTATCCAGGCAGAAGAGAAAGTTCCCTTGGTCACCGCACGGGTCTTCTCATGACGCGATTCCTGCTCAGCCACTTGTGTACGCACTGCACCATCCACTACGTGATAGTAGTTGTCATAACCATCCTGCAGCCAGTAAGTATCCGCTCCTACCTTGGAGTCTTTACCATTAAACTTCACCTGGAAAAGGGTAGTTTCTGTAGGATAATCGGCATTGCTGTTGGAAATGCCGGTACCGAGGCAAACCAGTCGATTTCCGAAACAGAACACCGATTTACGGGCCACAAAATCGGGCGTAAAGTTCTGGAACTTACGCTCCATGAGTTTCATAGCAAACATACCGTTCTTGCCGTTCAGCGAACTGCTTCCCGAGAAGTTTTCGGTAGAATGTGCCATCATCGTACCCTTCAGCGGACTGTCGAGCAGTTCAAACGGCAGATGAATGGTGGTAGTACCCGGCAGACGGTTCCAGTCCCATCCTTCCTGCACGAAACCACTTCCTGCACGAGACACAGGTTTGCCTTTCCCCATAATCTGCACCGAACCGTAACTCTGGTAACGTCCATATCGGTTGTCCTTTACATAAATTTCAGAGCCCCACACATCCGTGGTATACCCTTTCAGCGTCACCATCCAGTCGCCTCCGCGGAAAATACCGGC
>ULPW01059752.1_pt1 | contig 9845 bp, 9 predicted proteins | sample 1953871 | NCBI WGS metagenome assembly ULPW01 (sample SAMEA4835639, study PRJEB28245) | human gut metagenome | biome: gut microbiome; material: fecal sample | place: Denmark | collected 2008 | reverse complement strand
GCCAGAGGTTGATTATGAAAGCTATAGCGAGTTAATTCAAAAATTGATTAACACTGTAATTCATCATTACGAGTTTCAGTATAAAACTCAGGGTATGAAAAATATTGTAATGATGAATAAACTAGATATAGCTAGAAAAATCTATGAGCAAATGATGCAGCATTTCTATGTTGGTAGTGGCTTGATTAATGAAGAGGTTGTAGATGTGTGTAACAGAAATATAGCACCGCATTACACTTCAAGAAAAGAACTGGATTTGCACGATACTTTTGAAGCCAAAGAAATAGGTTCTATTTTGTTTACTGGTATTAAGTATGGTGTGCACGACAGGGCTAAATTTGACAGTAAACCAGAACGAGATTTTGCAGCTATTTTGGAATATGAAGGCAATGCAGGCAACGTAATTCAATGGTTAAGACCTGCTCCTATGGAGTTTAATATTACATATAATCGTGGAAAACGTTATGAACCAGACTTTGTTGTTGAAACAAAAGATGTGATTTATCTGGTTGAGATTAAAGGTGAAGATAAGCTTTATGATCCTGATGTAATTGCTAAAAAAGAGCGTAGTAAGAAATATTGTGAAACAGTTACTGCGTGGAATACTGCAAATGGTTATAAGCCTTGGAAACATTTATTTATTCCTTCCATGTCTGTTAAAGTTACGAGTACATTAGCTGCATTAGCCGCTGTGTTTGTGGTTGAATAACAGATACCGCTGTTTTGGAAACATTTTTACTATATTGTTCTTTTTCCTCTACTACAAGGATTTTTCCTAAACCTGTAGAATACCATATTCATAAGATTTTAATAAATCGGAGGTACATATTATGGGATTCTTTTTTGATTCACCAGAGGAAAAGGCACAAAAGGCTGCTAAAAAAATGGCATTGGATAATTTTCCTATATATTTTACTGCTGCAGTAGATTTTGATTATAAGATTGTGCATGGCGGTATTTATTCTTGGTGTATTAATAATGATTTTAAAAAGGCGCATAATTACGTGTTGGATCAAATTAAGGAGAGCGCGTTTAATTGTGGCGCTGATGCTATTATTGATGTAAAATTTAATATTACCGAAGGCAACAATAACTGTATGGAAGGCACTGGTACTCCGTATAGCGTTGTTCATGCCACCGGTGTTGCCGTTAAACGTAAATAGCAAAAAATCCGAAGCCTAGTTTTACTCTAAGCTTCGGATTCGTTTTTTTATTAGTCTTTGAATGCGGTTTCCAGATAGTCGCAGCATTCTTCGATTTGGTCAAGCTTAAGCTCTTCCATTTTGCCTGCGTCAGCTGCAGCTGCAATGGATGGGTCAATGGGCAGACGTGCTAAAATCTTCAGGCCATAGGCATCAGCAGTTTCTTGCAGATGGCTGGGGCCAAAGATTTCGTAGTCCTTGCCGTTGTCTGGGCAGTGGAAGTAGGAGTAGTTTTCTACAAGGCCCAGGATGGGTACATTCATCATTTTTGCCATGTTTACAGCCTTGGCTACAATCATGGATACCAGCTCTTGAGGAGAGGTTACAACGATGATGCCATCAACAGGTAGGGATTGGAATACGGTAAGAGGAACGTCGCCTGTTCCAGGAGGCATGTCTACAAACATGTACTCAATATCAGTCCAGATTACGTCGCTCCAAAATTGCTTAACCATGCCTGCGATAAGGGGACCACGCCATACAACGGGGTCTGCTTCATCCTTCAGAAACATGTTGGCAGAGATTACTTCAATACCGCTTTTGCTGAATTGGGGCATAATGCCGATTTCGCTGGCTTTAGCCTTGCCTGTAATGCCCAGGGTGCGTGCCATGGAGGGGCCGGTAATATCTGCATCAAGCACGGCGCTTTGTTTGCCACGGCGCTGCATAGCGGATGCCATAAGGCCTGTTACTAAGGACTTGCCTACGCCGCCTTTACCGCTGACGATACCAATTACTTTTTTTACGGTGCTCATATCGTTGAGCTTTACAGAAAAGTCTGTAGGAGCTTGGTGAGCGTGCTCACAACCTTCGCAGCTGCTACGGCCGCAGGAAGAGTCATTACATTTTCTTTCTTCTGTCATATTATCACCTAATTAGTCGTATTGAGGCTTGGCAGTAGGGTGATGCCAAAGGCCTACCATAATATTATAGCATAAATAGGTATATAGGCTCAAATTTTTTGACATATGCCATTTTAGAGCAATAAAAAAGGACTGCCGAAGCAGTCCTTGTGTTGTTTTAGCTTATTTGCTGCCCAATACAGCCTTTAAGATGTAGCCCAGTACGATGCCGCCAAAGCAGGGCAGTACCCAGCCGAAGCCGATTTCGTACAGAGGAATAACCTTAGCCAGGAAGGTGTTTACAGCGCCAGTATCAATGCCTGCAGCGCGCAGACCATCAAAGATGGAGAAGATGGTGGTTAAAATCATAGTGCTGCGGAAGATGTATTTGTCGCCGTGGAAGATGTTTTTGCATACGTTTAAGAGTACCATAGCAATGGTGATGGGGTACAGGATGCAAAGAACAGGGATGGAGAATTGGATGATATTGCTGAGGCCAACGTTGGAGATGGCAAAGCTGAATGCGCAAATACCGGTTACGAAGGTGTGATAGGATACCTTGCCGCCAGTAAGCTTTTCAAAGTAAGAGGAGATGGCAGTGGTCAGACCAATGCTGGTGGTGATGCAGGCAAAGAAGATGATGGTTGCCAGAACGATTTTGCCAAAGCCGCCAAAGTAATGAGCGGAGATGATGTTCAGCATTTGACCACCGTTGGTTGCACCGCTGATGATGGATACGCTGGTTGCGCCGGTGTAAGCCAGTGCAGCATAGATAGCGCCCAGGCAGCCTGCAGCGATGAAGCCAGCTTTGATGCAAAGGCTGGTCAGCTCTTTTTGGTCGGTTACGCCTTTACCTTCAATAGCCTTGATGGCAGCAGCACCAAAAAGCAGGGATGCTAAAAGGTCCATGGTGTTATAGCCTTCTACAAAGCCTTTGAAGAAGGGAGCAGTTGCATAATCACCTACGGGAGCTTGGGTGGTGCCTACAGGGCTGAATACAGCTGCAGAAATAAGGATTGCCAAGCTGCCAAGCAGGATGGGGGTCATAACCTTACCAATGTTGTCTACAATCTTAGAGGGATTGATGGACATAAAATAGGTTAAGGCAAAGAAGAATAAAGAGTAAGCAGCTAAGCCCATGTCTTGATAGGAAGCAGGCAGCAGGAACATGATGCCTGTGTCATAGGAGGTTGCTGCAGTACGAGGAATTGCAAACAGGGGACCAATGGTCAGGGCGCAGAGCAGTGTTACTGCACGTGCATAGGTGGGGGATACGGGCATTGCCATGCCATCCGGGTCCTCGTGGCGGTTAATAGCCATTGCTAATACGCCAAGCAGGGGGAAGCCTACGCCAGTGATGCAGAAGGCAAGGGTTGCCATAACCAGGTTATCACCGGACATTTGACCCAGGATTGGCGGGAAAATGAGGTTGCCGGCACCAAAGAAGAATGAGAAAAGCATTAAGCCAATTGGCAATACTAAGGATGCGTTACTTTTGTGCATAATTGTCTCCTTTTTTGAATAGATTTTGTTTCCGCAAATTTATAATATATACATGGTATTATACGAAAATTTTAGAAATTTTGCAATTACTTAGTGAAATTTATTTAATAAAAGAACCTGTGTCCTTTTGTGGAGCACAGGTTCAATTTTTTTATTTATTTGCTTGCTACAGCCTTCCAGATAAAGCCTACAAGAATGCCAGCTATACAGGGAGCAACCCAACCGAAGCCAATGCTGTACAGGGGGATGTATTGAGCGAAGAAGCTGTTAAGGCCTTCGCTGGTCATACCCAAGGTACGCAGACCGTCTACAATAGCAAAAATAGTTGTAAATGCCATTGCCGGACGGAAGATTTTTGGATCGCGTTTAAAGATGCCGCTACCTAAGTTAAGCAGTACCAGTACGATGGTGATTGGATAGAGCATGCACAGTACAGGAATGGAAATCTTGATGATATTGCCCAAACCAAAGTTAGAAATTACGAAGCTGAACATGCAGATAGCCGCTACAAAACGCTCGTATTGGATTTTTTCCTTGCATACGATGGTAAAGTAGCCGGATACGGAGCTGGTTACGCCAATACTGGTGGTAAGGCAGGCAAAGAAGATAATCAGTGCCAAAATGATTTTACCGCCCCAGCCCATGTAGTGGATGGTAATCTGGCTAAGCATTTGACCGCCGTTTTCCATCATGCCTAAAAGCGCCACGCTAGTAGCACCCATATAGGTCAGTGCGCCATAGATAACCATCAGGAAGGAGGCTGCAATGATGCCGGAATAAATACATACCTTAGTCAGCAGCTTGTGGTCCAGGATACCTTTGCCTTCGATGGCGTTAATAGCAGCAGCGCCAAAGAGAAGGGATGCCAAAAGGTCCATGGTGTTGTAGCCTTCTACAAAGCCCTTAAAGAAGGGGATGGTTGCATATTCTCCTACAGCAGGCTGAATTTCGCCCATAGGCTCGTATACTACATAAGCAATAAGGATTGCCAGGCAGGTCAGCAGCATAGGAGTAAGCACCTTGCCAATATGGTCCAAAAGCTTGGATGGGTTAACGGACAGTACATAGGTTAACAGGAAGAACAAGAATGAGTAAACCGCAAGGGCAATTGTTTCAAAGCCGGTTGGTATAAAGGCCAGAATGCCGGTATCAAAGGAAACTGCCGCAGTACGGGGGATTGCAAAGAGAGGTCCTATTGTCAAAGAGCAAATAATAATAACTGCTTTTGCATAATAGGAGTGCACCGGGTTCGCCATGCTTTCCGGATTGTCGCTTCTATTGAGCGCCATGGCGATTACACCTGTCAGCGGGAGACCAACACCGCTAATGCAGAAACCGATGATTGCAGGCAGCATGCTGTCGCCTGCGTTTTGACCAAGGATGGGCGGGAAAATGAAGTTTCCGGCACCAAAGAAAAAAGAAAACAACATTAAGCTTACGGGAATGATTAAGGACATAGACATTTTATTGGGTGACATTGGGATTTTTCTCCTCTTCTCTATATATATTTAGACACCTAAAAAAATATTTAGTTCTGTGAAATGATAAAAAGAAACCTTCTGCTGGTGTTCAGCAGAAGGTTTCAGAGCATAACTAGTTTAAGAACTACTTAAGGATGAATCATTTAACTACTAAACGGAAATATTTTTTCTTACCCTTACGAATCAGAAGGCTCTTTTCCTCGTCGAACATGTCCTCAGCCAGTGCAGCTTCGGGATCGCTCAGAACAGAGTCTTTTACAGTTAAACCGCCTTGGGTAATCATTTGACGCGCTTCGCGCTTGCTGCTGAATACCTTTGCAGCAGTCAGAACATCAATAACCTTAGCGGTCATATCAGCAGAAGTAATTTCAATTGTAGGAACATTGCTCATATCAGCACCGCCGCCAAAGAGGGCTTCAGCTGCTTGTTGAGCCTTGATTGCCTCTTCTTCACCATGGATGAGCTTGGTAACCTCAAAGGCCAAAACCTTTTTAGCTTCATTAATAGCTGCATCTTTGAGTGCTGCCAGACGACGAACCTCGTCCATAGGCAGGAAGGTTAAGAGGCACAGGCAGTGTTCAACATCGCTGTCGTCAACATTGCGCCAGTATTGATAGAAATCGTACGGAGAGGTTTTCTCCGGATCAAGCCACAGAGCACCTTTTTCGGTTTTGCCCATTTTGCGGCCATCGCTGGTGGTCAGCAGCTTGCAGGTCATGCAGTAAGCAGGTTTTTGCTCTTTGCGGCGAATCAGTTCAACGCCAGCCAGCATGTTGGACCATTGGTCGTCACCGCCCAGCTCCATGATGCAGTTGTAATCATTATGCAGCTTCCAGAAGTCGTAGCTTTGCATAATCATATAGTTGAATTCAAAGAAGGTCAGGCCCTTCTCCCAGCGCTTTTTAAAGCATTCTGCAGTCAGCATGCGGTTAACGGAAAAATGTACGCCAACCTCGCGCAGCAGCTTGATGTAGTTCAGGTCCAACAGCCAATCAGCATTGTTAACGATGATTGCCTTGTCTTCGCCAAAGTCAATGAAACGGCTCATTTGTTTCTTGAAGCAAGCGATGTTGTGAGCAATAAACTCGGGGGTGAGCATTTTGCGCATTTCATCCTTGCCACTGGGGTCGCCAACCATGCCGGTGCCGCCGCCAAGAAGGACGATAGGACGATGTCCTGCTTTTTGCATGTGAGCCATGAGCATTAATGCAATAAAGTGGCCAACGTGCAGACTGTCAGCAGTAGGATCAAAGCCAATATAAAAGGTAATTTTTTCCTTTTCTAATAATTCTCTGATTTCTGCTTCGTGAGACATTTGTTTTACGAAGCCGCGTTCTTGCAATACGTCAAAAACAGACATTTAAATGATAACCTCCTTAAAAGATTTAAGCCTAAAATGCAGGCGTATAGTCATAATAACTGATTATACACTATACAATGGATTTTAGCAATGAATTAGGAAAAAATAAAGCACAAAACAATAAAAATGCTCTGTGCTACGATACTAATGTCCACTAAAAAGTGTAAATAGACGGCTTAGTCTAAATGAGATGTACAATGAGGGCAACGGGTTGCCTTGTCATCAATAACGGACTTGCAATAAGGACAACGACGAGGGTCTGGTTTGGGAGCTTCAGCAGGCTTCAGCTTGTTGATTTGTTGCACCATGATAAAGACAATCAGAGCCAAAATAAGAAAATCCAGCACGGTATTGATAAACTTGCCATATGCTAAAACAGGAGCACCCGCCTTTTTTGCCAGCTCCAGGGTAGCATATTCCTTGCCATTTAGACTGATAAAAAGATCAGTAAAATCAACCTTGCCCATGGCCATGCCAATAGGCGGCATAATTACATCATTAACGATAGATGTAACAATTTTGCCAAAGGCACCGCCAATAATAACACCAACGGCCATATCTATTACATTGCCGCGCATGGCAAATTTTTTAAATTCATCAAACATTAAAATATACCTCCTTTAAACAATTAATTAAGGATATTCTATTTATTTGTGAAAAATCCTGCTGCTTGACGTAAAACTGCTGGTGACTTATAATTAAATGGACAGAATTCTGCGGCAACGCAGGTTTATTAATGATAGTTAATTTTAGGAGGATAATAATATGATGCGTGAAGATTTAATTGTACCTGGCGAAGGTGAAGAAAATTACGTCCTGGCCCGTGATGCCCGTGTAATCACCATTCCCTTTTCTCCTCTGGAAGAGCGTATGCAAAAAGAAAAACCGGTTGTATTTGAACGTCTGCAAAAGCTGAAAGCAATCATTGGCGAGGAAACCTTCAAACGCCTGGTTTCCAGAGTTCGCAACATCAACTATGCTGATACCCGCATTATGCTGGTAGCAGAAAGTGAGCTGCACCGCACCAATATTGAAAGAGAAATTTTGCCTGCAATTGCAGAAGCATTTGAAGTAACCAGCATCCGTGTGGTAACTCAAGGCTAATTTTATAGGCTGCTTAAAGCGCTTGCTGATGAGGTAAGCGCTTTTATTTTTGAATTGTGAAAAATATTAAAAAAACTTTTAGAAAAATGCTTGACATATCCATGAAAGTACTTTATAATACATCATGTTGCTAGCGAGCAACACAAAAATGTCGGGGCGTGGCGCAGTTTGGTAGCGCGCTTGTTTCGGGTACAAGAGGCCGTGAGTTCGAATCTCGCCGCCCCGACCATATTAAAAACTCTGGAAACCGCTTGAAATGGCGGTTTTTTCTATTTTAGGGAGTAAACAACTCTTTTGTAAAAGTGAAAAAAACGAGAATTGTCTACGGATTGTCTACGGAACTAAATAAGCCTAGATAATGGGTGCTAATCACACATTATAATTAACAAAAATACTGTATAAACATAAAGAACCGAGGTTTTTGCCTCGGTTCTTATTTATTTCACAATAAATTCACAATTTTATTTTCATAGAAGTCAATTGCCTTTTGGTGGGTGCCTTTAAGGGGCAGTGCGTAGGTGTGGCGGGTAAATTCTGCATCACTATGACCTAACAGTTCGCAGATGTCTTCAACGCTTACGCCCTGGTCACGCAGGTTGCTGCCGAAGCTGTGACGGAAGTCATGCAGGCGCATTGCTCTTAGTTCTGGGTGGTCCTCAAAGAACATATTGATATACTTATTCTTCTTTTTGAAATCTCTCCAACGCTTTTCTACGTAGTCCTTAGAATGAGGTCGGCCATCATCAGGGAATACATAAAGAAGGTTATAGTCATTCTTCCAAGCTGGCTCCAGATACTCAGCTTCTATTTGCGGATCACGTAGCTGCTCCCAGCGCTTGCGTTTAGCTTCTCTTTGGCAGCCATCAATATATTTGATATATTCATTGATTTCAGCCTTTGCGTACTGGAGGAGTGGAATATTCCTCTCAGAGGTTTTTGTTTTCAGCTCTGCAAGTCTAAGCTTACCTTTTCTACGACTGAGGTTATTGGTAATACTGATTCCCTCAGGCGAAATCTTATTACGCTGCACGCCACAAATCTCAGAAATGCGCAGGCCACAGAATGATGCCAGGAGAAGGGGAAGGTATAAATCGGGATACGCCTCTGATTTTACTATCTTTAATATCTCCATAACATTTTCAATAGGTGTGTGAATGCCCTGCGGTTCGCTCTTGGGTGGCAGTTTTAACCTTCTTGCCGGAGATTTGTAAATTAGATCCACATCAGATGCCCAGGTAAAAGCACTGCGTAAAAAACTTAAATCCTCTCTGATAGTATTCTGCGCCAGCTCGCCTCGTTCCATTCTGTCATAGAGGTGCTTACGGAGAGATTCTACATCTAATACAGTGGCTTTTTGCAAAGGACGATCGGCAAGCGGGTGCTTTTTGATGCGGGTTATAGTACAACGGTACTGGGTTAAGGTGGATTCCCTAAGCTCAATCTTTGTATCATAAAATGCATCCAGCATTTCGCCTACAGTCATCTTAGTTGGCTCTATATATGTACCTGTGTTGTAAGCCTGCTTTGCCTCAACCTCGGCTGCCTGAGCTTCCTTTTTTGTGGCATAGCCGACGGTAGAGTAAATGCGTTTATAGTTGCCGTCAGGTAGCAGCTCGCCTGTAGAAAAGGAATAGTAGTAAGGCTTTTGACGGCCTTTTTTAGTGATTATGGACATAAAAAATCAGCTCCTTTACTTTAAAATTGGGTGTAGTGTAGCAGAGCTGATTAAAATTTGTTATAATTAAATGGTAATCAGCTCTATTCGTAGTGGTTTGGGGTTATTACACTGTCCCTCGGTGTTGGTAGCACCGGGGGATTTTTTATTTCTCTAGATATGTAAAATCTTGGATTTTATCACTTAGTGTGATAAAATAGGGTTGCAAAAAGCATACAGTATGTTACACACGATGATTTAAAGGAGGTTTGCATTATGATAAGAAGTATCATTTCTTATATCAGTGTATTTACTCTCCTTGTGTCATTGGTGAACATTTTATTGAGCATCATTGTGTATTATGGAATTAATGGTTATGCAAATGAGTTTGCAAGAATAAGATGGTTTGTAAGCTTTGCCATTGTCCTTGCGTTAGTCCTCAACAAAAATGTAATAATCAATTAGACTAGACCTGCGGTAGTTTCGTCGGGTCTTTTATTTTTAATTGCTCAATTTCTGATTTTAGTGATTTCGTATCTATTGAATCTTTAAATACACGCTCATAGACTTGAATAGATTTTTCGATTAAACCATCTGTTTGAATAGAAAAATTGAAGTCATCACCTTGCTTAGAAAAAGAAATATCTCCGCCAACTAACATAATAAGGATTATAGCTAAGACAGCAACCTTTAACGGAG
>ULPW01040865.1_pt1 | contig 9933 bp, 7 predicted proteins | sample 1953871 | NCBI WGS metagenome assembly ULPW01 (sample SAMEA4835639, study PRJEB28245) | human gut metagenome | biome: gut microbiome; material: fecal sample | place: Denmark | collected 2008 | reverse complement strand
ATTCTCTTTAATTGTTTTTTGATGCTCTTTGTGATAAAATTTTTTCTATCAATTTTAGTAAATATTTGGATTAAATGTATATAACATGTCTATTTTAGCAAGGAGTGAATAAGTATGTCTCAAGAGAAGCAGGAAATGGTGTTGGTAATTGATTTTGGCGGTCAGTATAATCAGCTGATTGCTAGACGCGTGCGTGAATGTGGCGTTTACTGCGAAATTTTGTCCTATACAGCAAGTCTGGAGGAGATTAAGGCTAAAAATCCTAAGGGTATTATTTTTACTGGCGGTCCTAACAGTGCTTATCTGCCTGATTCTCCTACCATCGACCCAGAAATCTTTACTTGGGGTGTGCCTGTCTTTGGCATTTGCTATGGCAGCCAGCTGATGATGCACGTTTTAGGCGGCAAGGTTTGCAAGGCACCTGAGGGCGAGTATGGTAAAACCTTGGTGGATATGGATAATACCAGCCCTCTGCTTAAGGACCTGCCTGAGCAGAACATTTGCTGGATGAGCCACAACGATTACATTGAAAAGGCAGCTCCTGGCTTTGAAATTATTGCTCACACTCCTCATTGTCCTGTAGCGGCAGCTCAAAATAAGGAGCGTGGCCTGTACTGCGTACAATTCCATCCCGAGGTGCTGCACACTGACAACGGCACCAAGATTTTGAGCAACTTTGTTTATAATGTGTGTGGATGCAAGGGTACCTGGAAGATGGACTCCTTTGTAGAGGAATCTGTAGCACTGCTGAAGGAGCGTATTGGCGACGGCAAGGTGCTGTGCGCTTTAAGTGGCGGTGTTGACTCTAGCGTTTGTGCAGCAATGCTGGCTAAGGCTATTGGCAAGCAGCTGACCTGCGTATTTGTTGACCACGGTCTGCTCCGCAAAAACGAGCGTGAAGAGGTTTGCGCTGTTTTTGGTGAGGGCGGTATGTTTGATATTAACTTTGTGTGCGTAGACGCACGTGACCGTTTCTATGTGAAGCTGGCTGGCGTGTGCGACCCTGAAACTAAGCGTAAAATCATTGGTGAGGAATTTATCCGCGTATTTGAGGATGAGGCACAAAAGATTGGCGCTGTTGATTATTTGGCTCAGGGCACCATTTATCCTGACATCGTGGAAAGCGGCATGGGCGGTGAATCCACCACCATTAAGAGTCATCACAATGTAGGTGGCTTGCCTGACTTTGTAGATTTTAAAGAAATTGTAGAGCCCCTGCGTGACCTGTTTAAGGATGAGGTGCGCCAAGCTGGTCGTGAGCTTGGTCTGCCTGAGCATCTTGTAGCACGTCAGCCCTTCCCCGGACCGGGACTGGCTATTCGTATCATTGGTGACGTAACTGCAGAAAAGGTAGCTATGGTGCAGGACGCAGATGCCATCTTCCGTGAGGAGGTTGCTAAGCTGCCTGCTGAGGAGCGTCCTAGTCAGTACTTTGCAGCGCTGACCAATATGCGTAGCGTAGGCGTTATGGGTGACGAGCGCACCTATGATTATGCCATTGCTCTGCGTGCTGTAACCACCACTGACTTTATGACTGCAGAGGTAACCATGCTGCCACCTGCAACTATCAACACCGTTGCAGTGCGCATCGTCAACGAAGTAAAGCATGTCAACAGAGTGCTGTTTGATTACACCACTAAACCCCCTGCAACTATTGAATTTGAATAATTGCAGGAGACTGGAAAAAATAAACTTTATTAGCTAAGTCAAGACTAGAATTTGATTAATTTCAGGTTCTAGATGGGAATTTTGCAAATGATGAAGCCAGCCATTGTTAATGAGCTTAAAGCAAAGACTTTAGAGGAAATCAAGGGCGTTGATAATGGGCAAAGCAGTAAAAAGAATCAGGCTACTAAAATGGCTGAGGACTTGCAGGAAAAGGCAGATGTAAAGAATGCTGATTTTAAGGATATTACTGTGGTAAGTAAGGAAAAAGGCGAAGCCATTGTTGCCTTAACTCTTCATAATAAAAAATTCAACAAGGATTTTGAATTGAAGGTAAAAATGGCAGAGCTGCAGGATGGCACATGGAAGCTAAAGGAAATTACTAATCTGGTAGACTTTTTAGTAGAGGTTGATAAGGCTGATAAAGCGCTTAGGGCCAGCGAAAAGAACGCAGCGTGATTTGTTAAGAGAAAATTGAATATTGTTGTGATGTAAAAACGTCCTGTCTCAATATTTGAGGCAGGGCGTTTTTGTACTTATTTTTGCTAAATTTCTTTAATTTTTGGCTTACTCAAATTTAAGTGACGAATGTATGTCACTTGAGTTTGCTATGATAATAAAAGAAATCAATAGTCTTTTTATTATCATAGTTTTGGTTAATCTTTGCAGTGATTTTGCCAAATTGGCAGATGTTCAAGGTTTATTATAATTTTAGGAAGGGGGGAGCTTATGAAGTCCATTTATTTTACGGCTTTAGGAGGAGCCCAGAGTGTTGGCAGTAGCTGCTACTATTTAAGGCTTGGTAAATGCAATGTTTTATTAGATTGTGGCACATCAAGATGCAGTGGCTTTTCTTATGGCCCTGATTTGCAGCCAGTGCTCAGTGAGCCTTTTATGAAATCATTAGATGAATTAGATCATATTTATATATCTCATGCTCATGGAGACCATATAGGATACCTAAAGGCGCTAATGTCTAAGGCCCATAATGCAGCTGTTTATATGACTCCGCTTACAAGGGTATTATCAGGGATGTATAGCAATAATAGCTTGTTCACTCATGAATCATTGATGGAGCCTGAAGAAATGATGGATTATGAAAAAAATAGTAGGCTATCAGATGTAAGCTTTCTACAAAAAATCAAGCATCCTGAGTATAGGGTTGCGTTTTTTCCTGCAGGACATATTTCTGGGGCGATGATGACACTCATTGAGTATGAAGGTAGAAGAATCCTATATACAGGAGATTACTCAGTTGGGACTAATGGTTATTGGCTTCCAGATAATTTAAATATAGATGTCCTGATTATTTGTGGCTTGCATGCTAAGCACCCTTGGTACAGACGTAAACCGAATAATAGAATTGAAAACGCTATGCAGATGCTGGAACAGGGAACGTCAGTATACCTACAAGCCAGAGAACCATATAGAGTCATAGAGCAGCTGACAAATATTAATAATGCTATGGCACAATCGCCTTGTAAGTATCCTATTTACTTAGATAATTCTGCGATGAAGGCAGTACGGACAGTAGAAAGCCTTAATGCACCTATTATGCAAAAGAATAACTATGCTCTTGTAGGATCAATCCCTTTGGAGCCACATGTTATGATTGGTTCTAAATTAAAAAGGATGGTAGATAAAAGCTATAAGCTTTTTAATAGTACCTATACCTTGCACGAGGATTACGATGAGATGAAGCAGTTTATCAAGAGGATTAACCCTAGGCAAGCACTAGTAGTTCATTGTGCAGACGGCTATGGTGATTGGCAGTTGGAGCAAGAGCTGATGCATGATCCAGATTGCAGAACACAGTTGCTTTTTCCTGAGGAAGGACAAATTTATACAATATAAAAGCTTAGTATTAGGTAGGAAAGGGGTATTTTATATGAATGATAAAAGGAATTCTCAAATAGAAAAAATAGTACAAATTGTTCATAACAAGGTTGAGGAGAAAAGCAAGCGTTTTTTACGCTTGAGTAATGACCTGATTTTAGAAAATATGGTGCTGAGACTTTTAGCAGAGGACAGTAGCCGCTCTCCAAAAGATTGTCGTGATATATTGCGTGAGAATTGTTATATGGACTGTAGTATGGAAGATATTTTGCGAGTTTTTCGTGATTATAAGATTAACTCCATCGAGAAGCGCAAGAATGTTTTGGGTACTGTTGCAGATATGGTATCCCTTATGGATAAGGCTATACAGGGTGATGCTAAAAGCTTGCTTAGTTTTAAAGACGCATTTAAGACCATGATATCTGACGATAAGGTACGTTGCTCTAGAAGGTATAGTAATTTGATTTTGGCGTTTTTGTATCAAAAAATTACTGTATTGGCTATTGGTAATGATAAAGAAGAAATACTTAATTTTGGCAGTACTGTAGCTAAATACCTTATTTGGGATATTGTGGATGCTGTTAAATCTGTTTATAAAAGCTCTGGTAATAAACGAGAAAATAAAAGAAAAGTAATAAATATTGAAGAGTATGAAAGAGCTCTTGGCCGTATGGAGGAGCTAGAAAGAGCTTGGCAGCAGACGGATATGCTTTTAAATGATTTGCAGAAGGAATTTGATGAGCGAATTGAAGCTGCTAAGCTACAGGAAATGACAGAATTTTTTGGCAAGCTCAATTCTGAGAAATACGGATATATATTAGATGAGCTTTTGGTGCTTCGTAAGGGTATGGAGGTTATTCGTCAAAAGGGATATGAGCTTCCTTTGGAAATTAATGGCTTGTTAATTATGGTAAAAAAGCTGATTCAGTTTGTAAGAGATAATCATATTAATCCTATGGTACGTCCGGATTCAGTGCAAAATGTAAGGGTTAGCGATGTTGAGTTTTGGGATTATGAGGGATCCCCTTTTATGAATGTAGAGGAGGAAAAAACTGTAAAAGTAATTTCTCCAGGTTGGATATATAGTGATAAGGACGTACAGATTTCACGTCCTAAGGTAAAGGAGGTTTAGTCTATGCTTATTGATAATCATGAGCATTCCGATCTTTGTGTAGGCATTGATTTAGGAACTACCAATTCTGTGTTGGCAACAATTAATAAAAAGCCCAATGGTGATATTATTAGTAAAATTGTTGATATTAGTCGTCCAATGGATGTTTTAAAGGGCTTGGGACTTAATGAATCAAGAATGAGTAGTCAAAAGAGGTCTTTGCTTCCATCATGTGTTTATTATGATGAGCAGCATGGTTTAGAGCCTGTTATTGGCGATTTTGCTAAAATGCAGTATCCTAATCGTCCTCATTTAGTGGCTAAATCTATTAAGAGTCAAATGGGTATGCCTGTGGCAGAGGGACTGGATGCTGCTATTCCTGATAAAACTCCTGCGGAGATTTCTGCACGTATTCTCAAGCATATGCTAAAGGAGACTGGTAGGGTATATCGTCAACAGATTACGGATGCAGTTATTACCGTGCCCGCAAATTTTGACTCAGTTATGTGCCAGGCAACAAGAGACGCAGCTGCTCTTGCTGGTATTCAAATAAAAAATTCTGATGGTAGTGAGAGGCCTGTATTATTGTCAGAGCCTAATGCTGTTATTTACGATTTGATTAATCAAGTTCATAATGGAGAGATTTCCTCTCATGTAATTGACCTTAGTACGGAGAAGAATGTGATGGTTTTCGACCTTGGCGGTGGTACACTTGATATTACTATGCACAAGATTAAACGACGCGAGGACTGCCCTGATGTGCTTAAGGTGGATGAAATTGCTACTAACCGTTATACTAAGCTAGGCGGTGATGATTTTGATGAGCTTCTTGCGGAAGCTATGTTTAATCGCTATCTTGAGCGTTATAGCAAATATAGTGGTGTAAAATACAAACTGGAACAGCAAAAAAGCACTATTATGCCAGTAATGCGCAACTATGCAGAGCAGTTAAAGCTGGAGGTAAGTGAACGCTATCGTGATGGCAATGCTGTTGATGACAGTGATTTTGGTTGGGATGATGTACTGGAGGATGATGGTAAATTTGAAATAGGCGGTAATATTGGCGGCGTTGGCTATGCCTATGATGACAGCTTTACGAAGGAGGAGGTAGAGCAGATTTTAGAGCCTTTGATGGGAAGAAAATTAAGCTATAATGACTATCAAGGGTTTGAAAATATTGACGTTAGCACCAATATTATCTATCCCATCCTAGATGTTTTGCAAAAGGCTGCAGCCAAGCTGCAGTCGGAACCTGTTGTTGACGCAGTTATTGTAAATGGCGGTATGAGTAAATTTTATATGATTATTGATCGTTTACGAGAGTTTTTTGGATTGGAGCCAATAGTGGCTCTCGATTCCGATTTGGCAGTTGCTAGAGGCGCAGCTGTTTATCACTATTATTTGCATTTGTATGCTGCCAGCATGCAGGAGGATATGCGCATGCTCCACAATACTGATGTAACAGTTGCAAAGAAGGCTGAAAGACCGCAAGCTGTAGTTAAGCCTCAAGTTGCTGCTCCTGTTTACAGTGCAGATATGGGTACAGCAATTATCAACCAAGTTAATAAAGGTATTGAGTTTGGTCATAGCACCTTAAATGATGCTTTATACCTTGGCGTGCGCAATGGAGCTGTACAGCTGCTGGTTCCCAGTGGTGCTGAACTGCCCTATCAGTCCGAAATTATCAGAGGCTTCCAGCTGATGCCCAATATGGACGAAATTGCCATTCCTATTAAGCGACGTGACTTGAGCAATCGTTATGTAACCATTGCCAGCGGTCGCTTGAAGCTGAAACGCAGCTATAAGGACGGTGCTTATGTGTCTATTGGCGTTAATATGGACAGCAGCAAGGTTATTACTATGCAGATGGCTATTAGTGAGGATGTAGGCGGTAGCCGTATTCTGGAAACCCAGGTAGCTGAAATTGTAGTAGGCGATTATGAGGTTGCCAATAAGAACAAGATTACTGCTCCCATGGGTACTAAGCTTGATGTGAATAATGAACTGCACAGCCTGAAGCAAAAATGTGACCAATTAAATAGATTGGGACGCAACGGCAACAAGAGTGCTATTTCCAAGGCTATCGCTACCAAGGTTCAATGCATTTGCAGTGCAGGCAACAAAGAAGATTTTGCTGGACCTATTTTAGACATGATGCGCAGCAATGCTAACGAAGAGCTGCAGCTGCGTTTGTTCATTATCGCTCGCAAGCATTGCGAAAGCTGGAGCGCAAGCGAAAAGGCTGCTTTAGCCAAAATTTGCCTGAATCAGCTGTTTTCTGAGCTGTCCGGCTTTGCAGACTATGGCTTCAAGCGCAATGTTAACTTCCAAGCTATTTACACACTGGCTTATTGTGGTAGTAATGAGCAACTGTGGAAGCTGGAGGCCATCAAGAATAACAGTGCCTACACTCTCTATTGCATGTATGCCTTTGGCAAACGTCATTTGAATACAGAATGGATTTTTAAACAATTCAACAACGATGCCCGTTTCAATAGCTTAGTTAACTTACAAACCAGTGCCCATGCTTTAGGTATGGCTATGCGTAGAGACGAAGGGCTGCCGGTAGAAAGCATCAATATGAATAAAGCTATAGACGGACTGTGCGGCGTTTTGGCCAACAATGTTAATATTGATCCGCATCATTCCTCCAGCGTGGTTTGCAGTATTATCGCTCTTGGCTATGCTTGTGACCAACGCTATGGTGACAATCCGTTGGATGTCAGCGTAATGAACAAGGCTCGCCACGCTCTTACCAGCCTGCCGCAAAAATACAGCGATGATGTTCTGGCTAGCCTGATGAAGTCAGCTATGATTGCCCTTAAAATGATGGATGGCGAAACCTTAAGCTATGACGAAGAACAGTTCCTGCTGAAAAAGCTGAGCTGCTAAAAAAATTGCAAGCATAAATGCAGGCCAAGTTTTACTTTCATTCTCCAAACACTTTCTCCCCATACAGCCTGCATTTTATGTATAAAAAACGTCCTGCCCCGTATATTCGAGGCAGGACGTTTTTGCAGCTTTAAATGTGGGTTGATAGTTTTTGCATAGACGCTGCTAGAACAAAATTTTGCAACTTAGCCAGTTTCTATAATAATATTTAGCTGTCTTTCAAACTAAAATGTGCTTTATTTGCCTTTTTCTTCTCTGGCAGCAGGTATGGTGGACAGGCTGTAATCTGCCAGATAAAGATTGATTCTGGTTAGTGTAAGTCCTTGCTGCAGGCCGAAATAAATGACGCTGTCACGTTTGTCACGCAAATAAAGTGGCCTGTGACCGCAGTATTTTAGCAGGTAGTCTGCTTCAGACGGAGTAAGCTGAGCGGCAAAGGCAAAGTCAAGACATACTTCTCGGGAAAGGTTTCTGTCACCGCTTAATATATGCGATAATCTGGAAGAATCAAGCAATGTTGCTTTTCTAAAATCACATTCTCTGATTCCCTTTTGCGCAAGAAGTGTCAAAATATATTGGCGTGGGTCAGTCTGTTGTTCCTGAGCATTGCTTTTTAAAAAGTTGTTCAGCTTTTCTTTGGAAGTTATTTTATTTATTTCATTGGTCAAATCTTCGGTAGTTTTATCCATAAGGCACCTCGTTCGTGGTAAATTATGATACAATAAATATAACATAGATTGAAGGAGCAGTGGTATGGAAGGCAGTAAAAATTTTCTGTTACAGGGGTTTAGCACTGTTTCAACCTTAAAGTCAGGTGCAAACGGTATTACAGAAATCGTCAAAGGCTTGGACGAGCATATATATGTGCGTAAAAGAATTCCACTGAGAGGCTTGCCCTATGAAGAGCTGCAAAAGCTGGAATATCGTTATTGGCCTCAAATCTATTTTGTACACGGTGATGATGTTGAAACCATTGTTATTGAAGAATATATTAGTGGCCAAAGTTTGCAGGAGCTGGTGGACAACGGTACTGTTTTGACGTCTGAGCAGGTAAGGCAGATAGGACTGCAGCTTTGCCAAGCCTTGATAACATTACACGCTGCAGAAATTTTACATAGAGATATTAAACCTTCCAACATTATGCAGACTGCTGATGGTGCTATTAAGCTGATAGATTTTGGTGCTGCCAGAATTATGGGCACAGGCACTCAGGACACTCGTCTTTTAGGTACGCCTGGCTTTGCACCACCGGAGCAGTTTGGCTTTGCTGCGACGGATAAGCGCATTGATGTGTACGCTTTAGGAAAAACTTTGCAGGTGTTGGCAGACAAAAATGTTAGCAAGCAGCTGGCAGTTGTTATTGCTAAATGCACGGAGCTTGATCCTGAGCGTCGCTTGGCATCGGCAGAGGAGCTGCAAAAGCTGCTGATGGAGCACAAGCCAGGCTATAAAAAATATGTGGCATTTTTCTTGGCTGCCTTGGTACTTGGCGGTGGTGCTTTGTGGTATCAACAAAGGTATGCGGCGCCGCAGGAACAAACGCCACAGCAGCAGATGCAGGAGCAAAATAGTGATAGGCCTATTTCTGATAAGGAAGCTGTAATGCAGGAGCAAAATAGTGATAAGTTTATTGCTAATAAAGAAGCTGCAATACAGGAGCAAGAATCAAAGGAGGATAAACAGGGAAAGTCTGCTGCACCTTTCGATGATAACGTTGTAAGTGTTGAACAGAATGATGTGGATGTACTTCTATCTCAAGCATCTAAGCAAGTAGATGTTGAAGAAAAGAGTACGATACCTAATACTGAGATACTAGCTTCAGACGTGGGATTTTATGCTCAGAAGTGGGTTTTTGAGAAGGAAGCTAGTTCACTATATTGGAAAAATATTGAAAAAGCACGTACTGTTGGTGCTGTAAATGTAAAATTAGAAGGTGTTCCTTATCTTGTTATAGAGAATAAATCAGATAAAGTGATACATAATCCGTATATTATATTAGATTTTTATGATATTGAAGTTGACGGAAAGAATGAAGTTTATGAGATTTATGGTAATAGAAAGGAATTTATAGAGTACGGCAAAAGGTCTAAATTAGGTTATAAGCGAATTGTTTTTAGAATGCAGGGAACAGTGCTTCCTCATGACGAACATGCGCAAGCAGTAGGAGGTGATATTTATCTAACAGGTAATAATCCTAGGTTTAATGTAACCTTGATGGTTGAAAATAAGGTTTTACTAAGGGATACTGTAAAAGTTGCAATTAAGGATTAACAGTTGTATATTAAAAGTGTTTTTACAAAGAGGATGGCATAAAGCCATCCTTTTTTGTTGTACAAGGAGTACAAATATTATTGTGTGTAATTGTTTACAATAATAAGCGCAAGTAGTTATAAATTATAAGCTGGCAATTTGGGAAGCATCTAATTTTT
>ULPW01018538.1_pt1 | contig 9953 bp, 5 predicted proteins | sample 1953871 | NCBI WGS metagenome assembly ULPW01 (sample SAMEA4835639, study PRJEB28245) | human gut metagenome | biome: gut microbiome; material: fecal sample | place: Denmark | collected 2008 | reverse complement strand
TTAACTTTTTAGCCCATTTTCTATCTTTTTTGCGCCTAAACGGCTCAAAACAGAGACTTTTAAATCTTCTTCTTATAGCAGCGATGACGGCGATGCTGTTCGCTCTCCAGATACTGCCACTGGCTCTGAACACCGGTATTGGTCTCCATCTGCGGCATTGCCTCAGCCCATTTAAAGCCATAACGGTGATACTGCTCTATCAGATCGGCAAAAATAAGCGCATTGGCTCCCTTCTTGCGATATTCCGGAAGAACACCAATCAAAAGCAAATCTACCGTATCCGTCTTGTGCCACTTCAGAACCTTCAGCACCTTCAGCCAACCCGTAGGGAAAAGCTTGCCATCGCCTATCTCGCGCAGCGCATCGGTAAACGAAGGGAAGGAAACACCAAAGGCTACCAGCTTGTTGCCAGCGTTGCCATCCACTACACCCGTTACCAGGTTCAAGTCAGCCTTCTTGATATAAGTATTTACATATTCATCTATCTGCTTCTCCGTAAGCTGCTGGAAATCATAGAGATTCTTATAAGTTTCGTTCACTATTTCGAACACTTTCCTGCCCATTCCTCCCGAGGTCAGTTCCCGGCGGGTAAACTTATGAACCTGCAGATTATATCGGCTCTCTATCATCTGGGCAGTCTTGGCAAACTTAGCCGGCGTCACTTCCGGAATCCTGATGCGGTACTCCAGCCAGTCGTTATCCTTCTCATAGAGCGAATAACTCTCCAGATGCGTCTTGTAATAAGGATAATTGTAATTGATATACATCGTAGACTTCCGGTCGAAGCCCTCGATGAGCAAGCCCTCACGGTCCATATCCGTAAATCCGAGCGGACCTACGCATTCGTTCATTCCCCTGCTCTTGCCCCAGTTTTCTACCGCGCGCAACAAGGCACAGGAAACCGCTACATTATCCACGAAATCGAACCAGCCGAAGCGAACCTGCTTCTTGTTCCACTCTTCGTTAGCACGATGGTTGATAATGGCAGCAATTCTACCTACGATACGAGCCTCGCTGTCAACCGCCAGGAAGTATTGAGCTTCACAGAATTCAAAGGCAGGATTCTTCTTTGGGTCCAGCGTATTCATCTCGTCAAAACGCAAAAAAGGAATGGCAAACTCATGGTCTCTGTAGAGATCATAATGAAACTGAATGAAGGTTTTCAGCCCTTTTTTAGTCGTTATCGGTATGATTCTTATCTCATCATTCATTAGTATATTGTTTTATGTATATATATCCAATTACGGTGCAAAAATACAATAAATTTATGAATAATACAACTCTTTTCTTATAAATTTATAAAAGTTGGTTCATAATTGTCCAACTTTGTGGATATTTATGTACCTTTGCAGGTTGAAATGCCCCAAAAGAGCATCATAAAGTTATGAAGAAAGAGAAAAGAGACAACTATACGTTCCTCACACATGCCCCTGTGCATCATGTGATTTTCACGATGGCCATACCAACGATTATCAGTATGCTGTCGACGAGCATGTACAACCTCGCCGACACCTATTTCGTGGGCAGCATCAACACGCAGAGTGTGGCAGCGGTAGGCGTTTCCTTTGCAGCAATGGCTGTGATTCAAGCGATAGGTTTCTTCTTCGGTCACGGAGCGGGCAATTATATTTCGCGACAGTTGGGCGCCAAGCATACGGAAGAGGCACAGAAGATGGCAACCACGGGCTTTGTGCTGAGTTTTCTTACCGGTCTTCTCATCGCCATCCTGGGTCATGTGTTCCTCACACCGCTCTGTCTTCTGATGGGTTCTACGCCCACCATTCTTCCTTATACAGAGCGTTATCTGGGCATTATCCTGCTGGGTGCTCCCTTTATGACCACATCGCTTACGCTGAATAATCTGATGCGCTTTCAGGGCAATACGATGTATGCGATGAAGGGCATCATGTCGGGTGTGCTGCTCAATCTGATTCTGGCTTCTCTGCTCATCCTCTACTTCCAGCTGGGCATTACCGGAGCCGCCGTAGCCACCCTCATCAGCCAGTGTTTCGGCTGCGCCATGCTCTTTTGGATGACGCATAAAGGCGAGAACATCCGCATCCATCTCAGCAATTTCACCCCTACCCGCGCCTTTGCCAAGGAGATTATCTTCGGCGGAACCCCTTCGCTGTCAAGACAGGGACTGGGAAGTATCGCTACGCTGATGCTCAATGTGGCAGCAGGTGCGTTTGGCGATGCAGCCATTGCGGGCATGAGCATCGTTACCCGCATCTCCTTCTTTACCTATGCGATGGTCATCGGTCTGGGGCAGGGATTCCAGCCGCTCTGCGGATTCTGCTACGGCGCCAAACTCTATGGGCGTGTAAAGGAAGCCTTCTTTTTCTGCATTAAATGCGGCACGGTTTTCCTCAGCGTCTGTGCCCTTCTCGGCTTCATCTTCTCAACTTCCATCATCAGCATCTTCCGCGATGATGCAGCGGTTGTAGCCGTAGGTTCGGTGGCTTTGCGATGGCAGGTGCTCAGTTTTCCGCTCGTAGCCAGCATCGTGCTCACCAACATGCTGATGCAGACCATCCGTAAACCGGTGAGAGCCAACATTGTAGCGGCAGCACGAAGCGGACTTTTCTTCATTCCGCTCATCTTCATCCTCCCCTATTTCTTCGGACTGCTGGGCGTGGAGATGTGTCAGATGTGGGCAGATTGCTGTTCGTTTGCCGTTGCGGTTCCGATAGCCTGGAGCGCTTTCAGGGATATGAGAAGAGAGAAGATGGAACTTGGGAAAAGCCACTAGAAGATAAGAAGATACTAGAAGATAAGAGAAAATACTTGAGATAAGAGAAATGGAGAAGACATATTACATAGGATTGGACGTTGGCTCTACGACAGCCAAAATAGCCGTTATCGACAGCGATAACCGGGTAATTTACTCAAAATACGAACGCCACAACGCTCGTGTCAACGAACTTGTGTCGCAATATTTCGATGAGATTTTAGCCCTCACGGGCGATGCAGAGGCTAGAATCTGCGTAACGGGAAGCGTAGGAATGGCTACTGCCGAACAGCTCCAGGCGGAGTTTGTACAGGAGGTGGTGGCTGCATCAGTCTATGCCCGTACTGCCCATCCTGAGGCAAAGGCACTCATCGATATTGGTGGCGAGGATGCGAAGGTTATCTTCTTCAAGAAAAACGGAAATATGGAACTGCGCATGAACGGCAACTGTGCCGGCGGAACGGGCGCTTTCATCGACCAGATGAGTGTGCTGATGGGCGTAGAGAACCAGAAGATGAGCGAGTTGGCGATGAAGGCAGAGCACGTTTATCCGATGGCTGCCCGCTGCGGCGTGTTCGCCAAGACCGACATCCAGAACCTGATGGCACGCAATCTGCCCGAAGCAGATATTGCAGCCAGCATCTTCCATTCCATCGCCGTACAGACGGTGGTAACACTTTCTCACGGCATCAGCTTCGAGGCTCCTATCCTGCTCTGCGGCGGTCCGCTGACCTTTCTTCCGGCTCTCCGCAAGGCTTTCTGCGATTATCTCCATCTCTCTCCAAACGACTTCATCGTATCAGAAAACAGCAATCTCATTCCGGCTCTGGGCTGTGCTTACCGGGCTAAATCGGCAGATTCTGCAGCCTCAGTATCTGTTCTCAGAAGCCGGATGAAAAAAGAAATACAAACGGAATGGACCAGCAGTCTGCTGCCTCTGTTCAAAAACGAGAAAGAGCACCAGGAATGGCTCAAATCAAAGGCGAAATTCGCTACCGAAACCCAACCGCTGAATAAAGGAAAACAGCAGGTTGTGATTGGTATTGACTCGGGCTCTACTACGACGAAGATTGTTGCGGTAAGGGTGAATGCGGAGACGCCTACGGGAGATATTGTCTTTACAAATTACCGCCTGAATCTGGGAAATCCGATCAAGGCTGTAGCTGATGGACTGAACGCCCTGAAGCAGGAAGCTGCATTGCGAGGCGCTGAACTGGAAATCGTAGGCTCCTGCTCTACAGGCTACGGCGAAGAACTTATCAAGGCGGCTTTCGGCCTCGACAGCGGCATTATCGAAACAATGGCGCACGAAAGAGCTGCTGCCTCACTCATGCCTGACGTGAGTTTTATCCTGGACATCGGCGGACAGGACATGAAGGCTATCTTCGTGGAGAAAGGGGCTGTGGTGCGCATGGAACTCAACGAGGCGTGCAGTTCGGGCTGCGGAACATTCATCCAGACCTTTGCCAACAACATGGGTTATTCTGTAGGCGATTTTGCCCAACTCGCCTGCCAGTCGAAGGCTCCCTGCGACCTGGGAACCCGCTGCACCGTCTTCATGAACTCGAAGGTGAAGCAGGTGCTCAGAGAGGGCGCATCTGTAGCTGATATTTCTGCCGGAATCTCTTATTCGGTCATCAAGAACTGTCTTTATAAGGTATTGAAACTCCATAGTAATGAGAACCTTGGAGGCAAAATCGTTGTGCAGGGAGGTACGATGAGAAACGATGCGGTGGTAAGAGCATTTGAGTTGCTCACCCATACCGAAGTGGCACGAAGCAACATGCCGGAACTGATGGGCGCCTACGGTTGTGCCCTTCATGCGGCGGCAGATTACAAGCATCGCACATCTGCAGAAGACGAGCACCCTGCCTCATCAAGATCCATCGATGATCTCCAGAATCTGGCTCATTATGAAACCAAACAACTGCAATGCAAAGGCTGCGAAAACCATTGTTATGTTTCCCGCTACACCTTTGCCGGCGGCAACCGATTCTACTCCGGAAACAAGTGTGAGCGTGTGTTTAACAACAAGGGAGCAAACGGGATAAAAGGCAAAAACATCTACGAATACAAATATAGTTTACTATTTGATAGAGAAGAAGTTAACCCACTTGAAGTTGCAAAACACAACGTCAAAGTAGGCATTCCTCGCATCCTCAACATGTACGAGGAATATCCGTTCTGGAATGCGCTGCTCCGGGCAGCAGGATTGGGCGTGATTCTCTCTTCCGATTCCACTTTCAGCCAGTATGAAGGAGCCTTGAATACGGTGATGAGCGACAATATCTGCTTCCCGGCTAAACTGGCTCACAGTCATCTGAAGGAACTCAACGAGAACCCGAAAGTAGACCGCATCCTCATGCCATACGTGGTTTATGAACATAATGACGACCCGAAGAATACGCTGAACAGTTTCAACTGTCCGGTCGTTTCGGGCTACAGCGATGTCATCAAGTCGGTCATCAATCTGAAGAAACCGATCGATACGCCCGTCATCAACTTTGCCCAGCCTAAGGCGCTGGAAAAGCAGATTACCGATTATCTCAAGCAACTGGGAGTAAGCAAGAAGACTGCCCGTAAAGCGCTGAGAGAGGCCCTCTATGCTCAGGCAGTATATGCAGCTGAGATTAAGAAACAGGGCTGGGAGATTCTGAAGTCAAACAAGGGACTTACGATTCTGCTGGCGGGCCGTCCTTATCATACAGACCCGCTGATTCAGCACAAGCTGAGCGAGATGATAGCCAATCTGGGAGTCAACGTCATCAGCGAAGACATCGCCCGGGGTAATCTCTTTGCAGATTTCAAAGACTTCAATTTGGAGGATCTGGCGGCAGAAAGAAATGAGGCAGCATTAGCCAGCCAGGACAACAACGAAGCATACAACTGTCAGCCAGAGACTTATCTCGTGAAGCAATGGGCGTATATGAACCGCATTCTGAAGGCAGCGCAATGGGCTGCAGAACAGGGCGATGAGGTTCATTTCGTCCAGATGACCAGCTTCGGCTGCGGTCCTGACAGTTTTATCCAGGACGAGATTCGCGACATCATGAAGCGCCACAACAAGCCTTTCACGCTGTTGAAGATAGATGATGTGAGCAATATCGGCTCACTGAAACTCCGTGTCCGCTCGCTCATAGAAAGCCTGAAGGGAGTAAAGGAAGTGAAGAGTGAAGAACGAAGAGTGAAGAAACAATGTTCGGCGGCCGAAGGGAAAGCCAATTCAACACTCAACACTCAACATTTACAACAGACCAAGGTATTCACCAAACAGGACATTCATCGCAAGATTCTCGCTCCTTTCATGACCGAATACCTCACCCCTATCATTCCGCCTATCCTGAAACTGATAGGCTATGATGTTGAGGTTCTTCCGATGAGCAATGAGGTAAGCGCCGAACTCGGCTTGAAGTTTGCCAACAACGAAGTCTGCTATCCGGCTACACTCATCGTCGGCGACATCATCAAAGCCTTGAAATCAGGCAGATACGACCTGAACAATACAGCAGTAGTGATGAGTCAGACGGGCGGCCAGTGTCGCGCAACCAACTACGCTGGTCTCATCAAGCGTGCGATGATTTCCAATGGATTCCAGGACATTCCGCTGCTCACACTCGGTGTAACAGCCTCAACAGGCGAAGCATCAGGCTCAACAGACGACAAGCAAGACTATAACGAGCAGGACGGCTTCAATGTGCCTTGGCTGAAATACAGTCAGATTATCGTTACCGCCATTTTCTATGGCGATGCAATCAACGAGATGTACAACGCCTGCATCGTAAGAGAGCGTAAACCGGGCATTGCCAGAGAGTTGCGCGATAAATACATGCAGCTGATAGACGGACCTATCGCCCAGAATTCAGCCAAAGGACTCATCCGACTCCTGGAACAGGCAGCCGAAGAATTCAACCAGATGACCCTCGACAGAGAACTGCCGAAGGTAGGAATCGTAGGCGAAATCTTCCTGAAGTTCAATCCTTTCGCCCACCAGTTCCTGGAGCAGAACATCATCTCGCGCGGCATAGAGGTGGTTCCGCCTCTGCTTGCTCCTTTCTTCCTGCAGGAATTTGTGAACGTGGAGATACAGAAACACATGCGGCTGAGTTGCACCAAAGTGCCTGATTTCATCATCAAGGGCGCTTACCAGGCGCTGATAGGCAGAAGATTGCGCCAGGTAAACAAGGCAGCCGGCAAGTTCCGCTACTTCCGTCCGTTCACCAATATCTATGATGATGCGAAGGACGTACAGGGACTGGTTTCGCTCGCAGCCCAGTTTGGCGAAGGCTGGCTTCTGCCTGCCGACATCGTAGGTTACATCCGTGATGGCGTGAACAACATCATCTCGCTCCAGCCTTTCGGTTGCATCGCTAACCACGTGATTTCCAAGGGCATCGAGAAACGTCTCCACGACCGTTTCCCAATGCTCAACCTCGTATCGCTCGACTTCGATTCCGGTGTTTCAGAGGTAAACGTCACCAACCGACTGCTCCTCTTCCTGGACAGCATCGCAAAATAAGACAAGCCAGACCCATGTACGGCAAAACACCGTATATGGGTCTTTCCGTCTTTCATCCCTCAAAAAATCACTCTAAAAAATACAAAAAACCGTAGCTATTTCTTTGTCATTCAAGAAAATAATCGTATCTTTGCACTCAAATTTTATTGAGACATTAAGAAAATGAGTAAAGATACATTAACTCATCAGCTGACAGAGACCATCGAGGAGCTTTCGAGCGCCGAATCTTTGAAAGGTCTCTTCCATCAGCATCGAGACGGGAATCCACTTCCTTCGGGCAAGGCGCTCGAAGAAATCATCAGTTTGTCCCGTTCTATCCTCTTTCCGGGATATTTCGGCAATTCTTCGGTAAATATCTCAACCATCAAATATCATATTGGAGTAAGAGTAGAGAAACTCTATGAGATGCTGTCAGAGCAGATTCTCGCCGGTCTCTGCTTCGCCAACGACTGTGAAACGGAAACCCAGGCTGAACTGCAGCACCAGCGTGCCAAGGCAGGCGTGATTGCAGCCAAGGCAATCATGGAATTCCCGAGACTGCGCAAGATTCTGGCTACTGATGTAGAGGCTGCCTACGAGGGCGACCCGGCTGCCATGAGCCACGGAGAAATCATCTCCTGCTACCCGGTCATCAAGGCGATTACCAACTACCGCATCGCTCACGTGCTGCACGAACTGGGAGTGCCGCTCATTCCGAGAATGATGACCGAACTGGCGCATTCGGAAACCGGTATTGATATCAACCCGGAGGCTACCATCGGCAAGCACTTCACCATCGACCACGGTACGGGTGTGGTAATTGGAGCTACCTGCATCATCGGCGACAATGTGAAACTCTACCAGGGTGTAACCCTCGGAGCCAAGAGTTTCCCTCTCGATAAGGACGGCAATCCTATCAAGGGAATCCCTCGCCACCCTATCCTCGAAAATGATGTCATCGTCTACGCCAATGCCACCATCCTCGGTCGCATCACCATCGGAGAAGGCTGCGTAGTGGGAGCCAACGTATGGGTTACCAAGGATATGAAACCGAAAACAAAGAAATATAAAAAAGAAAAACAAAGTTTATTAGATATAGAATTCAATAATGGAACAGGAATTTGAACTCATTGCCAAGACCTTCATGGGCCTCGAGCCTGTCTTGGCTGAAGAGCTCACCCAGTTGGGTGCCAATAATGTACAGATCGGTCGCCGCATGGTGTCTTTCACAGGCGACAAGGAAATGATGTATCGTGCTAACTTCCAGTTGCACACAGCCATCCGTATCTTAAAGCCTATCAAGCACTTCAAGGCTAGAAGCGCTGAAGAGGTGTATGATCAGATTCAGAAGATCAAGTGGGATGACATCTTAGATGTGAAGAAGACTTTCTCGGTTGACTCAGTAGTCTACTCAGAGGAGTTCCGCAACTCACGCTTCGTAACCTACAAGGTAAAGGATGCGATTGTTGACTGGTTCCGCGAGAAGCAGGGTACACGTCCAAATATCAGCGTATCTAACCCGGATATCCGCCTCAACATCCACATTGCAGAAGACAATGCCACCTTGAGTCTCGATTCGAGTGGTGAGAGTCTGCACCGCCGTGGCTACCGCCAGGAGCAGGTAGAGGCTCCTCTGAACGAGGTTCTCGCTGCAGGTATGATTCTGATGACCGGCTGGAAGGGCGAATGCGATTTCATCGACCCGATGTGTGGTTCAGGTACCATCGCCATCGAAGCTGCCCTCATCGCCCGAAACATCTCTCCAGGTGTATTCCGCAAGGAGTTTGCCTTCGAGAAGTGGAACGATTTCGACCAGGATCTCTTCGATACGATTTATAACGACGACTCTCAGGAGCGCGAGTTCGAGCACCATATCTATGGTTACGATGTTGACATGAAGGCTGTCAATACAGCTAATCTCAACGTTCGTGCTGCCGGTCTCAGCAAGGACATCACCATCTCACAGGCTGATTTCAAGGACTTCACCCAGCCAGCCGAGAAGAGCATCATCGTGATGAACCCTCCATACGGTGAGCGCATCTCTACCCCTAACCTCCTGAACACCTACAAGATGATAGGTGAGCGCTTCAAGAAGGCTTTTGCCGGCAACGAGGCTTGGGTATTGAGCTACCGCGAGGAGTGCTTCGAGCAGATTGGTCTGAAACCATCTATCAAGATTCCTGTATTCAACGGAAGCTTGGAGTGCGAATTCCGCAAGTACGTGATGTTCGACGGCAAGATGAAGGACTTCCGTTCTGAAGGCGGTATTGTGAAGACTGAGCGCGAGAAGAGCGAGATGGCTCAGAAGCACCGTTTCAAGAAGGAGCGTGAATTCAAGAAGCGTGTAAGCGAGGAGACTGAAAACGAGGAGGACGATATCCGTTCTTTCAAGTTCCATACTCACCGTCTGGAAGACTTCGAGAAGAAGCGTGCTGAGTTCCATAAGGGCGGTCGTTCACGTATCGGTGGCGGTCGACGCAATGATGACGACGATGACAAGCGTGGCAGCCGCAGCTTCAAGAGCGACCGCAAGGGTGGCCGTGACTTCGGTAGCAAGCGCGACGGAAAGCGTTTCGAGAAAGGCGACAAACGTGGTGCCCGTGATTTCGGAGGCAAGCGCGGAGGCAAGAAGAACTTCAGCGTTGACTTCGACGACGAGGATTAAAGAGACATCGACCCATACGTCGTGTTTCACGACGCATGGGTGGTAAACCCGATAAAGTAAAA
>ULPW01065212.1_pt1 | contig 9993 bp, 6 predicted proteins | sample 1953871 | NCBI WGS metagenome assembly ULPW01 (sample SAMEA4835639, study PRJEB28245) | human gut metagenome | biome: gut microbiome; material: fecal sample | place: Denmark | collected 2008 | reverse complement strand
GCATGAGTTATGCTGAGGTGCAGCCTGACTTCGCGAAGCAACGTAAAAATACTTCGATAGAATTATATAAATAATTTTGAACACCTACTTATATCCCGATTTTATTTTTTTTCGCGTGTGGAAAACGCACCAGAATGCCCGTAGATAAAGGGCTGAATGCCCATTCGGAGGTGTGGAAAACTTTCGAGGTGCGATATTAGGCGGTCAAAAAATTTGGATTTCGGAGTGTTCGCGTTGTATCTTTGCATCAACCATATAAAGGCTGCGCGACAGTACGGTTAAACTGTACGTCAGCCTAAACGGATGAAAAAACAATATTCCTTATTTATTCATTCAGCGTTCTTTGACATTTTGTTACAGCAGAAAGTAGGGCAGGTAGGCCTGTCTGAAACCCGGGATACTTTGTTGAATTGTACCACATGTTTTTGCGGCTGAGCCTCTTCTAACTTGTTGAAATCGAATTGCGCATAACCCGTGTGGATACAAATTTAAGTTGCGTTGCCAGTATACCCTCTTTATGGGATATTTACGCTAAAATCCGATAAAAATGACATGTTTGCAACCAGGTTGCTAAAGGAAACTATTATTTTTGCAGAAAATATGAGCAGATTGGCTCAATAATAGGATAATGACTACACGTTGAATCGTGTTTTTTTTGATATATAACGCATGACGCAACCCCGGCACTTATTCAGAATTTGGGTAGCTATCAGTTTGATATTGGTGGCTATGCTCGTGCCCCATCATCATCACGCTGATGGGGTGGCTTGCGTGACCCTTGAATTCTGTGACGCCCCGGTTGTACCGCACGAACCAGCCCGACACGACGACTGCCAACACACTCACGGCAGACACAACGGAAGTTCAAGCGGAAACGAGGGTGGTAATAGCGGACATTGTTCGCTGAAAATGCCCGTGGTCAAAGTGATGGGGCAGCGCTATGATGCGCATGACCTTGCTTCGGCCCATTTATTATTGCCGGTGCTTTTTGGCAGTTTATTGCCCGAACCGGCTTTTGTTTGGCTCGAACCCCGTAGTTGGGTAGCCCAATTTGTACATGCCATTTGCCGCGAAGGCAAACATCAGCCCCGGCGGGGGCCCCCTTCATCGTGGTTTGACAACCGAGCCTGATACGCATATTTATAATATTTGCAGTCCTGCATATCTGTATTTCTGCAGTTCTGCATATTTTCATTTTCTGCAGTTCCGTAACTTGCAGACTTTTAGTCCTTCAGACTTGGTTCGTCCTTTTTATTTTAATTTGTCGGCATCACTTTGTGTAGATGCCGACCGCATTCCTTATTTCCTTTTTTAAAAAGTTTACAATGAAACGATTCCTTATTATAAGCATGGCTTGCTTGCAGGCTATGCTCTTCACTGCATGCCATTCGGCACACAACCACGATGAACACGCTGACGAACACGGACACGCTGACGAACACGGACATGAACACGGAGCCGACGAAATCAGCTTCAGCCCCGAACAAGCCAAAGCAGCCGGTTTGCAAGTCACGAAATTGCAGGCTTCGGAATTTGCCGAAGTAGTCGAAGTGAGCGGACGCGTATTGCCCGCACCCGGTGCCGAAACCACCGTGTCTGCCACCATGGCCGGCGTTATCAGTTTTGCTACGGGCGAACTTACCGACGGTATGTCCGTGCGCAACGGTCAGCCCCTGTTCCGCATCAGCGCAGCCAACATGGCCGATGGCAATCCCGCCGCTGCCGCGCAAGCCGAACTTCAGGCCGCACGCACCGCACTCGACCGTGCTGAACGTTTGGCCAAAGACCAAATCATCTCGGCGCGCGAACTCGAAGATGCCCGTCTGCGCTTTGCCACCGCACAAACCACTGCCAAAAGTTTGGGCGGCGCATCGCAAACTCGCACTGTGGGCGCAAACATGAACGGATATGTGAAGAACGTGATGGTGAAACCCGGCGACTATGTGTCGGCCGGACAGCCTCTTGCCACTGTCACGCAAAACAACCGCTTGCAGCTCCGTGCCGATGTGCCCGAACGCTATTATACGCTGTTGCCCAACATCACCACAGCCAACTTCCGCATGGCTTACGAGGAAACAAACCGCACCTACGCTTTGAGCGAGTTGGGCGGACGTTTGGTGTCGAAGGGCAAATCGAGCAACGATTCTTCATTCTTTGTGCCTGTTACTTTTGAGTTCAACAACCGTGGAAACATTGTGCCCGGCAGTTTGGCTCAGGTGTTCCTGAAAGGTGCCACCCGTCAGGGCGTGCTGGCCGTGCCCAACGAAGCCATTACCGAGGCACAGGGACTCTACTTTGTGTATCTGCAAATTCATCCCGACGCTTACCGCAAACAAGAGGTGAAACTCGGTGCTACCGATGGAGTGCGTACCGAAATTACCCAAGGCCTGAAAGCCGGCGACCCCGTGGTGACAAAGGGCGCAACGCAAGTGCGACTGGCAGCCAACGCTACCGTAATACCCGAAGGACACTCGCACTAATCCCTGACGCATTTTTTACACAAAATCCTAAACACGAAGAATCATGCTGAATAAAATCATATCCTTTTCGCTTCGCAACCGGCCCGTTGTGCTGTTCTTCACAGCCCTGCTGCTGATTGTGGGCTCATGGACGGCCTGGCGTATGGAAGTGGACGTGTTTCCCGATCTCAACGCCCCGACCGTCGTTGTAATGACCGAGGCCCAGGGCATGGCGTCCGAGGAAGTGGAACGTCTGGTTACTTTCCCCATCGAAACCGCCGTCAACGGTGCCACCGACGTGCGCCGCGTACGTTCATCGTCGACCACCGGCTTCTCAGTGGTATGGGTGGAATTTGACTGGGGAACCGACATTTACCGCGACCGACAAATAGTTTCCGAAAAACTGGCTACCATCGGCGACGCTCTGCCCGACGGTGTGGGCAGTCCGACGCTCGGCCCTCAGTCGAGCATTATGGGCGAAGTGATGTTTGTGGGTCTTACGGCCGACTCCACCTCGCCCGGCGACCTGCGCACCCTGGCCGACTGGACCGTGCGTCCGCGTCTGCTTTCGACGGGCGGTGTGGCCCAGGTTACGGTGATGGGCGGCGACCTCATGGAATACCAGGTACGTATGCTCCCCGACCGTATGCGCCACTACGGTGTGACGCTCAACGAAGTGCTGAATGCAGCGCGCAATATGAACCGCAATGCTGCCGGCGGTGTGCTTTACGAAAGCGGCAACGAATACATTGTGCGCGGTGTGCTCACCACCACCGACACGCTCGAAATGGGACGTGCCGTGGTAAAAACCACTCCGCAGGGCGAACCCATTGTGCTGGCTGATGTGGCTAACGTGACTATGGGTTGTAAAAGTCCGCGTATGGGCATGGCCTCAGTTTCGGGAAAGCCGGCTGTGCTGCTCACCATTACCAAGCAGCCCTCGACCAGTACGCTCGAACTCACTGAAAAACTCGATGCTGCCATGGCCGACCTCAAAGCCTCGCTGCCCAAGGACGTAAAAGTTGACACACACCTTTACCGTCAGCAGGACTTTATCGACGCTTCCATCTCGAACATCCGCCAATCGCTCATCGAAGGCGGTATCTTTGTGGTACTTGTGCTTTTCATCTTCCTGATGAACGGTCGCACCACGCTCATTTCGCTCGTTACCATTCCTATATCGCTGCTCGTTACCATTCTTGTGCTCAAGCTCATGGGGCTGACCATCAACACCATGAGTATCGGCGGTATGGCCATTGCCATTGGTTCGTTGGTCGACGATGCCATTGTCGATGTGGAAAATGTGTTCAAGAACCTCCGCCTCAATGCCCAGCTTCCCCCTGAGGAGCGCAAGTCGAAGATGGAGGTAATCTTCAACGCCTCGCGCGAGGTGCGCATGCCCATTCTCAACTCCACGCTCATCATTGTGGTCAGCTTCATTCCCCTCTTCTTCCTGTCCGGACTCGAAGGCCGCATGCTGGCACCGTTGGGCGTAAGTTTCATCGTATCGCTGTTTGCCTCGACCCTCGTGGCCCTTACGCTCACCCCTGTGCTTTGCAGCTATCTGTTGAAAAATCCTGCCGGCAAACTGAACAATGCTATCAGCAAGGAACCCCGCTGGGTAACCGCCATGAAGCAAGGCTACCTGCACATGCTCAGCTGGGCCACCGGTAAGGCATCGCGCGGCATACTGGCCGTTACGGGCGTATTGGTAGTGGTTACGCTGGCCCTCTTCTTCACGCTGGGCCGTTCGTTCCTGCCGCCGTTCAACGAAGGTTCGTTTACCATCAACGTCAGCACCCTGCCCGGTGTATCGTTTGCCGAGAGTAACCGCATTGGCGCACAAGCCGAAAAACTCATTATGCTGGTGCCCGAAGTCAAGGCTGTGGCCCGGAAAACAGGCCGTGCCGAACTCGACGAACACGCATTGGGCGTGAACACCAGCGAAATGGAGGTGCCCTACGAACTCAAGGAACGCAGCAAGGACGAGGTGATGGCCGACCTGCGCCACCGTCTGAGCACCCTGCCGGGTGTGAGCATCGAAATTGGTCAGCCCATTTCGCACCGTATCGACGCCATGCTGTCGGGTACGAAGGCAGGCATTGCCATCAAGATTTTTGGTCCCGACCTTTCGCAGCTTCACAGCTTGGGCGTGCAGATACAAAATGCCACTAAGGGCGTAGAGGGCGTGACGGACTTGAACGTCGAACAGCAAATTGAGCGTCCGCAGCTCGTTATCAAGCCGCGCCGCACGCTGTTGGCACAGTATGGCATCACCTTGCCCGACTTTGCGCAATATGTGAATGCAGCCTTGGGCGGTGAAGTGGTGAGCCAGGTGCAAGACGGCATCAAGACGTTCGACCTCACGGTGCGCATGGCCGACAATGACATTGCCACTATCGACCGCATTCGCGGTTTGCTCATCGACACGAGCGACGGACGCAAGGTGCCCCTGGCTGAAGTGGCCGAAGTGGTTTCGACAGCCGGTCCCAACACCATCAGCCGCGAAAATGCCCAGCGAAAACTCGTGGTTTCGGCCAATGTGGCCGGGCGCGACATGCGTTCGGTAGTTACCGATATGCGCGAAATCATTGAGCGCGAAATCACCCTGCCCGAGGATTACCACATAGAATATGGCGGACAGTTCGAAAGTGAATCGGCTGCTTCGCGTATGCTGTTGGGCCTTTCGATCATCAGTATCATCGTGATTTTGCTGTTGCTTTATTTGCAGTTCCGTTCGTGGAAGCAAGCCCTTGTGGTGATGTGCAATCTGCCCCTCGCCCTCATCGGCGGTGTGCTGGCACTGGTGTCGACCGGTGGCGTACTGAGTATTCCGGCCATCATCGGTTTCATTTCGCTGTTCGGCATTGCCACGCGTGGCGGTATGTTGCTGGTTGACCGTTACAACGAGTTGGCCCACAGCGGACTCAGCCGCAGCGAAGTAATCCGTCAAGGCTCGCTCGACCGTTTGTTGCCCATCATCATGACCGCCCTGTCGTCGGCCCTGGCCCTGATTCCCCTGGCTTTGGGCAGTACTTTGCCGGGTAATGAAATTCAGAGCCCGATGGCACAAGTCATGTTGGGCGGTTTGGTAACGAGCACGTTGCTCAACCTCGTGGTCATTCCCATCATTGCCCCGATACCGACGGCTGCCCAACCGGTGGCTGTTGCTGCTGAACCTGCAGACGGACAGGCTGATTCGTCAAGCACCATTTAATTCACCACACATTCTTTATGTTATGAATATATCAAAACTATTATATATGCTTGCTGCCGCAGCCTGCCTGTTTCCGTTTCAAGCCGAAGCGCAGTCGGAATCGTTGCTCAAACTCATTGAGGAGCACAACACGACGCTGGCCACGCAGCGCCGACAGCTCGAAGCCACATACGCGGAGAGTCGTTCTGAAAACCGCCTTTCCGACCCCGAAGCCGAAGTGGGCTATTTTTTCGGTTCGCCCAAGGGCATTCCTAACCGCGTGAACGTGAGTGTCAGTCAATCGCTCGATTGGGGTGTCATTACGGGGCGGAAACGCAAACTGGCTAAGGCTACCGACCAAATGGCCGATGCCTCGTATGCTGCCTTGCGCCGCACCATCCTGACCGAAGCCGAACAGTTGTTGACGCAGGCGGTGTATCTCAACAAACTGTGTAGCGAACTTCACCGCCGTTCTGTGCAGGCCGATGCTTTGGCGGCGGCCTACGAACGCAAGTTCAGCGAGGGCGACATCAACCGCCTGGAGGTGAACAAGGTGAAACTTAATGCTTCGGTGGCGCTGGCGGCTTTGCAAAAGGCTGAGGCCGAGCGCAACGAGGTGACGCTCAATTTGCAAAAACTCAACGGCGGTATGCCCATTTACTGCACCGACACGCTTTACGCGGCCGATTCGCTGCCCGACATTCAGCGCATGCTGGAGTATGCCACCGAGCATCACCCTGAAGTGGTGGCGCGCAAGGCTGCATTGACGCAGCGCACCGAACAGCTGCGGGTGACGAAAAGCGAAGCCTGGCCTACGCTGAGTGTGGGCTTTTCGGGCGAATATGTCAAGGATTCGCGTTACAGCGGACTGACGCTGGGTGTGAGCATTCCGCTTTGGGGAAACAGCCGCACCAAAGTGAAACAGCGCAAAATGGAACGGCAGGTGTCGGAACTCGACTTGGCTGATGTGCAAACGCAACTCGGGGCCGACATTCGCACACGCTATGCCACGGCGCAAAGTTTGTTCGAAACGGCGCAGCGACTCAACGAGCAGATTGCTTTGACGGCCAATGCCGAACTCTTGGACCGCGCACTGGCCGAGGGACAGATTTCGGTGATGGATTACTTGCTCGAAACCTCGTTCTACTATGATGCGCGCACAGCCCAGCTCGAAGCGGAGCGCGATGCGCAACTGGCCGCAGCCGCTTTGCGCAGCTACATGCGCTAAACTTCATGAACTTATTGCCCCCTCGGGTTTGCACTTTTCCGCCGCCTCTTTGCCTCACAAAGGGCAAGGGAGGGCGGTATGAAATACAGAAAAACCGCAGCACCTTCAAAAGTGTTGCGGTTTTTTTTTTGTCGGGTGGTTCTATAAAATGCTCATTTTTTTTGAACCACTCTGTAAGTATAAACTAATTTTCAACATCTGCTTCATATCTACTCATCGGTTATGAAAGCAGAAAATGCTGTTCGTTGAACTTAACGCAAAAATAGGCGTTTGAACGACAGAACAAACAGCGAGAACAGGGTGATGGCTACTGTAATCATAGTGCGTCAATATTTAATGCGTGTTCACCACTTGCGTGGTTCATTTTTTCCTTGTATTGCCGAAAAGCCGCCTCCACGTCGTCCATGCCGATGTGCAGTTGCAGCATACGCATAAAGAAGTCGGGCATCACTTGTTCGCGAAAATCCTTTTGCCTTTCGGTCAGAATCAGTTGGGTGGCATCGTTCGCCACATAGTAGCCCATGCCGCGCCGTGCGTAGATAATGCCGCGCTGCGCCAGGAGGTCGAAGGCCTTGACCGTGGTGTTCACGTTTACTTCGAGCAGTGCAGAGTATTCGCGTACACCCGGAACCCGCGTTTCGGGGGGATAGGCTCCCGAAAGCACCTCGTCGGCCAAACGTTCGGCAATTTGCTGGTAAATGGGTTGTCCGTCTTTGAATGTCATGATGTAAGCAAATAAAGGGGGTTAGAAGAATTTACGGGGAATCACCGTCATGCGCTTGAACAGGTAGTAGCTCAGCCATACGAAGACAACCGACACCACAGTGTTCACTGCATTCTGCACCCAGAGAATCGTGTTGAGGTCTTTCATTGAATCGGTTGTAGTGATGGTCATGAGCATGATAGTGCCGTTGAACAAAGCGAAGGTCACCGTGCTGATGCACATAATGAGCAGCCAGGTCTTGACAAAGGCATAGGTGCGGAATATGGCCGAGCCAAACAAGAACCATGCGAGATAGGAAATGGCGGAAATTACCATGCTAAACAGCCAGGCGTAGCCGGCCTCGTCGATGAACATGTTGATGCCTCGGATAAAGTTGGCACCGTTTTCGGCCATTTCGCTGCAATAAGCAGCATAGCCCAAACCGATGTTCAAGTCGGCAGTGATGAAAAAGAGCAGGCGGAGCAAATCGGCCACAAAAAAGGACAATAGGTTCATCACAAACACGCCTACCGTACACATGAGCAAACGCGACAGGTACTTTTCGGTGTTCGTGGCCGGAATCATGAAGTAGGCAATGCGCTGCTCCTTTGTTTTGAGATTGTTCCACAGCAGCGACGAACCGATGAGCAGCAGCAAACAGCTGGTGATGCCGAAGGCCATGAACGAACTGAGCACGAGGTATTCAAGGTCATTACCGCGAACGGGAACGGCGGATAGGTTGGCTATTTTGAACACCAGAAACTGCCCGATGAAGTGGGCTATCAGGCAACCGGCCGTAAAGCTCAAATAGGTTTTGCCGTATTGGTGAAGGTCGAGTTTCAGTAAGCGACCAAAGCGGGTCATATCAAAATTTTTCATTGTTGCAAAAAGATTAAGTGATGAGGCTGTACAACGTAAAAACGGCGGCCAGTTATTTACAGCAGTTCAGCAGGCAGTTTGCCACATTGTGCACAGTTAAATAGCAGTTCCAGATTCACCGGCGTTTCATTGTCCGGACAGTGATTCAGCGTAATCAGCGCGTTGCCCTGAATGGAGGGTTGCACGTAGAGTGCATCGCTGATGTCGGCCCCGATGGGACGTTCTTCGAAGCGTAGCACCCGGCTGATTTCGCTCACCGGGCGATTGAGCAGCAGCTGGCTTTCGCTGAGCATCAGCACATGGTCGATGAGCATGGCCACGTCGGCCACCTGGTGTGTCGAAATAATCAGCGTGCGGTCGTCGGTAAGGTGGCGCGTCACCACTTTGCGAAACAGGCTTTTCGACGGAATGTCCAGTCCGTTCGTCGGTTCGTCCATCAGCAGCAAGCGGCAATTTGTGGCCAGCGCAAAACTCATGAATGCCTTTTTCTTTTGTCCCATCGACAGTGCACCGAGGTGCAGATTCTGCGGAAGTTCAAAGTCAGTGAGGCATTGGTTCAGAATTTCGTGGCTGAACTTAGGATAAAACGGTGCGTTCAGGTCGACGTAGCGTTTCAGCGGAATGTTTGGCAAATCGAATTCCTCGGGCACGAAGAACGTTTCGCACAGCATTTCCGGTCGTCGTTCGCTCGCCTCGAGCGTCAGGTTTCCGTCTTCGGTGGTAAACTGCACATGTCCATGCTGCGGACGGAGCAATCCCGCCATCAGGTAGAGCAGCGTGCTTTTGCCCGTACCGTTTTTGCCCAGCAATCCATAGATGCGTCCGGGTTCGATGGTTAAACTAAAGTTCGAGAGTACCGGAGCCAGTCGCCGGTGATAGCTGAAGTTGATTTGATCAATGTTTATCATAACAGGTAAAGGGTTTGATGGTGAATATTTCGTTTGTAAGGTTGCGCTCCGAAGTCCGTGACGCACCGTTGTCGGCTCGCGCTCTTTCGATGCGCTGATTCATTAAGTGTAATGGTGTATTACTTTAATATTACACCGCAAAAGTATGTGGTTTTTTTTTACTATGCAAGAAATTCGGGAAAAAAATAACGATTTAGGTGTAATATTTTCTTAGTACACCATAACGCATTGCATGAACCGATTGAAAATCAATGCTTTATGGAAAAATGATATTGGGCGAAAAAAATGAAGAATCCTTGTCAATGGCTTGTTGCGCGTCGTTGGCATCAGGTTTCAAGGCTTCTGAAATGCGGTTTTACGGTCTGTACTTTGTTTGTGCGTTCTCCAAAGCAGGCATTTCCTATAAAAGAAAAGCAATTCGCGTTGGGAGGTTGCGCAATCCGTAGTACTTGCAATCAGTTCCGCGTTTGTGAAGCTCGTTTCTGTTTTAACAAAAATACGAATAAATGTAAAAAATCAAAGGGGCTGTCGGCGCGTTTTTCAGTGCGAAACACGTGGGCGCGAAATCAAGGTTGTGGTGATTCTGAAAGTGTTGGTTATCAGTAGTTCCAAACTTGTTA
>ULPW01048544.1_pt1 | contig 10042 bp, 9 predicted proteins | sample 1953871 | NCBI WGS metagenome assembly ULPW01 (sample SAMEA4835639, study PRJEB28245) | human gut metagenome | biome: gut microbiome; material: fecal sample | place: Denmark | collected 2008 | reverse complement strand
ATGGCTGGAAATAAAAGTTTGAAAGCTGCAGTGCGTGCAAAAGAAGATGAATTTTACACCCAACTTACGGATATTGAAAAAGAAATGAGATATTACAAAAAGCATTTTAAAAACAAGGTTGTATTTTGTAATTGTGATGATCCATTTGAAAGCAACTTTTTCAAATATTTTGTACTGAATTTTAATCGTCTTGGGTTGAAAAAGTTGATTGCTACTTGCTATGTTTCTTCTCCGATAGCAAATACTCAACTTTCTTTGTTTGACATCACAGGAACAGAAGAAGATAAGCAAAACAAAGCATATAAAGCCGTTATAACAAAGGTCTATGATAAGTCCGGTGACGGCGGAATTGATATGTTCGATGTAGCAGAGCTTCTTAAGTCCGGTGAAAACGAACTTACAGAACTTGACGGTGACGGGGATTTTCGCAGTGCTGAATGTTTAGCACTACTTGATGAATCAGATATTGTTGTAACAAATCCACCATTTTCGTTATTTCGAGAATATGTGTCAACGCTCCTTGAACACAACAAACATTTCATAATAATAGGAAGTCAAAATGCAATAACTTACAAAGAATTTTTCCCTTTGCTTATGCAGAATAAAGTGTGGTTAGGGTATGGGAATGGCGATATGTCATTTAAAGTTCCTGAATATTTCGAACCACGTGAAACGAGATTTTGGGTGGATGATGACGGACAAAAGTGGAGGTCACTCGGCAACATTGCTTGGTTTACTAACTTGGATATTCGTAAACGTCACGAGGAAATGATTCTTGTAAAGCGCTACGATTCTTCCAAGTATCCAAATTATGATAATTATGAGGCTATTGAAGTCTCAAAAACTGCTGATATTCCTTGTGATTTTCCAGGTGTTATGGGTGTTCCGATAACATTTATGTATAAATATAACCCAGAACAGTTTGATATTATTGGTTTAGTAAATGGAAAAGACTATTTAGCAGGAATAAAAACAACCAGGAATTATAAAGACTTCCAAGAAACAAGGCAGAACGGAACCAAAACAGGTTCCGGCGGTGGTAAGATTAACGGAAATCCCGTTCTAAAAGGAAAGCCTAAAAGTGGAAATTATTTTGTGCTTAATGACGAGGTTGTGCACTCAACTTATGCGAGAATTTTTATTCGCAATAAGCATCCCGAGGAGGTAAAGAAATGATCATTGAAGAAAGAAAAATAACAGTCGGCGAAGTTTGTGAAGGATATTTTAACGACGCCGAGGAAGGCGTTGTTGGTTATGATGAACAACTTGTTATTCGCCCTAAATATCAGCGTGAATTCGTTTATAAAGACGAGCAACGAAATGAAGTAATCCGCACTGTAATGAAAGGTTTGCCGTTAAATGTTATGTATTGGGTAGACCGTGGAGAAGAATTTGAAGATGACCCGGACGCTCCAAGATATGAGGTGATGGATGGGCAGCAGCGTACAATTTCGCTTTGCGAGTATGTAGATGGCAATTTTTCAGTTGATGATATGCTTTTTGTTAACTTGCCAAAAGATAAACAAGATAAAATTCTTGATTATGAGTTATTTATTTATATTTGCAACGGCACGGAGTCAGAAAAGCTTGACTGGTTTCGTATTATCAATATCGCCGGCGAACAACTCACCGACCAAGAACTTAGAAATGCGGTATATGCCGGAAGCTGGACATCAGATGCAAAGCGATATTTTTCAAAATCAGGTTGTGCGGCGAGCGTTCTTGCAAGCGATTATTTAAAGGGGTCAAGCATTCGCCAAGAATACCTTGAAATGGCTATTTTATGGGCAGCTTCTGATGAAGGAAAGACCATTGAGGGTTATATGTCGGAACATCAGCACGATCCAAGTGCCGTAACGCTTTGGAATTATTTTCGTTCGGTTATAGACTGGGTACAAGCAATATTCCCCAAAAAACGCAAAGAAATGAAGGGTTTGCCTTGGGGATTGTATTACAATGAACACGGAAAGCGTACCGACCTTGATCCTGAAGCACTTGAATTAGAAATTCAACGTCTTATGGGTGATGAAGATGTAACGAAAAAATCCGGCATTTACGAGTATTTGCTGACAGGTGAAGAAAAGAAACTCTCTATTCGTGCTTTTGACCGACGTGATGCTCTTGCTGCCTATGAAAAGCAAAATCATAAATGTGCAATCTGTGGCGAAGAATTTGAGTTCGAGCAAATGCACGCCGACCATATCACACCTTGGTCTAAAGGTGGTAAAACTACACCTGATAACTGCCAGATGCTCTGTCGAGACTGTAATCTTAAAAAAGGCAATTTATAATGCCAGTAAAGCCTAAAAAATCTAACAGTTGAATAAAGGAGATTAGACTATGCGACTAACTAAAGCGAGAATACAAGGCTATCGTAGCATAATTGATACAGGATATTTTGATGTAGAAAATGACAAAACAATATTTGTTGGACCCAACGAAGCGGGTAAGACAGCTATTTTGCAAGCGTTACAAAAACTTAATGCGCCCGAAGGCACAACACCTTTCGACTCCCTGAGAGACTATCCTCGTTCTAAATACGATGAAGATATAAAAAATGGAAAGATCGATCCAAGCAAATTTACTGTTGTAGAAGGACACTTTATATTAGAGGATGAAGATAAAAAAGATATCCCTGAAGATTATCAAAACATTTCATATGTTTTTGGTCGCCGATTGGATAATACATACTGGCATAGACTTGATAATGCACCAAAACAACTATCTTTTTCTGATATAGAGAAAGATTTATTGAAGTTATGCCAGCATTATAAAAACACTAGCCAAGCAAGGTCAGAATCAGAGACAAAACAAACTGCCATACAAAACAGTTATGATTCGGTAATAATTGGACTTCAAAGAACAAGTGTTATTACCGCTGAAAAAGCAAAAAAGATTACAGATTGGGTAAAAAACAATGTGTCATATCTCGCTGACGATAACCCCACAGAAGAAAAACGATATGACAAACTTATTGAATTGTTAGAAAAGCCTGTTCAGAGATGCGAAGTTCTTGAAACATTAAGAAAAAGGTTACCCACATTCATACTGTTTAGTAATTATTTTAGGATTCGTCCTGTGCTTCATTTAAGAAACCTTGCTGAGCGTATTGATAGAAAAATGCTTGATGATGAACAGTACGATTATGGTAATATTTGCTTGCTTAAATTTTTGGGATTTACACCTCAAGAGCTTGCTGATGCAGGAGATACATCAAGGTTCAATTTGAGCGATCCTGCACAATATGAACAATATCGTGCTCAACTTGATAAAAGAGATTATCAATTAAACGCAGCTACAATACGATTAACAAAAGCAATCTGTGAGATATGGAACCCTCAAAATAATGGTCGTGATGCAAATAAATTGAGAATTAAAGTTGATGGTCAATATCTCAAAGTTGTTGTTGAAGATGACTTAGGCGTTGAGGTAGAACTCGATCAGCGTTCAGAAGGTTTCCAGTGGATGGTTTCTTTTTATGCAGTGTTTTTTGCGGAAGCTGCCGACAAACACAAAAACGCAATTTTATTACTGGATGAACCCGGTCAAAGTTTGCATGCACTGAAACAGGCCGAATTCATCGAGACTTTAACAAAATTAAGTGAAAGCAATCAGACTTTATATACAACACACTCTCCTTTCCTCGTTGGTTCAAATGAGTTGGATAAGGTTCGTGTTGTAGAAATGCCTGATAGAACCGTTGGTACAAAAGTTAATGTTTCGTTGACTGCTAGTGACAGTGGCGCAATGTTGCCGCTTCAAGAGGCATTAGGCTACGATTTAGCACAAAGCTTATTTTTCCACAATAAAAACCTTGTTCTTGAAGGCTTAACAGATATGTGGTATTTAGAAAGCTTATCTGATTTGTTAAAGGCTGACGGAAAGATAGGAATTGACGACCAGATTGCTTTGATTCCGGCGAATAGTGCGAGTAAAGTTGTTTATTTTGCAACAATACTACATGCTCAAAATCTTAAGCTTGCGGCACTTTTAGATTCGGATACAGAAGGAGATACGGCAGCAAAACAAGATACTTTGGTTAACGCTGTAGGTGCTAAAAGAATTTTAAGAACAAAAGATGTATACACTGGTCAAGTACCAAATCCTGAAATTGAAGATATTCTTCGTAAGACACTTTTAGATATCGCAAAGGATGAATGTGGTTGGGATGCAATTACTGTTGCACAAGCTCAACCTCAACGACCTGTTGTTGATGTTATAAAGAGTGTGGCGAAAACTGATTTCTCAAAATATAAATTAGCAAAAGCGTTTATACGATGGTCAAGAGATCATAATATGACTGATTTGCAAACGGACGAAATAACACAAGCAGAAAAACTTATTGAAAAAATCAACAAAGCACTTCAATAAAAAAACGAGCAGGCACGAGAGACTAACTCCCGTGTCTGCTTGTTATTTAGCGTATTTGATTTTGAATTTGGATCATATATCGTTGTACTTGCCAAGAGATATGAGTTTGTTGCGGTAATTTGCAAAGGATAGAATGGCAAAATGATGTTCATTATTGGTTAAATATAGTGTTTTTTCCAAATGCGTAAACTAATTCTGCATTTACAATTTCTGTTGCTCTATTACGGATGTTATTCATCTTCTGCACCCAGAGCATCATATCGGTTGCTTTGAGTTCTTCGGTTACATTTTCTTGTTCTGCAAGTTCTTTTACCAGCCGAGAAAAGAGATGTTGAGCCCGTTGTTCAACATCTGCAAGATATGAATTGAGCTTACCGCTTGTCAGCAAATTGTAATAACGCACTTTGTGATTTTGCTTCAAATATCGTTTATGCCTCATTGCCCAAACGCCGATATTCGCTTCCGTTTCTTCTTCCGCCGGTAATAAATCGGGCAACATATAGTCGCCCACCTGCGTATAAGTACCGCCTGTTTGTTCAAAAATTGTGTTTGCCATTTTGTTTTACCTCCAAAAATTTATTTATCTTGAGCGTGGATTTTCACGCTTACGACCTTTAATATTTCTTGCCTGTTCAAGCAACTCATCAATCTGTTTATGCCCGAAAACTTTACGCAAAAGCTTGTAGTCTTTGACCTCTGAGCGCAAGTTCTCGTTTTCGCTTTTCAGTTTGCTGTTGATTTTAGACAACATTTCGTTCTCACGATAGAGATTGCCGTTTGTGATGTTTAACCTATGGTAATTGTCCCAACCTTCAAAGCAACGAGCCAATGCCGTCCTGACTAACGCTTTTAATTTTTGAATAAGCGGCTCTGCAATTTTAGTTTTATACGCTTTTGCGGACATAAAACTCTGCGGCTCGGAGAGCTGATATTCGGGCGCGTTATCGAGCATTTCTTCCACATTTTTTAAGTTTTCCAAACCATCATCATAATTTAACACTCGCTCGGATAACACGTTGAATTCAGTCTGTTTTTCTTCGATTTTAGCACCTAATTGTTCAAGCTCTGCCGCTCGCTCTTGCTTTTTATAATCAAGAACAGACAAATGTTTTTCGTGCGTTCCTTTGTGTTTCCACTCAATTCCGTGTCGTTCCATAACGAATGCGAGTGCGGATTTTTCTGCGCTTACCCACTGATTCCACTCGGTATCTCCACGAGTTCCGACTTTGAAACCTTGTGTGGCTAACGCTTGTTTCAGGCTTACTCTCGTATCAAGTCCACGCTTGCTGCCGGTTGTGAACGGAACAAAATCAATGTGCAAATGAGGCGTTGCCTCGTCCATATGCAGATGAGCAGAGAACACTTTTAGGTTGGGATTTCGTTCTTGAAATCCACAGTAATACTCATCTAAAATCTGCCGTGCAAGCTGTCCGTTTTTGCTTTCGGCGCTCATATTTTCCTTATCGCCAATTTGTAAAATCAGTTCGTGAAATGGCTTTTCCTGCTTTGAATTTCTAATTTTTTCATAATAGTTTTCTATTCTGCGGTCGGCTCTTGTCTGCTTTTCGTTGTATCTTTTGAGTGCTTCATCAAACAATTCGTGATAGATTTTCTTTATCGGCTCGTTACAGTAATCAATGTTCAAATGCGTTCTGCTACCGTCAACATTTTCAGCCTTAAACTTGCGGCTGTTGTGATTGACCGAGCCTTTACCTACCATTGCGCTTATCGTTCTTTGCATAAGTTACACCTCCAATCTCATAAACTTGCTCGTCCTCGGTTCTGTTACTCTTGTCAAGAGTAACGCAAAAGCACTTTTGACAGGCAAGCCTATCAAAAATGCAACCTGCAAGCAGGTTTTGCGCTCTCTGAGAGGCAGGAGAGGCTTTTTGAAAAAAGCCACCTGCATCCTGCAAAAACTTTATCCGTGTCGGTCTGCGTCGATAGTGACGGCGATTTTACCACCGCCTAAAACAGCGACACAACCGTCACACATCGTCACGCTGTTCATATATCAAACTGACTTTACGCCCATCGTGACAGTGTTTGTTTTGATAACTTATCCCATATTCATTAAACAAACGCCCTGCGTTGATATTCAACTTCATAGTCAGTGAATTTGCTTTCATATCAACGCCGAGAAATTCAACAAGCTCCGTCGGACTGCCATACCATTCGGGATTTTCATTTGTAATTTTGCCGGCGATATTTTCAAGCAATGGTTCGGGCGGCAATTTCCAAAGTTCCGTTTCGGTTCTCTCAAGTTCCCACACAAGGGTTTCAGGATTGCGATTGAGATAAATCTTTTGATCGGGCTGGTCTCTGCCTGAAACTTCAAGCGTTGCCGAATTGCTTGTTCGTTTTTCTTTCCGTAAAATAAAGCCACCGTCGGCGGCGCCAAGCAATCCGTTTGTACCCGAAATCGTATCAAACTTATCATCGGAGTTTTGCTTGCGTGTATGGTGAACAAGTAGCAAACATATTCCGTAACTGTCCGCAAACTTTTTAAGTCTCGTGATAATCTCATAATCGTTTGCGTAACTATAATTATCTCCGCCCATTTCACGCACCTTTTGAAGAGTATCTATGATAATCAATTTTGTATCGGGGTGTTCAGCCATAAATCTTGTAAGCTGTTCATCAAGTCCATTTCCAAGTTGACCCGCCGAAACAGAGAAGTACAAATTATTCGCACTTTCTGTTCCGAACATCCTATACAATCTTTCTTGCAATCTGTGGTAATCATCTTCAAGCGCAAGGTACAAAACAGTTCCTTTTCTCACATCAAAATTCCAAAGCGGTGTACCTGTACTGATATGGTAAGCAAGCTGTGCCATAAGAAAACTTTTGCCGAGTTTTGGTGCTCCTGCAAAAATATATGTGCCCGGATAAAGCAAACCGTCAATCAGCGGCGGTTTACTTTGATATACCGTGTTATACAACTCACGCATAGAAATCGTTTTCAAATGTGATGGATCGAGCTGTTGCAAAAGTTCTTTTTGCATTTCTTCAAGATAATCATCTAAACTCTTGTCATTTTCGTTAAAATCAGTTATACTGTTGTTAATTTGTTTTAGGATTGACTGCTCCGTATCTGCGCCAACAGATACGATCGGAGCGGTCTTTTCTTTTTCTGTCATTCCGATGCCTCCTTTAATCCACCGAGAATATCAGCAATCATTTCGATTAAATCAAGTAATTCGTCATTGACTTCGACGCCAACTTCAATTCTGCGCAATTCATTAAGTACATCTGCAAGATTATTACGCAAAGCCTTGTATACTCTCGGATTGCCTTGAACTACAACCTCTTTGTTTATAAGTCGCCTTGTGATATAGTCCTGTTTGGTCAAACCCGAAAGCTGAACATAGTGTTCAATCTGTTCCCACTCTTCGGGCGAAACTCTAAAAGCCACAGTCTTGTTTCTCCAACGGTTGTGTTCATCTTTGTTTTTAAGTGACATATTATTTTCTCTCCTTCCATAATTCATCAAGTGTATTCGCCATTTCGTTTTGTTTTGACGGATATATGTGTGTATATCTGTCGGTAATTTCCACGGTTTCGTGACCGACTCTATCAGCAATAGCGGCGGCTTGATAACCTTGATTTATTAAAAGTGAAACATGCGAATGCCTTAAATCGTGAATACGAATACGCTTTACCCCTGCGGCTTTTGAGCCTCTGTCCATTTCGTGATGAAGATAACTTTTTGAAATAGGGAATATTCTGTCTCCGTCATTCGGTGAATAAAACATTTTCAAATATTCCTGCATTTCATCACATAAAAACTGCGGCATTTTTATTGTTCGATTGCTCTTTGGTGTCTTCGGTTCGGTAATAATATCACAACCGTTTATTCTTTGATAGCTTTTGTTAATCCTTAAAGTTCGCTTGTTAAAATCAAAATCACTTGGAGTTAAGGCTAACAATTCACCCTCACGAATTCCGCACCAATATAATAATTCAAAAGCATAATAATGCATTGGTTCTTCCATTTTTGCTTCGGCGAATCGCATATATTCATCCTTTGTCCAAATAAGCATCTCCCTGTCGCTTTCTTTTTTGCCCATTGCTCCTGCTTTTCTTGCAACATTTTCTTTAAGTCCGTAGTATTTAACGGCAAAATTTAATATTGCACTCATTTGGTTATGAATTGTCTTTAAGTAGGTTTGAGAAAACGGTTTTCCGTTTTCATCTTTTGCTTTAATTAACTTATTTTGCCAATTGATAATATCAGTCGCTTTGATTTCATTTATTTTCTTATCGGCAAAATACGGCAAAATTTTGGTTTCAAATATATGTCTTTTTGTATTTATTGTATTAAGTTTCAACTTTCCGCTCAGGCTTTCAAAATACAATTCAACAAACGAATCAAATGTCATATTGCAAGCACCTTGCAGCTTTAACATTTCTTCTTTTTCCCAAGCCTTTGCCGCTTTTTGAGTAATAAAGCCTCGTTTTTGCGTTTGTTTTTTCTCACCTGTCCAATCGGTATATCTAAACACCGCTCGCCAAGTATTTGTTTTATTATCCTTATATACAGGCATTTTTATCCTCCTTCCGTTTTGTCTGTGCAGTCAATTCTTTGGTAAAAATATTTGCGATTGACTCTGCCCGAAACAACAATTTTTCCTTTTTCGGCAAGTTCTTTATTCAGTTTTTTGATAATCTTATATGCATAAGACTCGGAAACATCAAGAACTTCTGCAACTTCGTCAACCCTCATAAAAATAGAATTTTCAGACATTTTCGCACCTCCTTTGGCTCTCACAGTTACATAATATGTTGCAATTATGATACTTGTATTTACATTTTCGTAACTGTTTAGTTACGGTTTTATATTAACACCTTGCAATTAACTTGTCAAGAATAATTTTAAAATTATCGTAATTATTTTGATAATTTTGTTTGACTTACCGTAACATATATGGTACAGTAATGTTTGAGGTGATGCTTAATGGCAATCGGTGAAAGAATAAGATACATAAGAAAAAAGCACAATATGACTCAAAAATATTTAGGTTTACAGCTCGGATTCGGTGAAAAGAATGCCGATTCTCGTGTTGCACAATACGAAAACGGCAGGCGTGAACCTAAAAGCGATATGCTAAAAGAAATTGCAGGAGTACTGCAGGTATCAACACTTGCACTTGACAGTCCTAATCTTGATGACCATATCAGGTTAATGCACACATTATTTACTATCGAGGATATTTACGGACTTACTATTGAAAGAATAAACGGTAAGCTATGTATTGTTCCCGATGAAAGCAGACCGGAATGTTTTACCGGTTTATACAGCTGCTTAAACGAATGGAACGAAATAAAAGATAAAGTTAAAAGCGGCGAAATGACGCAAGGAGAATATGACGATTGGCGTTATAATTATCCCGAAGATCTACCCGAAAACATAATAAATACTCTTGACCATTGCTGGGACAAGGCTCAAAAAGAGAATAAAAAGCGAGGAAAGAATTATAACCCTTACGAAGAACCGCAGGAAGATTTCTTGACAAAATTTGAACAAATCAAAAAAGAGCATTACGATACAGAAAATAAAAATGAATAAATAATTTAATTGGCAAAGAATATTTTAAATTTATATAAACTATGGAAAAATATTTTTATCATGTTGTTACTGAAAAACCTATGTATGTAGGTCAACATATAG
>ULPW01001274.1_pt1 | contig 10059 bp, 15 predicted proteins | sample 1953871 | NCBI WGS metagenome assembly ULPW01 (sample SAMEA4835639, study PRJEB28245) | human gut metagenome | biome: gut microbiome; material: fecal sample | place: Denmark | collected 2008 | reverse complement strand
GGCAGCCCTTGCATTTGACCTCACAAAGTCCTACTTCTAAAAATAAAGCAACCCTACCCGGTAATTCGGATAGGGTTACACCAAAGTTTGCTATAGGAATTAGAGTGTGTTTCATAGTCTCTCCTAGAACGGCACGTTCTCTGCATCCTCAAAGCGAATGGTGTCGTCCTCTTTATAATCTTTTACGTTCTCAACCGCTTCTAGGCGGTCGGTTTCTTTATTGTAGAATAAGTGTCCTGCGATTCCCGTTTCACCGCTAAAGCGATTTTTGAGTACACGGACACGCACAAGGTTCTTTTCTTTGCCATCTGCTTGTTGGTTTCTTTCTAAAGCCCACACGCCGTCACTTAATTGTGAAGAAGCTTGAGAGCCACGCAGGTGGGATAGAGAGATAGCTCCACCTTCCTCGGCAGGGGTGGAATCTACACGCTTCAAGTGGGATATGACAAGCATACCGACACCCGTTTCCTCAACTAAGGAACGTAGCTTGGTCATAATAACATCAATAGCTTTGCGTTCGTTGTCGATTTCTAAACCGCTTATAGCGATTGAAATATGGTCAAGGATGATAAAGTCGCATTTGTCAGCAGAAGCCATATAGCGAATGTTATGGAGCAGTGCATCGCCCTCTAATGAACCGAAGTGATTGTAGAATACAAAATTACCCGTACCTAGGGTTTCGTCAAAGGCTTTCTTATATTCTTCCTCGGTAAGAAGGTTCTGATTTAAGCTTAAACGCTTACCCGTGTGAACCGCTAGGATACCTTTAGCAGTCCTTTTGATATTTTCCTCAAGCATCAGCATACCAATCTTGAGATTAAGGTCGACACCAAAATGGTGGGCTAATTGGCGTACAAAAGTAGTTTTACCCGTGCCAGTGCCTGCAGTGATTAAGATAAGCTCACCCTTGCGGACACCTTGGGTCATCGATTGAAGTGGAATATCCCAAGGTAACGGGTAGCTCTTATCCTCGTCAGTGTCGTTAACTAAGGTTTGCCAAAGCTCGTCACCGTTAAGGATACAAGAAGGCTTGTAGGGCTTGGCGTTCCATACTGCACTTAAAACTGCATCAGCTTGACCAGTAAGCAAACATTCGTTAGGGTCTTTCTTGGGTAGATATGCAATCTTAATCTTACCCGGAGAGAGAATATCGACAACCTCGTCAACTGCTTCTCGACCGGGTTTGTCCATATCGAACATCAAGATAACCTCGTCAAAGCTCTCTAGCCAATCATATTGAGCCTTGAAAGTTTTAAGAGCTGACCTGCAGCCTTGGGGCAACGACACAACGGGGTACTTATTACCTTGTAGCTGACTAACAGTTAAGCAGTCAATCTCACCTTCGGTAATGATAAGCTTTCGCCCACCACCTGCCCAAAGGTGCTGACCGTAAAAGCGACCAGTGATGCTACCTAAGGTTTCAAAAGTCTTATCTTGGTATCTGATTTTCTGACCGACAACAACTCCGTTGTCATCGACATAACAAGCGATTTGCACGGGTTTGTTATGTCGGAAGCCTTTATAGTAGTCAAATTTCTTGCAGGTTTCCTTACTAATCAGACGAGCAGGAAGGGGTTCGCAAATTAAGTCGTTGGTGTCGATTACATCTTTAGAAGCCTTTGGACGACTAAGAGGTAAGCTTTCCTCAGCATTATTATGATGAGCGTTACAAGAAAAGCAATAAGTATGACCATCATCATAAAGACACATTGCATCACTGCTCCCGCAGTCTGGGCAGGGGATATGCTCTTGTACAATTTCACTACTCATTCCTTTACAACCTTTCTAACCTCTGCATTGGGGTGTCGACTAGAAATTTCTCGAACACGGATGCGTTGCGCATCACTTAGCCTGCCATTATAGACATCAGCAAGGATATAAATAGAACAGTCCGCATTTTCAAAATTCCATTGAGCAACACAATCAATGTTTCGGTCGTTTTCGATATTTCCATCATTATGGAGTATTAGGTGATAACCCGTGTCAAATTCACCTTTCCTTCGTGCTTCTACAAAGAGCTGATGAGCTGACTTGTTATCAAGATTTTTTAAGACGACATAAATATAGTTAGTAGCTAGGCGTTCTTTGAATTTCAAGATTTCTTCACCGCCTTTGGGACTAACCCTTTTGTTTGTCGTTTAGGTTCAGTGAACCACTTAGCAGGAATCTCACGGTTAGCATAGAGATAACCGTGCTTTTCACACCAAGCTGCTACGGTGGTTTTAGAGCCTTTATAGATTTTCGCTTTTACATTGGAGAAAACAAAACGAATATCTAGGGTGGGATATTGCTTTTTGATTAGCAAATGTTTTGCTCTATCTGCAGCATCAAAAATACCCTTAGCTTCGATGATAATACCGTTAGGTAATACAAAGTCCGGGGTGTAGATATGTTTAGAAGCAGGAATCGAATAGGAGATAGAATGTTTCTCATATTCCGCTGCGACCCCTGCGTTTTGTAATTGAAGAGCAAGGCGGTCTTCTAGCCCAGAACGATAGGGCAAGGCGACATCACGAAAACCACCTTTACGACTAAAAACCTTTTTCAACTAAGTTAAAATTCAGCACCTTCGGGCAGGAAGGGGTTGTCGACAACATCGTTACCAACCTCAGTGAAACCTTCTTCTTCCTCAAAGCCCATAGATTCAGCAGAACCACTTGTAGAAGGAGCTTTATAGTCAATAACTTGTACGCCCTTGAGATACAGAGCTAAACCATAGTTATTACTTGCTACATAATAAGGGGCGATGTCAGCAGCGACCTTAACAATAGAACCCATACCAATATCCTCTTGAATTTCATTCTTCTTTGCATCGAAGATAGGTACGGTCTTTTCAAGAACATCACCAGACTTGGTCTTGATGATTGCATTGGTCTTGAATTTAAAGATAATATCGCCGTTATCAGTTTCACGGTAGCCCAATTTAGGCATAGAGTTTTTAGCAAAGCGTTTTGTCGCCATTTCGCCTTGATTGCTTATTTGTTCCCATACTTGTTCCAAGCGTTCAATCATCTTGTCGGTGTCCGCTTTGGACATTTTCAATTGCACGGTGTATTTACCAGTGTCAGTACCTTGAAATTGTTCAGTACGTTTCAAGCAGGGATACAGAGCTTCACCTTTGGGAGTTACGAGAGTAATTTTATTATTTTGCATAGTAGTAATGTTCCTTTCGTGTTAAAAATTAATTAGTAGAGCCAAAGCCACCATTGGCACGTACAGTTTCCGTAAGTTCTTCGGAAACGACAACCTTTACGGGGTTTTGTTTATGGATAATAAGTTGAGCGAAGCGTTCACCTTTAGCGATACTTTGCTCATAACGACCTACGTTTTCGACAAGCAAGATAATCTCTCCACGATAGTCGTTGTCGATGATACCTACTTGGTTCGCTAAGCGTAACTTAGAGTTACGACCGACACTAGAACGCAGGTGTACGGTAGCATAGTAGCCTTTAGGCAGTTCGATAGCGATACCAGTGCGAACCATTACGGCACGAGAAGCCACAGTAGTAGGTAAAATAGAATAGTTGTCGACCGCAGCAAGGTCAAGACCGACAGAACAGTCAGTCATTGCTTCTGGAATAAAAGCATCCTCGGTCAACTTTTTGATTTTTAATGTTGGGGTTGCAGTAGCCATTGTTTCAGACCTCCTTTCTTCTCCTTGTGGCACAATTAGATTTTAGGGTCAATTTTACGACCCTCAAGGGCTTCGACAAGCCATTTAGAATATTGGTTAATCTTAGCTGCTTCCTTAGATGGAGCATCCTTTCGACCGCAACGACACACATATTTAATAATGTTACCTTTAAGGAAACCAATGAGTTCCTCGTGTGTCATATTAGCCTGCATAACTTCGATGGGTTGGATGTCGGTTTGATAATGGGTGTCGACAACCAATTCGAGTTGACTTGCTCTACAAAACCATCCGTGACCATCTAGGGTATTGCCGTTACAAGAATGTCCGTTAATATCCTCATCCCATTCTACACCGTATTTAAATTCTGCTTTTCTGATGCACTTAACTGTACCATAGGTGGGGAGAACATCCGGGCCTGCATAGGGTTCTTTGTCCTCAATATACTTTACTCTGTCTCCAATTTTAAATTCCATAATAGTTCCTCCTAAATTATTTTTTTTTTAGTTGTAGTTGGTTTCTTTACTCTCTCTCTCCTTTACTCCTATATAGTTAACTTAAGTTATAGATTCCATAGTTACCTTAAGTTATCTATAATTAATATATCTAATTTTTAAAAAGAAAAGGGTAAAAGAAAAAATTCAAAAAGAACACGTTGTTCTTCTTCTCCTTGTGGCACAATTAAAAAATGCAGGTCAATCCGCTCTAATGTCGAATTAACCTGCATAGATAATATTAATTTAACAGAATATATATTTGCTTTCCAAAACAGTGTTGAGGTCTAAAGTTCCTTTTTTCGGGGGAGGAGGTAATTGTTTGTCGGTGAATACCTGCATATCCCTACGGAAGTCCTCCAAAACATCACGCTCTGTATACATATCAACGAAAGCTTGCCGAACCACCTTGTACATCAATTTAGCTTGACTTACGGGAGAACCATAAGAATCGTGAATCATAGCAAAATGGTGAATGTTTGCATCCACAGAACGACACACAGTATATTGTAAGTGTGCTGCATCCATAGAGTGAATAAAGTTAGGTGCGATTCCACTAGATTGTTTTGTTTTGTCGACATCACCAGTAAATTCGGGAGTATACAGACGGAGGAAACGACCAGCGCAGCGCATACGGATATTTTTAGTTTTAACTTTAAGATAATGTTGTTGCACGGGAAGACCCATAGGAGTAGTCCAAGTAACAACACGACCACCTTTAACAACTTCTTTGGCACACGTTTGCAGCCATTTCATACCCTCAAGTGCTTTTACAACAGTTTGACCTACTGCAGCCCAAATGAGTTTAGCCATATAAGCGGAAGCTTGCCATTTGTTGTATTTATTAAAAACAGAAGTATCCTTACGTTTGATGATGTCTTTTTCTATAGTGTCCTCCATAATCTGGTCACGGAAGCCAAATTCTTTAGCACCATAAGCAAGGGTCATTGTGGGGCGTTTGGTTACGCTGCGAGATAAACCCTTTGCTTCCCAAATTTCTTCGACACTCATTTCGGGGTATTCTTCTTTGGTGTCGGCAGTGGCGTAAAGAACCCATAGTTGAGCTAAGCTTTTAGTTCCGTATTTAATCTTAGTGTCTTGCATTTCGTCCGCAGTACCGTTACAAATGTCTTTGTCAAGCATTTTCTTAACTTTTTGAGCAACAATTGCATAAATATCGCTAGGCTTCTCACCCGGCACAAGGTTTACCGCAGTGCCACCGATGGGGTCACGCAGGATAGCGGAGAAGTGCTGCAGTCCAGAACAAGTGCCATCCATAGCGATAGGCATACCCGACACAAAACCTTTAGGGTCACCTTTGTGTGTCGCTTCCCACTCTTTCCACGCTGCCCGTTCAAAGCACCACGCTAACATTTGGCAAGGGCAGTCTTGATGTTCCCACCAATCGCAGCTCAAGGGGTCAGCAGCAGAAGCAAGGATAAAATGCTCATGGTCATATACCCATTGTATACGTTCGGTGTAGCTTACCTTGTCGACACCTGCTAGGTTAGCACCGTGAATCATAAGCCATTCTATATCTTCCATAGAATCACAAGGTGGTGTGTCGTCGAATAAAAGAAGAGATTTTGTCAAGTCGTCACCTTGAGGGCTAAAGGTAGTTAATGGGTACACACGACCTCTAAAGTCCATATTGTGAGGAAAATAGATACGTTCATAGTCCTTGAATTTCTTAGCTACACTAATAGTGCTTAAGGCACGACACACAAGGCTTTTACGTCTGGTTTCTTCTTTGTGATATGGAATCATTACTTCTTTATAATGGATAAGTTCTTCCTCAGTAGGTTCTTCGGAGAGTGTAGCAGGCTTCGGAGGTGCTACGAAAGGTGGTAGACCAGCACGGTCGCCCCCTAAGTCCTTGAGGGCTTCGACAACCTCTAAAACACGTTTATTGATTTTCCACGGGGTGCTTTGGATGGCATTAAGTGCTTTTGTGACATTGTCAATCTGCGTTTGGCTCAGTCTTTGTAGGTATGTCTTACCAAAATAACTATGTATACGGTGACAACGTAGCATATTCGCTATAGGTTTTAAGTCGCCGTAGTACCCTCCATCATCAAAGCTTGTCCAATCAGCAGGAGGGATAATCATAGGGCAGGGGTGATAACTGTTGTCGATAATCTTAGTAAGATTTTTAGACCAAGAGGTAAGAAAAATTTCTGTCGGTACAATAGAGGTGATATTCTGAGTACCATAAGAAATTAACTTGAAATAACCAGTAGTATCACAGACAATAGAAATTAGATAACCACATAAAGCTATAAGATTTTGTTTACTCCATTTAATAGGAGTATAGTTATCCTTTTTCATACAAGAGTGGATATAGGTTCTACGATAGGTAGCTGCTACACGTTTGTCGACACCTGCCATTACACCTATAGGGTTTTTTGCGTGTCGAATATAATGCTTAAGGTCAAATTCAGCTTTTATTTCGATGCCAATACAATGTGCCACATTAGAAATATTCGTTTCATTATAGTTTGATGCAAGGGAGATAAGGGTACTTAAGGTGCTGAGAGTAAGCACATTGTACAATTCTTCCATATCGTTTTTGTAGATTTCCGCAAGGTCAAGTAGAATACTTGTATAAGCAGGTTTAACTCCGGGTTTAGGCTCAAGCTTGGTGTCGACAAAAAGTTTTACGGCTTCATAGGCGTTATTATATGCAATTTTAATATAATGCTGACCGAGTTGGGTCGTTGCGTTTTGTTGCTCTGCTTCTGATTTTTCATACATCAGCAGAGTTCGTTGTTCTGCCATAATTTTTTCCTTAGATTCAATAAACAGTTGTTCATCAAAAAGGTCGCCATACTTGGCTTTTAGTTCTTCGTAAGAATACATTTGTACATTCCTCCTAAAAATGGGTGCAAAAATATAAGCCTAGGTATCTAGGCAATTTTAAAACAAACGGTTGTTCTAATTATTATAGCACTAAATAGAACGTTTGTTCATATCAATAACTTGGAAAGTTGCGTTTTACTGTTGGTAATATTGAGCCGTGCTGCGTGCCAAAAAGAGAACCGCCAGTCGTTCCCGTCCCGGCGGTCGTCTTTTAGTCATAATGTCGATTAAGGTAATGCAGGAGTAGCAGCAGCAGCAAATAAACTGCAAGACGTAGCAGCCGTTTACAGAGATGTTTGCATATCATAGATATATTGGTGAATACTCTTTACAATATCGTTGTAGGCTTTAGTACCTTTTCGGGCTTGCTGCATCTCTATAAAGGCGTTGTTGAGGTCGTCAAGAACTGTATAAAGTCCTGCGTACTCCTCTTGCTGCTTTTCTAGTGCTTGCTTTAGCTCTTCAATTTCCTTTGCTTGTTCCTGCAATTGCTTTTTCTGCACTTCGTAGGTGTCTGTAAGGGTTTTTGTAAGCTCTTCACAGTCTGGGCAGGTGTCAGCTAAAATACGTAGTGCTTCCTCGGGGGTGGTGGCAGATTGCCACGCACCGCCTACATAATAGAATGGTGTATAAGCATTAAATAACATCTTGAATACCTCCTATTTACTCCATACACGATATAAGTTTCTGAAACGCTCCATACGTTTCTGTTGCTGCTTGTACTCTCTGTATTCGATATAATCGGCATACAGACCATTTACTAGCACAGTCGCAGCATAAAGGATAAAAGTAATCATAATAGCATTAACAAGGAAATTAATCATATGTTATCCCTCCTATATAAAATTATTAAAGGTCAATGATGTTTGTTTGTTATAAACATCTGACACGACACCAACAAGTTTTCCCCGTTGGTGTCGTGTGGGCTGCTTATAACATTATTCGCTAAGTGTTCCGTAAGTCGTTTCAGTGTACCCATACATTTCTGCATTGATAAAATGCTGTATATCAATACAATCTTTAATGGAATGCGGGACCTCTGGATAATAGTTGTCTATGATATTCCAAGCAGTTTCCTCGATTGTCATCCCCTCGTAAAGATAAGTACAACTATAATTATTTATAGCTTCTTGTATATCTCCACCGTTCACTTCATAATAAGCAAGGGCGTGTGCTAAGTCTCCGCAACGCTCTAGGTCGTCGAGTTGTTCCATAATATCGTTGAGGTAACTAATGCTGTCATACTCGCCTACAGTAAAGCCGTCAATATCTGTTTCGTAGTCGGTTATAAAGGTTTCTTCGTAAAGGTCATTAATACCAATACGCTTATAAACTGCTTCGAGGTCGTCCGGGTCAATTGGTAACTCTACCCATTCGCCCACCAAATAACCCTCGTTATACAATCCAAGATTCGTTAGAAATACATTAAGATACATAAGAAAATACCTCCTATTAAGTTGTTTTAGGTTCTTGAGATGTTGCTACACCTCTGCCACGACACCAACAAGGTTTATAGGGTGATGTCGTGAAAGTTAGCAGCAACTATTTATTTAGAATGATGTCCCTAGAAAATTCATAGGAATAATCAATAATAATGTTAGTAAGACAAGAGTATAAAAAACGGTTATCACTAGGGGTTGTTAAAGCCTTTGCAAGCCCTAACATATTTTTACGGGCTTCATCAATTATGTAGTCAAATTCGTTTCGGGTTTCTTCGTCTTCAATATCATTAAGATGACACGATACATATTCAACACGTTCTACTACGTTTAGTAGTGTATAAACTTCATCTTTACGTATTGCAGGTAAAAAGCTCATAATAAGCTCATAGGCTTCTTTTCTTAATTCTTCTTGTCTTCTGGTCTTTTTCATTTCTATGCCCCCCTAAATTACAGTAAGTCAACTAAGAACCACATTTCTAAGTCAGCAGCAGTCTGTACTACTGCATTATAGAATCCTACAGTATCCCAGTACCACACAAAGCACTCTACAGTATTGCAGGTATCAATAGTGGTGTGGATGTTGTCGAGTGCTGCAGCAGTAACGCTGCCAGCTTGCACAGATACGACACAAACAAGGATAAATAAAAATAAGCGGGTTAACATTTTAAATACCTCCTAAATTTCTATACCTTTTTCCCAAGCTTCATTAGTAAGCTTTTCAAGCTCATGGTCTAAGAATAAACGGCGTTCGTAATCCTCTTCGTTATTAAGTTCTTTGCTTAAAAACTTAATACGTTTGATTAATCGTTTGTTGTCTTCCTTGTCCCATTCTTCTTTAAGTAATTGGTCTAGTTCGCAATAGTCACTCCAAGCTTGCTTCTTTTCCGTGTCGTTATTGGCTTCTACATATTTTTTCCACGCTCCACGGTTGGCATACTCTAAAAGTGTAGATTTACGCATAGTATTCCCTCCTACAAGTAGCTTTATGTAGCTACGTTCTCGATGTCTTAATTGTAGCCTATTGTAGCTACATTGTCAATAGCAAATTTGACACAAAATGCTACATTATGCTACAATTTATGTAACAAAACAAAAGGAGGTTAGCACAATGGTAGAAAATAAAAATGTAGATATTAGATGTAGGGTAGATAAGGAAACAAAGGATAAATGGAATAGAGTAACAAAAGAGAGAGCTATTAATGGCAGCGAATTGATACGTAAATTTATTATGGAATGGTTGCAGGAGAACGACACAAAACAATGAATAATATAAAATATGAAAAGCTCTGCACGCCTATAATTTTCTATGGTGGTCTGATATATTACCTGAGTAAAGTTGCAGCAGGTGAAGTGCTTTTAGGTGCATCCTTTGCAATAGCCTTGCAAGCTTTTATCACAGTTATTAATGATAGGGATACCACTGCAGCCCTTTTTGCTGCTGAGTGTCTTTTCTTCGCTCTGGTTGCTTTTATACTGTCCTAAACATCAATAAATTCTCTTCTCATTGTGGCACAATTAGAATGAACCATAAAAAGAGAAGGGAAATATAATATTGATGTCGTGTATTATATATGTGTGTCGTGTTAACTTTAGTTAACTTAAGAGTGCAGCCACAAGATGACACAAGGTGACC
>ULPW01015308.1_pt1 | contig 10178 bp, 7 predicted proteins | sample 1953871 | NCBI WGS metagenome assembly ULPW01 (sample SAMEA4835639, study PRJEB28245) | human gut metagenome | biome: gut microbiome; material: fecal sample | place: Denmark | collected 2008 | reverse complement strand
ACCAGAGTGGCCAAATGGGGCAGACTGTAAATCTGCTGGCTATGCCTTCGGTGGTTCGAATCCATCACTACCCACTTTTCCCAAAAAATAACTCAAAAATTTAAGAGTCCGACTTTCGAGAGAGAGCCGGACTTTTTCTTTTCATATAAATCCTGAACAAAAGAAGAAGAGTAATATTACTCTCCTTCTACCTGCGTCTTTGGCCAGTTCACGAGATAGAGCATCTCTGTGGCTCGTGTAAATGCAGTATAGAGCCAGTGGATATAATCGGGAGTAAGCATTTCATCCGTCATATAGCCCTGGTCTACATAGACATGCGACCACTGTCCACCCTGCGCTTTATGACAGGTAACGGCATAGGCAAACTTCACTTGCAGAGCATTGAAATACGGGTCTTGCCGAATTGCCTTCATACGGTCTGCCTTCAGTGGTATGTCCTGATAATCTTCCTCTATCTTATGGAAAAGCTGTTCCTGCTGATCATGGGTCAAAGCAGAAGCCTCACTCGTCAAGGTATCCAGCAATACCGTAGCCTCCAGTTCATAATTATCATAATCGGGAAATTTCAACAGAAGGGTGGCAAAATGAAAGCCGTAGAGGTCGATGCGACGGCTCACCTTCATCACCTTCGCCCTATCGCCATTAGCCAGGAAAGCAGGAATCTCATGACTTGGAACTTCGTTACTTTGAACTGTATGATTAGCTAAAGTATTAAATTTTTCACTCTTCACTTTTCGTTCTTCACTTAATTGCCTTTCCTTTATCTTCTTTCTTTCTTCCTCCATCCAATAATAATTGTTTTTCACAATCATCAGCATGTCGCCACTCTCGAGTTCCTCTTCCCTATCAAGCACCATGTTGCGGATGCCCTGGTTGAAGATGTTGGCGCGCTTGTTGCTACGAGTCACAACAATGGTATCGTCCAGTCCTACATGATGATAACTGTCGCCAAGAGCCTCGATGAGTTCTGCACCCGGCATCTCCCTGATATCCGAGAAACCGGAGAAACGGATTTTAGGCAGTTGGGTAATGTCATCGTGGGTAATCATCTGACGGATGCGGGTAGCATTAAAGAGAATACCCGACTGCTGACTCTGGCGGACTACCTCGTTCAAATCGCACTCATAAACCGACAGTCCATATCCCTGGAGCATCGCAGCAGAAAGGGCTGGTGATTCTTCCTCACCAACAGGAGGCAACTGTGCCTTATCGCCAATCAGCAAGAGGCGGTCGTTACGTCCCTGATACACAAAATGAATCAGATCATCTAGCAGACAACCGCTGCCAAAGGTGGTTCCGCCCAATCCCAGATTGGCAATCATCGAAGCCTCATCCACCATAAAAAGCGTATCAGTATAGAGATTATCATTGAGATTGAACTGTCCATCCACTCCGGCAAACGCCTTTTCGCGATAGATGCGGCGATGAATGGTATAGGCAGGCATCCCGCTGTTCAGAGAGAAAACCTTAGCCGCCCTACCCGTAGGAGCAAGGAGCATCACCTTCTGGCGAACAGCACGGAGCGTACGGACGATAGCACCCGAGAGCGACGTCTTACCGGTACCCGCACTACCCCGGAGAATCATCACAGCATTAGGATTACTATCCGTCATAAACTGCACGAAAACATCGAGCGCCTGAGCCTGTTCTGAGGTTGGCGGAAAGCCAAATTGCTGTAATATCTGATATTTTAACTCTTCAATGTTCATATTTCGAAAACTTTTAGTATCTTTGCAGAAAATTTACTGCACCTATTTGCTGTGCAAAAGTAATAATACTTTTTGAAATGAGAAAAAGAATAAAGAATAATTATATTTTGGGAGCATGCGTCATCATCATGATGCTACTCTGTATTCTGAGTGTAAGCCAGCCCATCCGCTTCCAGAAAGCCATGGCTAGCAGAGAAGCAGAGGTGAAGGAGAAACTGATGCAGATACGTCAGGCTGAAGAGAAATACAAGGCGAAACACGGCGTATATACAGGCGATTTTCCGACACTGGTAAAAGGCAAGTTCTTACAGGAAGATGCCCAATACATTCCCTATGCCGACGGTAAGAAGTTTACACTCGCTGCCACGGTTATCGTAGGAAAAAGCGGTAAGCAGATTCCGGTGATGGAATGTGGGGCCGGTTATGAAACCTTCCTCGACGGACTCGATGAAGGTTCCATCCAGCAGAAGATAGAGGAGGCCAACTATGCCGGCAATTATCCCGGACTCAAGATAGGCGATTTAACGACAGATAATAACAACGCAGGTAATTGGTAACAGATATGCAAATAAAAGGTAACAACATTCAGCAAGCACGACTCACCATCCGCGTGAGCAGAAACACCCTCAGTTTTTCGGTAGTTGACCGTGAAGCTGAGCATCAGCTCATCTATGAACCTTATACAGTAAAGAGTGGTGTTTCGATGGCAGCCAACTTGCGTCAGGCTTTCAAGGAGAGTACTCTCCTGCAGCGGGGATACCAGAAGGTACGCGTATATCTCGATTCACCTATCCTGCTGGTTCCTATCGAAGAATTTCATGAAGAGGATATCGATGTGCTCTATCAGCATGCCTTCAACAGTCATAACAGCGATGCCATTCTCTACAGAGTGCAGCCGGAACTGAATGCGGTAGCGGTATTCCCTATCAACAAGGATTTGAAGATGGTGGTAGAAGACAACTTCAAGGATGTCCGCTTCACACCTATCATGCAACCGATGTGGCACTATCTGCATCATCGCAGTTTCACCGGCATTCACCGCAAGCTCTATGTTTATTTCCACGACAAGAAACTGGACGTTTTCGGTTTCGAGAAGAACCGTTTCAAATTCTTCAACTCGTTCAATGCCGAGCATACCAAGGATGCCCTCTATTTCATTCTCTATGTATGGAAGCAGTTAGGATTCAACCAGATGCAGGATGAGTTGCATGTATCAGGCAATGTTCCGGATAAGGACTGGTTCCTCTACAACACGAAACTCTACATCAAGAAGACCTTCATTCTGAATCCTGCCGCCGAATTCAACCGTGCGCCCATCACAGAGATTAAAGGTCTGCCATTCGATTTGATGGCGCTGTACTTAAGTAAGTAAGACAAGAGTTGATAGTAAAAAGTTGATAGTTAAGAATTCAACAGAATAGCTTATCATAAAGTTCAATGTTCAACATTCAAAGTTCAAAGTAAATATGAGAATCATAACAGGACAATATAAGGGACGCCATTTCGATATTCCACGTTCGTTTAAGGCGCGTCCGACAACAGATTTTGCAAAGGAGAACATCTTTAATGTGCTGCAGGGATATATTGATTTTGAAGATACCTCTGCCCTCGACCTTTTTGCCGGCACGGGCAGCATTTCGCTCGAACTGGTATCACGAGGCTGCAGCCGGGTAATCAGCGTAGAGGCAGACCGCGATCATGCCAACTTCATACGCCAATGTTTTCAGAAGTTGGGCGAAGACAAGGATATTCTGATTCGTGGTGATGTATTCCGTTTTCTGAAGACCTGCAAGCAGAAGTTTGACTTTATCTTTGCCGATCCTCCATACGCCCTGAAGGAGTTGCCGCAGATTCCAGACCTCGTTCTGAATGGCGACTATCTCAACGAAGGAGGCATCTTCGTCTTTGAGCATGGCAAAGACTATGATTTCTCCGAGCATCCACGATTCCTGGAACACAGAAGTTACGGAAGCGTAAACTTCTCAATATTCAGATAAAAAAAAATCCCCGTTTGCACCAGACAAGATGCAAACGGGGATTTATTCGTTACAGCAGCGGCGAGAGCAATCTTACCGTACTCTCGAAAAGACGCTGCAGGAACGGACGTTTTACGAAATAAGATACATCATCTACCAGGATACTCTTCGCCTCATCCCGCAGATAAACAGCCTTCACGCGCTGTGCCATCCCCTCATCAAAGAAGAACGCATTCGCTTCGAAATTATTCTCAAAACTTCGGAAATCGATATTCGTACTGCCTATCGTACAGAGATTATCATCACTCACCAGCAATTTACTATGATTAAAGCCTGCAGTATAGAGATAAACCTTTACGCCAGCCTCTATCGCCTCCATCACATACGAACGTGATGCCCACTCTACCAGTTTGGCATCAGCATGACGGGGCAACATCAGACGGATATCCACACCCGCCAGAGCTGCTGTTCTCATGGCAAACAATACAGGTTCGGTTGGCAAGAAATAAGGCGTTTCCATATACACATACTTCCGGGCCTGAAGCAGGATGCGGACATAGCCCTGCATGATATCAGGCCAAGGACTGATAGGACTGCCCGTAACTATCTGTACGAGACAATTGTTGTCGATATGCGCACTGACCGGCGGATAATACTGGCGACTGGTAACCAATGTACGGTCTACGAAATACCAGTCTACCAGAAAGGCTCTCTGAATGGCGTAAACGCCACCGCCCTCAATACGGAGATGCGTATCGCGCCAAGCCTGTTTCTTATCACCCTTCACATAGCGCAGAGCTATATTCATGCCACCGATAAAGCCCACTTTACCATCTATGACACAGAGTTTGCGGTGGTTACGATAGTTTACCTTACTCGTAAAAGCCGGAAAGCGGACTGGCATGAACGAATGTACATCAATGCCTGCATCACGCATACGTTCAAAGAATTCATCCTTCACCTTCCAGCAGCCTACATCATCATAAATCAGTCGCACCTCTACTCCCTGCTCCGCCTTATCAATCAAGGCATCAGCTATCAGATATCCCAAGGCATCGGCTTCAAAGATATAGGTATCGAAATGAATATGATGCTTTGCCTGTCCTATATTATATAATAAGGTGAGGAAGAAATCATAGCCATCAGTATAAATATCCACCTGATTATCTTTAAAAGGCAGCGCCCAACTCTGGTTGGCAAAGAGATTCATCAACGGTTTATTACTGTCTGGCAGGTGAAGATTCTCCTGCTCAACGAACTCGAGCATGGAGCGCTTGGTGAGCTGGTCCATACTGCGGTCGCTGATAAGCCGTTCCTTGCGGGTATTCTGTCCGAAGAAAAAATAGAAGATAATACCCACAAAGGGGATGAAGAAGAAGACCAATATCCATGCCATCGTCTTGGCAGGCTGACGATTGTCCATCAAGACGGTGATGATAGCCGGAACGGTTATCACGACATAAAGCAACAGATATATCCAGTGAAAATAAATCATATAGCATTTCTCCTTTTAAATCTCTAATACTTCATTACAGAGTTCCTCCCCACAGAACAGGAGTTCCGGTTAATTGAAGATATTGTTTGCCTGACTCGCCAGAAGCGTGTTCATCTGCTTGAGTTTCATAAACTCCTGCAGCAGTTCACGATTGGTCGGATTCCTGGCAAACTCCTGCTGTACCTCAATAATACGCTGAGCAATATAATGAGTGCGGAAACTCAAGATGTCTTTAAAGACAAACTGACGGAGCTTATCGGCGCTCATCTTCATCTGCAGACTAGCCGTAGATACCTCCTGGTCACCTGTAGGCAAACCTGCCAACCTGCTGATTTCCGGATTCGGATGATTGGCAAAATAAGTTTCGGCGACAAAATCATCTTCTTTTTCGAGATGTTCCACAGCCTCCTGCATAATCTGATTATATAAATCATTATGAAACTTAAAGCCATCTCCACCCAAATCAAGACTGATATACTGGGCCACAGCTACCTCCACATCATTGCCGTCTACATCCTGTACCGTGATGAGCTGGTCGCCATGATGAATAATCAACTGTACCAGAAGTCCTTCTACCTCCAGGAGTTTATCCAGTGGGGTAACCGCTCTCATCACCGATTGCGCCTGCTGCGCTGCCGCTACAGGCGAATCTTTCAATCCCGCAGCACGTCGCTCTGCCTTTACCTGCTCACTCATACCGTTGCGCACAAAATTATTCAAGGCATTCACGATAATTGCCTCGTTCACGCCCAAACGGTGAGAACAGTCGGTGATATAAGAAGCGCGCGTTATCTGATTCTTGATTTTAGAGATGCTCTCTACAATCGAATTGATAGCCTGGCTTCGCTTTACAGGGTCTGTCACGCCGCGTAGCAGAATATCGGTCTTAAACTGTATGAAGTCGGTCTGATTCTCCTGAATATATCTTCTGAATTCCTCTGCCGAATGACTGCGGGCGAAACTATCTGGGTCATTGCCGTCAGGGAGGAAGAGTACCTTTACGTTCATCTCTTCTTCGAGCAACATATCGGTACCTCGCAGCGCAGCATGAATACCCGCATTATCGCCGTCATAGAGAAGAACAATATTACTGGTAAAGCGGTGCAGCAATCTAATCTGATGCACGCTCAGTGCCGTACCCGAGTTGGCCACTACATTTTCGATGCCACACTGATGCATCGAGATAACATCGGTATATCCTTCCACCATAAAGACACAATCCTCCTTGGCTATCGCCTTCTTGGCCTGATAGAGTCCATAGAGTTCGCGCTCCTTATGATAGATAACGCTATCAGGCGAGTTGACATATTTCTGGCTGATGCCCTTGGTTCTGCTGTCGAGCACTCGTCCGCCAAAAGCTACCACCTTGCCGCTCACGCTGAACCAAGGGAAGATGGCTCTGCCCGAGAAACGGTCAAGAACTTTATCCTCACCCGACTTATTGCCGGCTTCGTCCTTATCCACCTTGAAGCAGAGTCCCGTATCAACCAGATATTTCGGATTATAACCAGCCGCCTTAGCCGCCTCAGCAAGAGCAGTACGCTTAGGGAGCGCAAAACCCAACTGGAATTTTCTGATGATATCATCCCTGAAACCTCTTCCTCGGAAATAAGCCATACCGATAGCGATACCATCCACATCATGCAAGAGAATATCCTGGAAATATTTCGCCGCCCAATCGTTGACGATAAACATGGATTCTCTTTCGCTCTCGCGCTGTTTTTCTTCGTTGGTCAGTTCACGCTCCTGAATTTCTATTTTATATTTCTTGGCGAGCCAGCGAAGAGCATCGGGATAGGTCATCTGTTCCAGTTCCATCAGAAAGTTGATTGCATTGCCTCCCTTTCCGCAGGTAAAGCAATGACAGATACCTCTTGTTGGAGATACAGAGAAAGATGGATTGGAATCGTTATGAAAAGGACACAAGCCGACATAATTGATGCCACGCTTCTTGAGCGTAACAAATTCAGATACCACCTCTTCTATCTTGGTGACATCCATAATTTTTGCTATCGTCGGTCTGTCTATCATTATATATATTCTTTTTTCTGTTTTTACTATGCAAAATTACTATTTTTCTTTGAAAACACAAAGAGAAACGGACAGAAAAGTAAAAATGAAACATATTAAAAACTAAAGGTTACATAAAATAAGGTACATTCGGATAGTTTTGGCTACCTTTGCAACCGGCAAAAACACATTGCTGACAATCGGAAAATAACAACAAAATAAATAAATATGAAACTAAACAACATCAAGCGAACATTCCTGGCAAGCGCTGCCCTGCTCTCAACTATCAGCATGAGCGCAGCCGACAGATTTGTGAATTTCAAGCAAGGAGACTTGCTGCTGAATGCCAATAACCGGGTAGAAATCTACATGGACACCAACGACTGCAAAGGAGTGAACTATGCTGCTCATGCCCTACTGAAAGATATCAAAAGTGTGAGTGGAGCCACAGCCACCCTCACTTCGGATGCCGGTTTTCTGAAAAAAGCCGACACAGCCCGACCAGCTATCCTCGTAGGCACCATCGGCCATTCTGCAGCCATCGACCAACTGGTGAAACAGAAGCGCATCAACGGAAACCTACTGAAGGGCAAACGTGAAAAGTTTATCATCACGCTCATAGATGGTCAGCTCGTCATCGCAGGCAGCGACCGCCGAGGCACCATCTACGGCATCTACGAACTCTCGCAGCAGATGGGCGTATCGCCTTGGTATGACTGGGCAGACGTGCCTGTAGAGCATCACGATTCCATTTTCGTAAACAAGGGTATCTATACAGATGGCGAACCAGCCGTACGTTATCGCGGCATCTTCCTCAACGATGAGGCACCTTGCCTAACGTCATGGGTAAAGAACACCTACGGCACCGGATATGGCGACCACCGTTTCTATCAGCGCGTCTTCGAACTGGTATTGCGACTGAGAGGTAACATGATGTGGCCTGCCATGTGGGGCTGGGCTTTCTATGCCGATGACCCTGAAAACGAGAAGACGGCAGATGAGATGGGCGTAGTGATGAGTACTTCCCATCATGAGCCGATGGCCCGCAACCACCAGGAATACGCCCGCAACCGAAAGGGATGGGGACCATGGAACTATCAGAAGAACAAGACAAACCTGCAGAAGTTCTTCCGTGAAGGCATTGAGCGAATGAAAGGGACAGAACAGATTGTAACCATCGGAATGCGCGGCGACGGCGATGAAGCGATGAACGAAGAAGCAGATACGAAGCTGATGACCAACATCATCAACGACCAGCGTAAGATTATCGCTGACGTAACCGGCAGAAAGGCTAGCGAAACCCCACAGGTTTGGGCACTATATAAAGAGGTGTTGGATTACTACGACAAGGGCATGAAGGTGCCTGATGACGTAACCCTCCTGCTCTGCGATGACAACTGGGGTAACGTGCGCCGTGTGCCGAATGCCAAGGAACGCAAACACAAAGGCGGTTGGGGCTTATACTATCACGTAGATTACGTAGGTGCTCCAAGAAACTCAAAGATGCTCAACGTTACTCCTGTGCAGAATCCTTGGGAACAGTTGACACTTGCTTACGAGAATGGCATTGACCGTCTCTGGATTCTCAATGTTGGCGACCTCAAGCCGATGGAATATCCTATCAGCCAGTTTATGGACATGGCTTGGAATCCACGTAAATACGATGTAAACAACATCACCCGTCATACCCGCGACTGGTGCGCACAGCAGTTTGGTGAATCGCAGGCCGATGAAGCTGCCCGCATTCTTAACCTCATCTGCAAGTACAACGGCCGCTGCACCCCAGAGATGCTCGACAAGAATACCTACAGTCTGGAAAACGGTGAATGGCAGGAGGTGGTAAACCAGTATCTGCAGCTCGAAGCCGATGCGCTGCGCCAGTACAACAGTCTGCCGGCATCCTATCACGACGCCTATCGTCAGATCATCCTCTTCCCTATCGAGATGATGAGCAATCTGCATCAGATGTACTTTGCCCAGGCACAGAACCATGCCCTCTATAAGCAGGGCAATCCGAAGGCGAATGTATGGGCTGATGAATGCGAGCGCCTCTTCAAGCGCGATTCCCTCATCTGCGACTATTACAATCATAAGATGGCTGGCGGCAAGTGGAACGGCATGATGACCCAGAAGCATATCGGCTATAAGAGTTGGAATGATGATTTCGAGAAGGATACCTGTCCGGAACTCTTCCGGGTAACCTCCAAGGATGGAGTGATTATCAGCGAAAACAACGGCGTGGTAGAAATCGAAGCTCCTTACTATAGCAGCAAGACGGATGCTGCCGAGGCAAAATGGACAGAGATTCCATTCATGGGCAAAAGTGTAGCCGGTGTCACCCTGATGCCATACACCAAAAGCGTAAAAGGAGCCAGCCTCACCTACAGGTTCAAGATGAACGCTCTGGCACGCCAAGGCGCATCATCTGCTACTGACAGCAAGAAGGTACGCATACATATTATCACCAAATCTACCCTTGATTATCAGAACAAGGGCGGCCTGACTTATGGCGTAAGCGTAGATGGAGCCGAGCCGGTCGTCGTCAACTTAAATCATAATCTGAACGAGAAGCCGGAGAATATCTACAACATCTACTATCCTACGGTAGCCTCCCGCATCATCGACAAGGTGATAGAAATAGAACTGCCCGTTACAGGCGATGGCATCCATACCCTTACTCTCACGCCAAACGATCCTGCCATCGTCTTCGAGAAAATCGTGATTGATGAAAGAGGAGGAAAAAAGAGTGTCAAGGTGATTTAAAGGTAGCATATAATAAAAGGTATAGGCACGCACCCACGAAAGGATGCGTGCCTATTCTTTTTACGCAAACTATCACTATCTTCTTATGTTCCATACTTCGTAGCATTCATTTTTACATAAACAATCACAATAGTAACAAATAAATGAAAAAAAGAGTATTTTTAAATCTTTTTTGAGAAATATACGTTTATATGAGTAAAGTTAGAAACATAAAAACAAGAAACG
>ULPW01030248.1_pt1 | contig 10289 bp, 8 predicted proteins | sample 1953871 | NCBI WGS metagenome assembly ULPW01 (sample SAMEA4835639, study PRJEB28245) | human gut metagenome | biome: gut microbiome; material: fecal sample | place: Denmark | collected 2008 | reverse complement strand
AAGCTCCCTCACAGGAAGGAGCTTTGTCTACAGTCTGAAGCCACCTCTAAACGAGGTGGCTGATCTCTGCCAGAGTCGGGACACAGGCATATAAACACTTTTTGAGTTCTGCATCCGGCTGCGTCTGATCCGGTACCATGACAACCTTGCAGCCTGCACGGTATGCACTTAAGACACCGTTAGGAGAATCCTCCACCGCCATGCACTCCTCCGGGGCGAGTCCCAGCTGCCCGCAGGCGTAGAGATAAATGTCCGGAGACGGCTTACCTTCCGCTACCATGGTAGCGGAGATCAATTTTTCAAAGTAAGGTCTGATCCCTGTAAGCGTCAGATATTTTTCGGTCCGCTCCAGATCCGTTGCTGTGGCAACCGCTGCGGTGATATGCCTTTTTTTCAGATCTTCCAGAAGCTCCACGGCACCGGGCTTGCATTTGATACCATCCCGGTCCAGTGTTTCTTCCATCATCTCTTTTCGTTTGTCACGCACCACATAATAGTCAAAATCTTCACCGTACCAGTCCTTGAGCTGTCTGGGGGCAAAAGGCCTTCCAAGACTGCGCATCGTCAGTGCCTGCTCATCCGTCATCGTGTAGCCGTAAGCCTCCAATGCCTTCGGCCAGAAAATACGGTAATATTTTTCGGTATCGATCAACGTACCGTCCATGTCAAAAATTACTGCCCGGATCATAACTGTCCCTCTGTATCATCCGCCTGCCCGGCGTGCTCCGCTTTTTCCTGTCTACGCTTTTTCCTGCGTTTTGCCACCTTTTTCACAAGTAATACGATCAACAGTATCCCTACTGCTACTCCGATGATGCACATTACGATCATCCGGGTATGGCTGCCTTCTGCCTCCGCGATACGGAAGCTGCCGGGTACCTCCATGGTGAACTGTCTGTAGCTGCCGATCACCGTGGATTCCACTTCTCTGTATTCGCCGTCCTGTTCTACCCAGACTACAGTATTGTCGGCATCCTCACAGTAGACACGTAAGGTTGCTTCTCCGGTATAGTCCGGTGCGTCCTCTTTCATGGAGTTGGTCATGGAGACCTTATATGTGTCCCCCTCTATCTGCAGATGCAATGCAGCATTCGGATAGAAGTTACCCTCTGCCATGACCAGAGGTTTGTTGGCATCATTTTTCTCTGCGGAAGCAATGGATGCGGTCCACTCCTCATACTCCGCTTCCAGTACACGATTACCGGTAATATAACTGAAATCATAATCCGGCCATACACCGTAATAGCCTTCCTTCTCCGGCACTTCCGGAATCTGATCTGCAGACAGATAGTCTCCGTAATTACATTTATAGGAAGCCACTTCCTCGCCATCTGCCAGGAAAGTGATCGTAAACTGCGAAAAAGCTTCCGGAACTCCATCCTTTGCGCAAAGTTCCTGATAGGACAACGGTGTTGCTCCGCCCTGGTAACCGATGCCGTCTACACCGCCGACACCGCCTTCTACATAATAATTGCCGTACAGACTGCCGTCATCACTGACTTTACCTGCAATGCTGCCCTGATTTTCTCCGGACATATCCAGATCATTGTATGCATAACTGTAAAAAATATCGCAGCCTTCTCCGGCGATACCACCGATATTATTTTTACCGGTGATCCTGCCCATGCTATAGCAGCTGCGGATCGCATAGCTGGCAGATCCGGCAATACCACCCACATCACTGCCTCCGGTACTTTCAATGGGGGCATAGGATTCACAGGAGATAATTGCTCCGTATTCCGCCTTGCCGACGATACCTCCCACGTTATCTTTTTTACCAGTGATATCACCGAAATTGCGACTGTCTCTTACGACTGCCTTGATGGTCTGCTCCACATCGAAGCTCTCCGTTCCGGTCAAGGTGATGTCATCCTCCGGGTCAAAATCATATTCCGTTGCCACCTGTCCGACGATACCGCCGACATTGGTATCCGCCTCTACCGTACCACGATTTACACACAGTGTGACTTTACCTTTTTGGAAGCTGGAGGTGTCATATAATGCTTCTTCGGTTCTCTCAGGTTCTGCCTCACCAGCCTCAGCATCAGGATCTCCGGGGTTCACTTCCCCCTTGCTGGCGGATTCATCCGAAGTATCCTCCACAGAAATCCCCTCGTATCGGAAGAGATCATCGCGGATCTCGCTGACCAGTCTGCGCAATACCCTCGCCTGATCCATCAGCTCATCCATATGTGCGCTGGTATTGTCTGACCCTGCCTGTAATACATCTCCCAACTGACCCAGCTGGTCAAATGCTTTATCCAGGCTCTGCTTCAGTGTATCCAGATTATTCTTAATACCACCACTGCGGTCCGTGGATGCACTAACCATATTATCCAGATGCTTCGTGGCATTTTCACCAAACTTTTTCAGCGCCGCTTTATAACTCTCTGTATCATCCGGTACAGAGAGCGTAATATCACCTCCGCTCAGATCATTGCCGCTCAGCGTGATATCGTGTCTGTTGCCGTTATTTTTATCGTCCTCTGCCTGTTTGTTCAGGTCATTATTCAAAACCTTCAGGTCATTGCTGACACCGTTCAGTTCCTGATTATAAATATACCACAAGTCATTCGTGGTTCCGGTAAGGGAATTTCCCGCGCTATTGGCATCCTTCAGATTCGTACTGATACTTTTGGTCAGCGCAGATGCCTGTCTGCTGTAGCTGCTGACATCCTTCTGGGTTGCATCCAGCATATCCAGAAATTTATCGGTCTCGGTATCCAGCTCCTTTAATTTGTCACTGAGATACTGGATCTCCAGAAAAGGCTCCATCTGGCCTACGATACCGCCCACATCTTTTCTGCCCTGCACATAACCTGTATTGGTGCAATTCTGCAGATAACCCTGATGCAGTCTGCCTACAATACCTCCGGTATTGTAACCCACATGCTGATAGCCAATGGCTCCGGAATTGGAGCAGTAATAGATCTTACCATCAGAGATGCCTGCGATACCGCCGGTATCCGTATGCGCAGTCACATTGGAAGTACTGTTGATCTGCTCCAGATTGTCCATGGTAATATCATCCAGATCATAGGTCACTTCCGTGCTATAGGTATTGATGCTGCCACTGTTGCTGCAGTTATTTAAGATACCGTGATTGTTCCCGACAATACCACCTGCGGAATGATTGCCAATGACATTTGCATCCGATTCACATCTGCGGATCTCGCCGGTCTCTTCATTCACACCCGCAATGCCACCGACTTCATTATCGCCGATCACATTACCGGAAAACTTACAATTCTCAATGCTGCCGTAATTCACCCCTACGATACCGCCGACCTGATTCTGGCTTCCGGAGGGAGATATTTCTCCGCTCACCGTGAGATTACGTACTTTGGCACCTTCCTGCACATAACGGAAAAAACCTGCCGCAGAACCATTCCCCGTAAGCTTTACATTGGAGATCGTAAAACTATTACCATCGAAAATTCCCGCAAATGTTGGGATACTGAATTCACTTTCCATGCTCAGAACGATGTCGTTGCGCAGCACTACTTTGATACCTCTGGACCAGCTGTCCAGCACACAGTTCTCCGCAAGCCTGCGCAGATCCTCCTCCGTGCTGATCTCTACAATTGCATAATCCTGCTCCTGCGTGGTGCTGCTATAACCGCTGCCGCCCTTATATTGTTCATAGGTTAACGTCTCTTCCGCATAAGCGGTTGCCGGTGTCTGCAGCAGTAATGCCGCTCCCAGCAGGAAACATAATAATCTCTTACTGTTCATCTTCTGTTCCCTCGCTTTCTGCTGTATTATTCGAAAGCTCCTGTGCTTCCAACCTGGGGGACGCATTCTCCGCTGCATCCTCCCGCTCCATGGTCACGGTATCCTTGGGACGCACCACCGCTCCCATCTCACCGTCGATGACACCGATGAAATCACCTTCCAGCACACCGTTGACATAACCCTTGATATGACCGTTCATTCGGATCCTACCGGCAGAAGGCAGCGGCTTCGCCAGATCACGCTTTAAGGTAAATGCCGTCTTCTGAATAATGATATCTCCGATCAGCAGTGTCTGGGGCAATGCCAGCAGCACCAATAAAATAGAGGTCAGGGTACCACGTCCCAGCGCCAGTCCGATCGCTGCTACCGCTGCATTAGAAGATACATAACTGATAATGAATCCAGCAGCCACCAGCATGGAACCACTGGTAACAATCGTGGGGAACGCCTGGTTCAGCGCCTCGATGGCAGCTTCTTTGATCGGCATGTACGTCTTCAGATCCATATAACGGCTGGTGATAACGATAGCGTAGTCGATCGTCGCACCCATCTGGATGGCGGACACTACCAGATATCCCAGGAAGTATACATTTTCACTCAGCAGATACGGCAGTGAGAAGTTCATCCAGATACTACCCTGAATCGTTACTACCAATAGTACCGGCAAGCCGGCAGACTGGAAAGTGAACAACAGGATGATCATAACGAACAATGCCGTCAGTACAGTGATGATCGTGTTATCTGTTGCGAAAGAATCTCCCAGATCCTTATCACTGGTGGCATTTCCGACTAACAGGATATCATCTATATTATAGAACTTCGCCACGGTATTGCGTATCTGATCCAGCGCTGCGATGGTCTCTTCTCCTTCATAAGGTACATTCAGTTCCAGAACGAAACGGGAATTATCTTCTCCCAACAACTGATCCTTTGCAATCATGATCTTGGAATGTGCGTCCGATAAAGTCTCCTCCAGATCATCATCCAGCGTGATGTTGCCGCTTTCTTTCTGATCATAAATGAACAGGAACATATCGATAAAAGGTACTTCGTAATCATTGACACCGCTGACCAGAGCACCGTAATCACTCTGATCCAGGGCATATGCCGAATACAGCATATCCGCCACTTCCACATCCAGATCGATCAGCTCTGCAAATTGTCTGGGATTCAGTTTGTCGGTCAGCATGTAACCATCCATAGCTTCAATATTGCCAAGTCCCTGAACGGATTTTACCACATCCAACTTTTCCAGTGCCTTCAGGGTCTGTGCCTCTTTTTCATAATCACCGTTGGGCACAATGACCGCCAGCTGATTCACCATGCCAAATTCCTTATTGACCATGCTGACTGAGAATTTATTCTCACTCATACTGCTGGATTCCAGTGTATTTACATCATATACATAATTCGCCTTGTTGGACAGAAAAAATGCTGCAATAACACCCACGATCAGTACCGGAGGTACAATGTAACGGGTAGCCACACAGAATTTTCCCACTGCCGTGATCTTCGGTACAAAACTCTTATGATGCGTATTGTCGATTGCCTTGGAAAAGGTAAGCAGCAGTCCCGGCATCAGGAAAAATACTGCTACCATACTGAAAATAATGGATTTCGCCAGGATAATACCCATATCGTAACCAATTCTGAACTGCATGAACATCATGGCTACCATACCTGAGATCGTGGTCAGGGAGCTGGAAGAAATCTCCGGGATTGCCTTACTCAAAGCCACGATTACAGCCTCTCTGGCATCCTTGTCCTCATGCTCCTCCATAAAACGGTGTGCCAAAATGATGGCATAGTCTACTGCCAGACCTAACTGCAGCACCACTGCGATAGAGTTCGTCACAAAGCTGATAGTACCGAACCAGTAGTTCGTTCCTTTATTCAAAATAGCTGCCACGATAAATGTGGTCAGATATACCGGGATCTCCGCGTAAGTTGTGGAAGTAAATAGCAGCACGGCTACGATAACCACAGCTGCCAACAGCAGAATGACGATCATATCATTATTCAGGTCATCCGCATCACGCTCTTCCTGACCGATATCCGAAGAATAATAAACATCATAATCAGACAGGGCATCCAGTACCTCAGTCAGATGCTGCTGTGTGGCTTCCGTATCCGCTTCCTCATCAAAAGTGACAGACAATAAAGCCTCCATGTCATGATAATGGTCCTCAGTGTCATCGAAATCCAGCATACTGACACCATCCATTTTTTCCACCTGATCCGCCAGCTTCTGTGCCTCATCAAAAGTCACATTACAGATCAGGATCCGGGCGGAACCGTAGGTCGTAAACTCCGAATCCATCAGATCCAGTCCCCTTCTGGTCTCTGTCGTATCCGGCAGATATGTGGTCAGGTCATTATTTACTTTGACCTTATTCATGGATAATACGCAAAATATGCATAAAACAATAAAGATCAGATAGAATCCTTTTCGTTTATCTACGATAAGTGTGGCAAGTTTCATCATAAAGGAGTTATCTTTTTTGTCTTTTTCTGTGTTGTCTGCTGCCATAGTTTCCTCCTGCTGTGTCTATCTTTGTACCCTTATGTATCTGATTTTTCTATTCTTAGTTTAAGAGTTTTTCCCGCTTCTGTAAAGCCTTACTACAAAAATAAAAAATTGTATTACTGTCATCTAATAAACTTGTGTTGATTTTCTAACACAAGCAAAATATAATAATAGGGAAGAAAAAGCAAGCCACAAATTGTGTTGATATGTCTGTTTTTGAACATTGTATTGACGTGTGTTCATTGTTTTAGAAAAAATTCAGATTTGCATTAGATACGTATTAGATCTTATCTATAAAAAGTGATTTCTGTTTATTTTTCGGAAAAGATGGAGGATTGACGTATGGAAAAAATGGATCGCCGCGTGCGCAAGACCCGTGCCCTGTTGCTGCAGGGATTAGTCAAAATGATGGAAAACCACGATATTCAGGATATTTCCGTCAAAGAACTCACAGAGCTGGTAGATATCAATCGCGGAACCTTCTATCTGCATTATGATGATATCTACGATATGCTCCATAAAGTGGAAGATGAAATGTTCCGGGAGTTCAACGAGATCATGGAGCAGGAACCGCTAGGTACTCCCACATTGTCCTCTGACGGTCTTCTGTTAGAGTTCTTCCGCTTCTTAGACCGCCACAGAGATCTCGCCAGAGTCATGATCGGTCCCCATGGAGATCTCACCTTCGTTAACCGCCTGAAGGACCAGATCAAAAAGCGCACTCTCCGATTTCTGGAAAGTGCGCAATCCGATGCTAATTATGAATATCTCTGTTCCTTCATCATTACCGGTTGTGTCGGTGTCGTAGAGACCTGGCTGAAAGAAGCCACTCCCCAGTCTCCGGAAGAAATGGCAGAGATTCTTGGAAACATGCTTGTGCGTCAGCTTACTTTTGCTCCGGAGCCTGCATAGACCGTCCCGGCTGTGCCGGCTCCGGCATGCCTACACTTAAAGAAGTCACGACCTCGCCATCCAGGAAGAAAGATACGGTATCACCTACCTGGAGGTCATCCGGCGTGGCATCCGCCCCGTCAATCGTGATGATCGTATCAGCATTGACCGTAATAGTCATAGTGTCACCGCTGAGGGTTAAGGTCATCTCATCTAACATATCTTTCTCGGGTTTCTGACCGTCCGGAGCTTCTCCGCTGGGGACTTCTCCTGTAGGTTTTTCGCCGTCAGGTGCCGGGCCATCGGGTTTATCGCCTGTAGGTGCTTCCTCATCCGGAGCCTCCGGCTTCTCTGCCAGCGAAATGGAGATCACATTGCCGTCAATGGCAGTGATCTGACCGAGATAAGATTCCACCTTCTCTTCACTTTTCTCCAAAGTGCTCTCCGGTGCGATCGTCTCCTTCTGTTCTGCCGATTCACTTGCTACGCTCTCCGTGCCCGCGGATGTCGTTCCTCCGCATGCTGTAAATCCGGTCATCACCATGGCAGCAGTCAACACTGCGCACATCACTTTTGTATTCACCTGGGGTAAATTCCATCTTCTCATATTCTCATTCCTCCTGTTCCTTTCATTCCTTAAAAAACTTGTGAACATTTACTTCCCCTTATCTGCCTCTTATGATAAAGGTCATCTGCGAAGGAATTGTGAGAAAAATGTGGTGATTCTGTGAATTTTTCAGGTGTGACAATGCTGTCATGTGTACTATGTAGGAAGTGTCAGCTTACATGTCGATTCTTCCATTTTTCTGTAAATATCGAAGAAATGCGGTACAGCCTTCCAGGACATCATTGTAGGTCGTCCCAAACTCTCCCGTGTACCACGGATCCGAAATGTCCCGCTCCGAGCCGGCATAGGATAAAAGCCTGACTACTTTCCCGTCCGGATCTCCGCCGAATATCCGCAACATGTTGCGGATATTCGCACTGTCCATACCGATCAGATAATCATATTCCGCATAATCCGCCTTCGTTACCTGCCTGGCCCGCTTCCCCTCGCAGGAGATCCCGTGCCTGGCAAGCTCCGCCTTCACCGGCGGATAGACCGGGTTCCCGATGCCGTTCCAGATCTCCTCCGTGCTGGTGGCAGCGGAAGCAATCTGGAAGTGATCGGCGAGATTCGCGTCGGATACCAATTTTTTCATAACAAATTCTGCCATGGGGGAACGACAGATGTTGCCGTGGCAGATGAAAAGTATTTTTATCATCTTTTTATATCTCCATTTAAGTCTTGTATTTCTTCTCAAATGCCCAATATTGCAGGTTTTTTCGGCATTTTCCTGTTTCTGTGTTTCCGGGGTATCTTCTCAAATCTTCCCGTATTTTCTCGTGCTTTTCCCTGCAATATTGGTAAATCCGTTGGTAAATAAATGCTCTGTACCAACGGGGTGTTTTAGGCTTTTGCTACTCGAAGCAGCTCTGCCTGTGCGTCATCGAACTGCACATGGGTGTAAACATTCAGCGTTACGCTGATGTCCGAATGACCCATGATATACTGCAACGTCTTTGGATTCATTCCGGATTTCGCCATATTGGAACAAAAAGTGTGTCTGCATACATGAGGAGTTACTTTGGGCATCTGAATACGGTAAATCTTGTTATATTTCTCAATAATATGTTCCAGGTACTTCTCCCAATGAAGGGCGACCATTGGCTTATCGTTCTTGTCGAGAAACAAAAATCCAGCATATCCGTCTACCATCGGTTCTATTTTCGGTGCTACTCGATTGGCAAGAATACGACGGAAACACGCCACAACTTCCTCGCTCATCGGCACATAGCGGATACCGCTTTCCGTTTTAGGAGCCTGAATTACATACTGCATCTGCGATGTTCTCTGCAACTGGTGGTCTACCTTGATACGCTTCTGGTCGAACTCAAGATCGGAGATCGTCAGCCCGCAGAACTCCGAGATTCGCAGCCCCGTGTTAAGGAGAATATAGATCGCATCGTAGTATCGGCAGAAATGCTTATCTTCCTTGATGAATTTCAGAAGATCACGCTCCTGCTTACGGGTAATTGCTTCTCTGGTGACGGAATCGTTTACGATCACCGATGCCAGTTCAAATCCAAAAGGATTTTTACGGATCAGATCATCATCTACCGCCAACTGAAAAGCCGGTCTCAGAACACCTCTGATGGAGTGAATAGAGCTGTACCCTCTGCCATCCACCTGCTGAAGCTTGATCAGCCACGCCTTTGCATCAGACAGGCGAACCTTGTCAATGCGCTGCTTTCCAAACGCTTCTCTGTTCAGGATATTGATTACGGTCTTATATCCCGCCTTGGTGTTATGACCGACACCGGTTTTCAGAGAAGTATATTTCTCTACCAATTCAACTACCGTGTAATTGCCGCCACGGGTAACGATATGGTCAAACAGATCCGCCTGAATCTGCTTTTCCTTCTCTCTCAGCGAAAGCTCTCGCTTTTTACCCCTGGGAGTCGGGTCATTCTTGTCCAAACGCCAACTGTACACATTCTTCTCCTTACCATCCTCGTCAATATATCGGTAACGATACCTCCCATCTGTACGCTGGTATTCACCTTCACGCAAAATCCGATTTCTATTGTCTCGTCTTTTTTCACTCATCGAAATCTCTCCTTTCAGAATAAGGAGAGCCAGACTTGCAGTTTTATACTATCACAAATCCGGCTCTCCGTATAGTTATGCCATGTGATTTCGGAATTTCTGTTAAGCATTTCTAATGCCAGTTATACAGCCGTTGCCTGATCCAGATAGCGTTCAAATTTTTCACGCTTAATCAAGGCTCGATTGCCATTCATAACATAAAAATCTTCATTCGGATGCTCTTCAATCAACATTCTCAGTTTCCCTTCGCCGATATGATAATACCTGGCAGCTTCCTCAATGGTAAGCGTATATCTACGCCACACCGGAATATCCGAGTAATTTTTTCCTTCAACATTCATCTTATTATTCGCCATAGGCAGTTATCCTCCATAATTATCGTTGTCGCAGCATTCGCCACATAGATATGCAAGAATATCCACTTGGCTCATTGCCTGCGCACATAAAAATAGCCAGACAGAGGGTGTCGGCAACGAAGTCCGGCAA
>ULPW01078264.1_pt1 | contig 10306 bp, 9 predicted proteins | sample 1953871 | NCBI WGS metagenome assembly ULPW01 (sample SAMEA4835639, study PRJEB28245) | human gut metagenome | biome: gut microbiome; material: fecal sample | place: Denmark | collected 2008 | reverse complement strand
CAGCAGATTGAGGACAAAGGCTATGCGCGCGAGTACGAGGCCGATGCGCGACCGGTTCACAAAATTGGGGTAAACTTTTCATCGGAAACGGGCACCATCGAGGGTTGGGCATGTGCGGAATAGGCTACAGACGCCCTCATGCCATACACCAACGACTTCAAGCACTTGTTAGAAATGCTCATTGAGGAACTCCTGAAATTTTAGTTTTACGGTAGTCTACTTGCTTCACCACGCATGGTGCAGACGCTGACGCAGTGTCACCGTCTGCACCATGCGTTTTTTATAGTTCTATTTGCCTCGAAATGCACCTTTTTTTCGTCGGTTTCCTTCATTTTCAGTTTTTTTTCAAAAATATCCGCTTTTTATTTGGTTGTAATTGGCAAAATATCTACATTTGCACCGCTCTCAAGAAAATTAACACAGCATTTCATTTTTTGTTTGATTCATCTGCCTTTTGTACAGTCGAACTAACACTATGCAATGTTGACAATATAACGGTTGTATACAGCAGGTTGCCTTGCCTGTACTGCTCAATCGTATGCCTTAGGCAGACAGGACTTTACTTTACCTTACTTTCCTATCCTATCTCTTTCCTATCTTACGTCCCACTGCCTCACAACAACCTTCGAACTCATTTAATTAATCTATCTTATATGAACAAATTTACTTATTTGTTGTTGCTCCTCTTCTGTATGATGGGGGGGGTAACTAAGGCGTATGCCGGAATTGGTGATCCTCTTGAAAAGAGTGGATGGTCAGTCACTGCATCAAGTTGGTGCTGGGATGATCGGGTTGATGGAAATGGTAAATATGACCGCATCATTGACGGTGACATCCAAAACTTTTGGCATTCTAATTGGGGAAGTCAGGCTGGAGGCGAAGGAGATGGTAGTTCTCTGCCTCAGTGGTTCATCGTTGACATAGGCTCTGTACAGGAAATCGGTGGTGTCATTTACACTCCGCGTCAACAAATCAATAATAATACAAATGGTGCCTGCAAAAACTACAAGGTTTTTGTCAGCGAAAATCCTTTTGAAGTTACTGACCAAGCATCAGTCAATGCATTAACAGGAGAAGTAGCTTCAGGTTCTTTTGAATACACCATAGCTCCCAAACAAGTAAGTTTCAACAACAAACAAAACGCCCAATATGTAATGTTTGTCATTACAGATTCTTACGGATCTGTTTCCGGAAGATGGGCTACATGTGCAGAATTTGATGTTTGCTCTTATGCTGAGACAGCTTCTGTTACCTATAATTACACCCTTGATGGTGTTATAAAGCATTCAACAAGCGTTGTACAAACTATTGGTAGCAACTACAATGCTCCTGCAATTGACTTCATAACCTTTACACAACCCACAGGTACCGTACAAGTTGGCGAAAACAACGTAGCCGTTGAATGCACTGAGAATCTGCCTTTTGAAAAAACCACAGACCTGAACAGTCCGAAGTGGTTCGCGATTGATATGCACAGTAATCAGAAGCGTTACATGTGGCATTATGAGGCAGACAATCAAAATATCAAAGTCGCAGTTCCTGAAGATTTAGTTAGTATTTCAAAGGATGACGCTTACTTCTGGTGTCTCACCGGTAATGTATTCGATGGTTTCCAAATCTACAATAAAAAAGCCGGAACTACCAAATCACTCAACACCACCGATGCTAAGCCTCAGATTACAGAAGGTGAAAATACAACTTGGCATATCGTAAAGCCTAAGTCTTCTATTTCAAATGCAGCTTGCTTCAAGGCAGATAATACCCAATATTTAAATCACCAAGGTGATAACACTTTGGGATACTATGCAAATCCGGACGAAGGTTCATCTTGCCGTTTCTTCAAGCCGGCAACTATTGCTATTGAACAAGCTGAAGTTATTGCCAACATACCTGCCAATGCTGTAGGAGGGTACCTTAATGATGAAAATCTCGATCCGGCCATCACTGATGCTGAAAAAGACTTGTACAATTTTAAATATGCCAACAATTTAGTAGATACAATTAAAGCATTACAATCAAACGGCATAACATTTGAAGAAGGTGCTTACTACCGCATTGTTAATGCATTTTCTGCATTTACCGTACAAAAATGTATGCTTTCTGTATCTGGCAATACAAATATTCAATGGGGCAGCCTTGATTTGAAGGATATAAACAATGTATTCCAGCTTGAAAAGAAGAGCAATGGCAAGTACTGTTTGAAGAACGTGAATCGTGGTCAATATATGCAAGGTGCAGCTGGTCTGCTTGGCAATAAAGAAACGGCAGCCGACATGGATTTTGCTGAATTAGGCTGTGCACAATATAATATTCATTACACCAATGGCAACTGCCACACGAATGGTCACAATAATGGCAAAGGCGATAAAGGCAATCTTGTAGCTTGGGATGGTGGCCAAAACACGGCTTCAGCTTGGTATCTTGTAAAGGTTGATAAAGTTGAAGTTGCCCTCAACACTGCCGGTGATGCTTCATACGCTACCACTTATCTTCCCTTTGCAGTTTCTAACGTTGAAGGTGCAACTGCTTACATTGGTAAGGTTGTTAAGCAAGAAAATAAAAAGATTTTGCACGCTACGGCTATTAAAGCTGGTATTCCTGCCAACACGGGTGTTATCCTGAAGGGTGCTGCCAACGAAGCTAAGGCTGTTTTGACGCTCGGTGATGCAACTTCAAACGTTGAAGGCAATAATGCACTTAAGGGTACGCTCGTTGAAAAAGATTACACGAACGAATTGGTATTCGGTAAATCAGCAGAAGGTGCTGTAGGTTTCTACAGCATGGAAACAGGCAAGAAGATTGGTGCCAACAAGGCATACTTGGAAGCTGCTGCTCGAGCTATGAAACTCGTGTTCGACGGTGATGTAACGGGTATTGAAAACGTAATGGGCGAAGCTGCTGATGCTAACGCTCCTATCTACGACCTGACCGGTCGCCGCGTGATGAAGGCTGTGAAGGGTGGCTTGTACATCCAGAATGGTAAAAAGTTCATCGCTCAGTAATCAATATGTACATCAAATCTCTATAAAACGAAACAACAATGAAGAAATATATCAAACCTTCAATCGAAGTTATCAAACTTCAAACTGAAGATGCTATCCTTACTGCTAGCCCAAGTGGAGATTCTATAAATTTCGACATCAATGCCGAAGAACAAACCGAAAGTGCCTGGTCACAAGACAAAGGCTGGAGCAGCGATAATTGGAACTCTGAAGACTAATTGAAACGATTAAACGGCCAAAAACTCGTGAAGGGGTGACACTCACAATCAACCCCTTCCGAGCCAAAGCCAAAAGGCAGAAGGAATAAAACCGAACTGCTTGCTAACAATAAAGCGTAGGCGGTACACCAATAACGTGTGTATCGCCTACGCTCTTTTTTAAAAGTTTAAACGCAGGGCAGAACCCTAAACCATACCCAAAAGGCTGTGCTACAATCTGTACGGATTGCGGCACAGCCTTTTTATTTTGCACTATAGGCAGCCAAGCGAAGGCTGCACAGCAGGCAGAAAGGGCGAAGGACGTTAGTCAAAATCAGGAGTCTGCTGCCAGCCAGCGCCATGACCCTGCTGGTGATGACCATGACCACGCTGACCCTGCGCCGGACGCTTGCCCTGATTCGGTTTGCGCTGCGGCGTACAGAAGATGCGAACCAACTGCTGCGGCGTCAGTTGCTTTTTGAACTGCGCGTAGTAATCGCGCTTCACCTTCAGCGTCAGTTCATCGCGCTTCAACGCATTTTCCACACACTGCAAAGCCTCAGCATCGTTGAGCGCACACACGCCCGCCTGTTTGCCCTGACCCTTACCCGCAGGTTTACCCATGCGGTAAGTACGGCGAATGCCCATGAGCGTGTCCTGATACGCCGCATACAGCGGCACGAACCATTGCTGCGTGCGGTCGTCGAGTTGCAGTTTGTCGGCCAGGCGATTGGCCACCTTCGTACATTTTTCCATACGGTCGGCAGGTTTGGCAGTCTGCGCACGGTTTTGCGCGTAAAGCGCGGTGCAGCTCATGCAGGCAGCACACACAAGGATAGCTATTTTTTTCATAACAGAATCAACATTTAGCGGAAAGCAGGACAGCGGCAGCAAACAGTTTTGAACTGCGCCCCCACTCCCGGTATTTATTTAAGAGAGAGAGAATAAGTGTGCGCGGGGTGCACTGATTCCGGAAGTCAGTGTACTTACCAGCATAAAGCGTTGCAACGTCTTTTTTTCACACAATTATCAGTAAGACAGACAAAACGGCAAAAGGTTTAAGAAGGGTTCGAAAATTTCTGCCATGATTCCGACAGCAGCGTCCCCCCTTCAGCAGGTGCAGACCATCATTAAGCCACTACTTAGCCGCTCAAAACTCGAATTTGTCACAGCGTTTTGCCGCCATATTGCCGATAAGTTTTACTTTTGCAGATAGAAAACCACTCAAAAAAATTTTTTTTACTATGTTGCAAACCATTATTGACGCGGCCATTCGTGCCGGTCAAGCCATCATGAGCATATACACCCACCCCGACACCGACTGGGAAGTGGAACGCAAGGCCGACAACTCACCGCTGACACTGGCCGACCGAAAATCGCACGCAGTGATTGCCGAGGCCCTGAAGCATACCCCCTACCCCGTGCTGAGCGAGGAAGGCGAACACCTGCCCTACGAAGTACGCCAACAGTGGGAAACGCTCTGGGTGGTCGATCCGCTCGACGGCACCAAGGAATTTTTGAAACGCAACGACGAATTTACCGTAAACATTGCCCTCGTTACGAAGGGCGAACCGGTGATGGGCGTGATTTACGTGCCTGCCACGCGCCGCCTGTACTGGGGCGAGGCTGGCAAAGGTGCCTTTACCGCCGAGGTCGATGCCGACACGCTGCAACCGCAGCAGGCACAGCAGTTGCCGCTGCCGGGTGCCACGCAAAACCGTCCGTTCCGCGTAGTAGCTTCGCGTTCGCACCTTTCGGCCGAAACGCAGGAATTTATTGACCGCCTGAAGGCCGCACACGGCGAAGTGGACACGGTGAGTGCCGGCAGTTCGCTGAAACTCTGCCTGGTGGCCGAAGGAAAGGCCGATGTGTACCCCCGCCTGGCACCTACCATGGAATGGGACACAGCCGCCGGTCATGCCATTGCCCGGGCTGCAGGCTGCACCGTGATGCAGGCCGGCACCACCGAGCCTTTACATTACAACAAGGAGAACCTGCTCAACCCCTTCTTTGTGGTGAGCCGCTCCTGATTATATGCTAACACGCCTCTATACTTAACTATCAACTATGAGTTTTCAGTCGATATTCGTGGTCATTGTCCTACTATGCGTAGTGCTGGCTCTGATCAAGGACCACATGCGCCCGGGGCTTGTGTTACTTTCGGGAGCAGTGGTGTTTCTGTGTGCCGGCATTCTGTCGCCACGCGAAATGCTTGAGGGCTTTGCCAACAAGGGAATGATAACCGTGGCGATGCTCTTTTTGGTGAGCGAGGGGGTGAGGCGTTCGGGCTTGCTCGAAAAGTTGCTTTACCGCCTGCTGCCACAGCGCGGACGGGCCGGCCTCCGGCAAACGCAACTGCGCATGCTGCCGGTGGTGTCGTTCATTTCGGCTTTTCTGAACAATACGCCGGTGGTGGTGATATTTGCCCCCATGATTAAGCGGTGGGCCGAAAAGCACAAGGTGGCGGCTACGAAACTGCTCATTCCACTGTCGTATGCCACCATACTGGGCGGCGTTTGCACGCTCATCGGCACCAGTACGAACCTCGTGGTTCACGGCATGGTTATCGATGCGGGCTTCAGCGGTTTCGGCATGTTCGAACTGGGCAAAGTGGGCCTCATCGTGTGCCTTTGCGGTTTGGCCTACATTCTGCTGGTGTCGAACCGGCTGCTGCCCGATCAGCGCACCAACCGCGACGAGCTGACCTCGACCGAGGAGCGCGACAAGGGTCTGCACCGCGTGGAGGTGGTGCTGGGAGCGCGTTTCCCAGCCATCAACAAACGCATTTTTGATTTCGACTTCAAGCAGAAATACGGGGCTACGCTCCTTGAACTGAAACGTGGCGGACAAACCATGATTATGCACGACATGCGCCGCGAACGCTTTCGCGATGGCGACACGCTGGTGCTGCTGGCCGACGACAGCTTTATGCAGAACTGGGGCGATTCGTCGTTCTTCCTGATGGTGTCGAACGGCAAGGAGCAGGAGGCTAAAATGCCACAGTGGAAACGGGTGACATCGGTGATTTTGCTGCTGCTGATGATTGTGGGGGCTACGGTGGGCGAACTGCCTGCGGTGCGCGCGGCTTTTCCGGACATGAAGCTCGACATGTTCTTCTTCGTGAGCATCGTCACCATTATCATGGCGTGGCTGAACCTTTTTCCGGCGCGTAAGTACACCAAGTTCATTTCGTGGGACATTCTCATCACCATTGCCTCGGCCTTTGCCATCAGCCGTGCCATGCAAAATTCGGGCATGGCCGACGCCGTGGCGCAGTTTGCCGTGGGGCTGAGCCACGATTACAGTCCGCTGGTACTGCTGGCAGTGATATTCATCATCACCAATGTGTTTACGGAGCTGATGACGAACAATGCAGCGGCAGCCCTGGCATTTCCGGTGTCGCTGTCGATTGCAGAACACATGCAGGTGAGTCCGATGCCATTTTTCGTTACCATTTGCATGGCGGCTTCGGCCAGTTTCAGTTCGCCCATCGGCTACCAAACGAACCTGATTGTGCAGGGTATCGGCAACTACCGCTTTGGCGACTTTGTGCGTATCGGTTTGCCGCTGAACCTTATTTCGCTCATCATTACGTTGATTTTTGTGCCTATGTTCTGGCCGTTTTAAGGTCGCAATTCCCCCATTCGTCGGGGGGTGCATCGACTACTTTTTTTAAAAAAAACGAAGATTATGAAGAAAATCAAGAATCCCTACTTGCACCTCGAGGGCTACAACTGCTTTGGCTGCGCGCCTGAAAATCCGTTGGGCGTGAAAATGGAGTTTTACGAGGATGGCGACGACATTGTGTCGATATGGTCGCCGCGTTCGGAATACCAAGGTTGGCTGAACACCCTGCATGGGGGCATTCAGAGCGTACTGCTCGACGAAATTTGTGCCTGGGTGGTGATGCGTAAAAAGCAGACAGCAGGAGTGACTTCGAAAATGGAAACGCGTTTTTTGCGTCCGGTCAGCACCAACGGGGGCGACCTTACGCTGCGTGCGCACCTGGCTGAGGAGCGGCGCAACATTTTGCTCATTGATGCGGAACTTTACGATGCGGAGGGTCAGCTGTGTACGCAGTGCCGCTGCACCTACTTTGCATTTCCGCAAGAAAAGGCGCAAAAGGATTTTCATTTCGTGGCGTGCGAGTTGGAAGAGTAGCCTAACACGTCCGTGTTTTTTTGTATTGCCCTTACAGGGCGCCGCGATTCCAAAACCATTGAAATACAGCGTGTTATATCGCGCTTCAATAGGGCGCATGTTTGCATAAAGCTACGAATTGCAATAATGTCATTAAACCACATGGTTAGGATATAAAATACACATAAAACGTGCTGTAATTCAATGGTTTTGAACCCGCGGCGCCCTGTAAGGGCAATGGTATCTCAGCCCAGGGTAAAGCAGGACGAAGGACTGCGACACCCTGGGTTCCCCCATGTACTGGGTTTAAAAGGTATCGCGCCCTGTAAGGGCAGAACGTCGGAATAGGGGCAACGCCCCCCGACACACACGGGCGCAAATCGGGCGAAATATCGGGCGCAAACAAACACTCGAAACATCGGGCGCAAACAAACACTCGAAACATCGGGCACAAACAAACACTCGAAATATCGGGCGCAAAACACACGGGAAATGTATGTTAAAAAATGTCATGCAAACACACCCCTACACGGCCCAACTACTACCCACATTGGCGGCATTTGGCGGTTGTGAATACCGCGAAAGGAGGCTTGGGCAAACCGCATTTGTTGTTTTTCGGAAAATGCTGATTATCAACGATTCCGCGCTTGTTGAATTATTTTCCGTTTCTTTCAAAACTAGCTCGGAACTAATTTCAACTAGCTCGGAACTAATTTTGACTGGCTCGGAACTAATTTCAACAACGTCGGAACTAATTTTGACTGGCGCGGAACAATTATTTTCGCCGTGCCTGTTTGGGGGTGAAATCATAGAAAAAAGTGGGAAAAATACGGTGACAAATTTTTAACTTGTTTTCACCCTACAACGAATCGGGTGTGAGCGTTTCAGTTCCCCAACGACATGCGCAAAACGCAGTTGGCATTACCCCCTACTCCGTCTTAGCTCCTAAAACTTCCATGAAGGCTGGGATACATGTTAAAAGATGAAATGCACTTTGATTGGACAAAATATATTTGTACTTTTGCCCAAGCACTTCGATAAAGCGATCGAAGCCAGACTTAACCTTGGTTCAGCATTTTGAAAAACACGACATCAATCCATGATTTGCATACAAATGGGCTTTGGGTATGTTTTGTCAAAGCTGAAACACTACGCGGGGGCATGTGGCCCTGGCATCCTTCCTTACACTTTTCTTTGACTTGGCTATTTTCACAATGGCTGAGTGTGGCGGTACGAAACGGTTGTGTCGCCCCAGTAAACGACAAAAAGAAATTCCTATCTATTCATAAAAAAGTGGGGGGGTAGAATTTTGAGGATTCATCGTCCTTTGTACAATCGCAAGACCTTAATTCTGATTCTGCCAATCTGCTTATAGTTTAATTTAAGCGTAATGATTGCTAAAAAGAAGCATTTATTGTTGTTCACAGCCTTGTGTCTGGGAGCAGCTGCTCCTGTAGCTGTGCAAGCGCAGGACGATTTCAAGCTTGAAACGGAAACGCTCACCGATGCAGAGAACACGCCTGCACCGGTATTTCCCGTACCTTCTGACCGTCAGTTGAAGTGGAACGAAACGGAGTTCTATGCCTTCTTCCACTATGGTATGAACACCTATACCGGACGTGAGTGGGGTAACGGCGATGAAAATCGCTCTTTGTTTGCCCCTACGAAAAAGCCCAATCCCAAACAATGGCTCGAAACGGCAAAGAAAGCCGGCATGAAGGGTGGCATCGCGGTGATTAAACACCACGATGGTTTCTGCTTGTGGCCAACAGCAACGACGGAACACTGTGTGAAAAACGCAGGTAATGAATTTGGTAAACAAACCAATATTCCTAAGGATTTTGCCGAGGCAGCTAAGGAACTTAAGCTGAAATACGGCTTCTACATTTCGCCCTGGGACCGCAACAGCCGTTACTGGGGTAAAAAGGATGAAAACGGCAATTATACCGATGATTACACCAAGAAGGTGTTCTTCCCTCAATGTGCTGAAGCAGCTGCCTATGGTCACGATCAGTTCGAAATGTGGTTCGACGGTGCAACCGGTGGCGGTGGCTACTATGGTGGCGAAGCCGACAAGAACCGCACCATTGGCAATGCCGAAGTGTACTACGACATTCCCAACCTGCGCGACTCTATTCACAACGCCTGCCCCGACATCATTATGTGGGGTGTGGGTGGCGAAGCACGCTGGATTGGTAACGAAGCCGGATGGGCCGGCGAAACTTGCTGGGCGATGGGCGATGGCGAGTATGGCGACGAAAACGGTTGGCGCTGGCATCCGGGCGAAAGCGATGCCAAGGCTACTTCGGGCGGCTGGTTCTGGCACGATGGCGAAACCATTCACTCTACCGAACGCCTTTTCCAAATGTACCTCGAAACCGTGGGCCGAAACGCTACACTCATTCTGAACCTGCCCCCCGATAAGTCGGGGTATTTGCCCGATCAGACCGTAAAGCGTATGGAGGAATTTGGTAAGGAACTCGAAAAGCGTCTGGGTACTGATTTGGCTAAGACGGCCAAAGTGACGGCCTCAGCCACGCGCGCCAATGGCGCAAAGACGACCTACGTGGCAGATAATCTGAAGGATGACAAGAAAGATACCTATTGGGCAACCGACGACGACGTGAAGACGGCTACGCTGACCTTTGAGTGGGACACGCCGCAAACCATTCGCTACGTGTCGATGATGGAGTATATCCGTTTGGGACAGCGCATCAAGGGTTTCTCAATCGAAACCAGCGAAGATGGTCAGAACTTTGTGAAACGCGGTGGTAACATTGCTACCACCACGGTGGGCTACAAGCGTATCATTCCGCTGAATGGCAGCACGCAAAACAGCTACGGCACGGGCTACAAAGCCAAAATTGTGCGCATCACCATTACCGACAGCAAGGCTTGCCCGCTGCTCCACACAGTATCTATTTACTAACTAAAGTTTCCCACCCCTAATAAAGAGGGTGGGAAGTA
>ULPW01024032.1_pt1 | contig 10807 bp, 4 predicted proteins | sample 1953871 | NCBI WGS metagenome assembly ULPW01 (sample SAMEA4835639, study PRJEB28245) | human gut metagenome | biome: gut microbiome; material: fecal sample | place: Denmark | collected 2008 | reverse complement strand
CAAAAGCTAAAGAAGGCAATACGCTGGTTTCCAATCATATGATAAAACACCATGTTTTAGAAGTGATAGAGAATTGATCATGCGCAGTATGGACCTGCTTCGCGGGAAAAACCCGAATCCATTTACTAACTATGTGAAGAAAGACTGCTATATTTGCCTTGTAACAATCGTTGCTGGGCAAATTATCGTATATACAGAAGCATATGAACATACAAAAATTAAAATTACTATTAGCAACAGCCTGTCTGGCTCCCCTGCCACTCACCGCCCAAATCACGGAAAGAGAACGGCCGGCAGAATGGAAACACCTCATTACAGGCGGACGCTACATGGACCGTTTCGAAGCAATGCCCGATGGCACGCTCTCCGGAGAGACGTGGGGAGCGGACAGCGTACGCCCCCGGTATATCGACAACGGTATCGAACATCCCGATATCTCGTTCTGGGGAGGCAATATCCTCCAAACGCCGGACCGGAAATACCATCTGTTCGTATGCGGATGGCCGGAAAGCGCTCCCAAAGGGCATATGGAATGGCCCAATTCAACCGTTTATCACGCAATCGGCGATCATCTGCATGGGCCTTTCACCATCCAAGACACAATCGGGAAAGGGCATAACCCGGAGGCTTTCGTCCTCAACGACGGCCGGATCGTCGTATATGTCATCGACGGATATTATATAGCCGACCAGGTCAACGGTCCCTGGCAATACGGAAAGTTTACGTTCAATCCCCGCGACCGGAAGATCATCGAAGGACTGAGCAACCTCAGCTTTGCCAAAAGGCAGGATGGTTCTTATCTGATGGTTTGCCGGGGAGGAGGCATCTGGATCAGCAAAGACGGCATCGCCCCTTACGAACAGATCACGGACAAGCGGGTTTATCCGCCTGTCAAAGGAGAGTTCGAGGACCCGATCATCTGGCGGGATTCCCTGCAATACCACCTGATCGTGAATGACTGGCTGGGACGTATCGCCTTCTACCAACGTTCCAAAGACGGCATCCATTGGGTGACGGAACAAGGGGAAGCCTATGTGCCCGGCATCTCCTTCCATCGGGACGGGCATGTCGAGCATTGGTTCAAATACGAACGTCCTAAAGTATTCCAGGACAAACAAGGACGTGTAGAGCAGATGAACTTTGCCGTCATCGACACCGTCAAATGGGACGATCATGGCAATGACAACCACAGTTCGAAGAATATCTGTATCCCGATGAACAAGGGGATGCTATTATCCGTCCTGAACCGAACACCGATAACGGCCTCCACTGAAACCATCCGGGTCAAGGTCCTGGCGGAAGAAGGCTTCGACCCGCTCCGGGAGATCGATGTGCCGTCCCTGCGGTTCGGTTCATACAACGAAGTGAACTTCGGCAGAGGGTGTAAAGTGGTCAAAACCGAAGCATCCGGAAAAGACCTTATCCTGACATTCGACGGTAAGGGAAGCGGCATCACACCGGATGAATTCGCTCCGAAGATGATCGGAAAGGATAAAAACGGAAAACTGTTGTTCGGATATGCGAACCTGCCTTATGTCGATTACAAGCCGGCTCTATTGTCCTGCCGACGTCCCGTTTACCGGGAAGGCCGGAACGAAGTCGAACTGGAAGTCCAGAACTTCGGACTATCGGCATCGGGAGAAATGACAGTCGAAATCAAGCAGGCCGGGGCAGGAATGGGCCGTCATACGGTCAAGCCCCTGCAACCGTATGAAAAAGCAAGCCTCACCTTTACCCCTGAAAAGGGGAAATGGACGGATAAAGCGGATTACCAGGTAGTCTTCCTCCGGGATGGGCAAATAGTAGAAACAAACAATTTCAATATCTCCAAATAATCATTTATAAACATGAAACACACCTTTATCCTCCTGCTCGGAGCCATGCTCTCCCTACAAGGGCAAGCCCAGGACAAGCAGATGCAATTTCAGAACACGATCAAGGTCGAAGCTGGCGACAGCCACGCGGACATCATCGCGAAAGCGGCCCATGTCGTGCCTTCGCCCAACCAGTTGGCGGCATTGCAAAACGAGTTTATCGCCTTCATCCATTTCGGGCCGAACAGTTTTACCCGCCTGGAATGGGGAAGCGGAAAGGAAGACCCGAAAGTCTTCGACCTGAAAGAGCTCGACACGGATCAGTGGTGCGAGGCCATGAAAGCCGCCGGCATGAAAATGGTGATTCTGACGGTCAAGCACCATGACGGGTTCGTCCTGTGGCAAAGCCGTTACACAAAACACGGCATCATGTCCACCGGTTTCCGCGACGGCAAAGGCGACATCCTGAAAGACCTGTCCGAATCCTGCCGCAAATACGGATTGAAGTTAGGCGTCTATCTGTCACCGGCAGACCTGTACCATATCGAAAACCCGGAAGGGTTGTACGGCAACCTCAGCCCATACACCAAACGGACCATCCCGCGGGAAGTCCCCGGACGGCCTTTTGCCAACAAGACCCGTTTCGAATTCGTAGTGGACGACTACAACGAATACTTCCTCAACCAACTCTTCGAGATCCTGACCGAATACGGCCCGATCCACGAAGTATGGTTCGACGGGGCACATCCCAAGCGGAAAGGCGGACAGACCTACAACTATCCCGCCTGGAAAAAACTGATCAAGGCACTTGCCCCCAACGCCGTTATCTTCGGACGGGAAGATGTCCGGTGGTGCGGCAATGAAGCCGGCGGCACACGGTCAACCGAGTGGAACGTGATCCCCTACCTGGCAAATCCGGACACGATGTCGAACTTCGCCGATATGACCGACAAAGACCTCGGAAGCCGTGAACAGCTCTATAAAGCCAAATACCTGCATTACCAGCAGGCCGAAACCAACACTTCCATCCGCGAAGGCTGGTTCTACCGGGACGACACGCACCAGAAAGTACGAAGCACCGACGATGTGTTCGACATCTATGAACGCGCCGTAGGAGGCAACTCCACCTTCCTGTTGAACATCCCGCCCAACCGGGACGGCAAATTCTCTCCGACAGATGTAGCCGTGCTGAAGGAAACCGGCCAGCGAATCCGGGAAACCTACGGGACCGACCTGTTCCGTCAGGCAAAAGGCCCGAAAGAGGTGCTCGACCAAAATGCAGACACCTATGTGACGGCCGATAAGGACGGGGCGGGAATCGTCATCTCCACTCCCCAACCTGTCACCCTCAACCGTCTGGTTCTCCAGGAAGCGATTGCCACCAACGGGGAACGGGTGGAAAGACACGCCGTGGATGCCTGGATCGACGGAGGATGGAAAGAGATCGCCCATGCCACCAACATCGGCTACAAGCGAATCCTGCGCTTCCCGGATGTCACGACGGACAAGATACGGGTCCGCATACTCGAATCCCGCCTGACACCCGCCATCTGCACCATCTCCGCCCATCACTACAAAGCCCGTCCGCCCCGGTTGAGCGCACAGAGAAGCATAGACGGCCTGGTTACCATCGAACCGATGGCACAAGAATTCGGCTGGAAAGCGCACGGCGAGAACATTGCCGAGAACCTGAACGCAGGTTTCAAGATCTACTATACGACAGACGGAACGGAACCATCGCCCGGCTCTACCGAATATAAAGCACCTTTCCTGATGGGAAACAGCGAACTGAAAGCGGTAGCCATCCTGAACGGAGAAAAGGGAGCTATCTTGCAGGAACGGTTCGGGCTGGTCAAGAAGGGATGGAAGATAGCCGACAAGACCGCGCAATCCCTCGCCATCGACCTCGGCAGCCAGCAAACGGTAAGCGGCTTTGCCTTCACCCCGCAAAAACAAGGCGGTAAGGGCACGGTAGCCGGTATCATCCGGATCAGCAACGACGGAAAGAACTGGAAAGAGGTGGAACGCTTCGAATTCGGCAACCTGATCAACGACCCGTCCAAACGCTACCATCATTTCAAGCAAACGGTAAAAGCCCGCTACGTCCAAGTGGAAGCAGCGGAAATCGCCGCCCGTACGGAGGCTGCCGCCCTTGCTGGAATAGACATCTTCTAAGGCTCGTCTACAAACAGTATATACCTTGTAAGGTAAAGTCATATACGTTATAAAGTAAAAGAAAAAAGGTTATAGGGTAAAATAAAATTCCCTATAACCTTTTTTCTTTTATTCGTTCCTGTGCTAGCCCGGAAGAGCGAAGACAGAATTACATCGCAAAAGGTGTAGCTTTCACATACGCCTTATATCCTTTGATCATGCCGGGGAATCCTTCTTCTGCACGGGGCAGGTAGCGGAAACCGGATATCGTCTGCTCTTCCTTCAAATCGATCACGACCTGGTGCGGATATTTGTCTCCCTGCTTCGTGCTCCAATAGGTAGATTCCTGCAAGTCATAGATCTTATCGGCAGTGAAGTTACCCCACTGCGTGCTTTCGCTGTCCGCATAAGAGATGTTCCAATGCTGGCGGGGGAGCGGTTTGCCGTCTTCGTCCAACAGATAGAACTCGGCCATAGCGGCATTGTCCTTGCCATCCTGTGCATCCAATGCTTCGAGGCAGAAATAGCGGCCCTTGACAGTCTGGCCAAACTTCACTTCCTGCCAGCCGTTTCCGGGTTTCAGCGCACCGTTGGCAACCGGTTTCTCACCTTTCAGGTTCAGCGTCTGCCCCTCTTCACGGTGGGTAGCCGGGGCTTCAGCCCGCAACATATCCAAGATCGGTTCCTTCCGGCCTTCCACTACAGCCTTTTCCGGGCCTAACAGGTCGAGGATGATGATCTCGTTCTTTCCCTTCTTCAACCAGCATCCGGGCATAAACAAAGTCTGCTGAGGTCCGATCTCCCAGAAGCGGCCCATCGCCTTTCCGTTTACCCAAACCATGCCTTTTCCCCAGGTCTGCATGTCGAGGAACACGTCTCCGACTTCATCCAGCTCGAAAGTAGTCCGGTAATAAGCCGGTCCGTCGAGTTTGTCTCCCGCTGCATACTTCTTGTCCTGTACGAAAGCGTAATCGACCGGGAAGCTGTAAACCTGCCAGTCTTCCAGTTCCTGTCTGCCGGTGTCGCTGATCAGTTCCACCTTATCCGTAATCCCCTTACGGTCGTGGATGGCAACATCGAAGTTGACACGTCCCATCGCCTCCACCAGGATATCCAGGCGCGTTCCTGCTGCCAAAGCCGGCAGCACCACCGTGTTTTCACCTCTGCGACGATCCAGACGGCCCAACAGTTTGCCATCGGCAAAGACCTGTGCCCAGTCATGCACCTCATCGATCAACAGGGTCGTTCCTTCCTTTACGGCAGGCAGAGTCGTCCGGTAAAGGATCGTTCCCCAACCTTGGTCGAACTGCTCCATCGGTTTAATCTCTTTCGAAGCCTGGGGAGCAGGCAGATTGTCGAACAGCGGAGCCACTTCGCCGACAGTGAACGCCGGAATCTCGATCAAAGGATAAGCTGCCGGGACATCGGGTATGACCTGGCCGGAATCGGCATATTGTGTCAGTAGTTCACGTAACTTGTAGTATTTGGGAGTCGCCCACCCCGCCTCGCTGATCGGGGCGTCATAATCGTAGGAGCTGCACATGGCGGAATAGGCCGGGCTGTTCGCACCGCCCCAATGTCCGAAAGTCGTCCCCCCATGCGCCATATAGAGCGAGAAGGAGATATGGCGGTCCAGCATGTCTTTGATACCGGAAACCATCACCCCGGCATCGCGCGTCTCGTGCTTGCGTCCCCAATGGTCGAACCATCCGCTCCAGAACTCGCTGCACATCAGCGGAGCATCGGGGCGTGCCTCTTTCAACTTCTTGAACTGGGCATCGATATTGGCTCCTGTCCCGAAGTTGATCGTCCAGACCAGGTCATCCAAACCGTTCAACTGGAAAGTAGAGCTCCAGTCACACTGGAACAACGGGACATCGGTAAAGCCTGCCGCCTTCACCGCATCGCGGATATTGGCGATATACGCCTTGTCGGTAGCATATGCCCCATACTCGTTCTCGACCTGTACCATGATGATATTCCCGCCCCGGGTCACCTGCAAGTCGGCCAACTGCTTGCCGATCTCGTTCATGAACAGCTTCGTCCGTTCGAGGAAATAGGGATCGTTGGTACGGAGCTTGATATCCTCCTTCTTCAACAGCCACCAGGGCAGTCCGCCCATCTCCCACTCAGAGCAGACATAAGGGCCGGGACGCAACATGATATACATGCCTTCTTTCTGGGCCAGCCGGCAAAAAGCGGCAATATCGTTCTGCCCCTTGAAATCGAACTCGCCCGGTTTCTGCTCATGGATATTCCAGAACGCATAGATACAGATCGTATTCATGCCGAGTGCCTTGCACATCTGAATACGATGTTGCCAGTATTCGGCGGGGATACGGGTGTAATGTATCTCCGCCGCCTTAATCACAAATGGTTTGCCATCCAGCAGGAAGGTTCCCTTCCCGATAGAAAAATCGTGCTTCTCCCCTTGTCTGGGACTGCATCCTGAGAGCAGGAGGATAACGCAGCAGGTTATCAATCCTGCTAAAATCTTGTTTACGTGTTTCATATAAGTTAATTGTATTGTACTGTCACTGTTTTATCTTTCTCTGTTTCCAGAATCAGAACTCCTTCCTTCTCCAGTTTATCTCCCTTGTTGCCCGTTACGGAAGCGACTTTGCATCCTTCAGGGATAGCCAGACGCAACGTCCCGCCCTGTTCGGGCAAGATACGGACTTGCCGCACCTGCCCCGCCACCTTTTCGGCCGAGACAAGGAAAGCGCCCATGGCACGCAGTTTGTCGAAAGATACATCCTGCCAGGCAACCGGTACAGCCGGGAACACCCGGATAACGCCCGTATGGCTCTGGAGCAGCATCTCCTGGATACCGGCGGCAAAGGCGAAGTTTCCTTCCAAAGTAAACGGACGGTAGGTGAATTTCGACTTTCCGCTTTTCGTCTGGTCGCCGTTCGCATGGAACGTATTCGGGAGGCAGAAACATTCGGCAAAGGTGCGCAGTGCATCGGCAGCCCCTTCCCCGTCGAAGGCACGAGCTTTCATATTCCCGAACCAGCTATAGGAATAGCCGCACCAGTAATCAGGCCCGAAATCTTGTAGCTTCTTCAAGGTCGCTTTTATAATCTCCTGGGATTTCTCGCCCTGGCTCCAATCAACAAGGCCGAGCGGATGGATCGACATGGCGTGGGAGAAATGACGGTGCGACTGGTCGTAAGGGAAACCTTTTGCAAAGGTCAAAGCCCGGTCTTCATCCAGGTTCAGATCGGGCAGTTGAGCACCGATCGCTTTCCAGTGGGCAGCCTCGTCTGCCAACCCCAATTCGGAAGCCAGCTCGGAAGCGGCATTGAAAGCAAAGTGCATCAAGGAAAGGTCATAGTTTGTCATATCCTTGAACCACGCATTGATCGAGTTGTCGAAAATTTCCGGGCTGGAACTCAGCGGCAACCGGCGTACTCCGTCGGCATCGACTGTGGAGATCTGTTCGAGATAAGTCGCCACGTCCTTCAGAAACGGGTAGGCCCGCTCTTTCAGGAAAATGCGGTCGGCCGAATACTTCCAATGCAGATAGAAATGCTGTCCCAGCCATGCGCTGACCGTCGGCGACATGGAGTACTGTACCCATCCGCCCATCGGCTCGCCGGTCAGGGTGCAAACGCCGGGAACATTCATCCCGTCCGTCCCGAAATACTCGCGGGTATATTTTTTATACACATCACGCTGTTCCCAGAGGGTATTCAGATAGCCCATCCCCTCCTGCAAATGGTTGCCGGTATAGGCAGGCCAATAACTCAACTGTGTGTTCAGGTCATGATGGTAGTCTCCTTTCCAGGGCGGCAACATCCCGTTATCGGCTGTCCAGACTGCCTGAAGGGAAATCGGATAAGAGTCCTCGCGGGCAGCCGACCCGAACTTGTACATCTCGTTGTCGTACTGTTTCTGCAGGAGCGTATCCGGCAGCGAGACGGACGACTGTGTCCAATAGCCTTTCCAGAAGTTCATATGCGAGCGGTAGTCTGCCTCCACGCCACGCTCCATCGCCTCTGCCGTTTCCTGGTCGGCCCGGTCGGCGACCAAAGAAGAGGTCAGGCTCCATACGCCGCTGAGCGTGCCGCCTTTCTGCTGCCAACGGACGACCACATCGTACGAAAAGCCTCCCCACCCTTCCTGATGGAAAGTGGTCGTACCGGCTTCCTTCTGTATCGTCCCCTGTTTATATCCGAGGCGTCCCAGGGCCGGACCGGCATGCGAGTTGTCGCCTGCGACCTCGTCCGGATTGCTGTAGCGGGGTGCAATGATCTCCGGCGAAACCGTATCCGGCAGGTTCTCGAAGACAAACCATCCGACTGGCTCGCTGGCATGCACGAACGTCTGCAACTTCGTCCCGTTCTCCCAAAGCACCTCACAAAGGGCATTATTGAGGAAAAGATGTACGGAAAAAACCTTTCCGATATTCAACGGGAACTCCAAAGCCGCCCCCGGTATCTTAGACGGGGCAGGCAAAGCATTATAGGGGTGGTCGAACTTCTTCTGCACCGGCAGATAATCTCCTTTCCTCACCTGCTCACAGACCCAGGCAAAACGATTGTTCGGTCCTGCAATACTATCCATCGGGCGCAAGTCCCAGAGATCCGTTCGATCCAGCGAAAAACGTAGCACAGAATCGCGTTGCCAGACTAATGTTCCTACTGTGGCATTTCCCAACGGAATTCCTTCATCCCAAGTCTTGGCCAAGTGACCAAACTGCAAGTCACTGCTTGTCGGTGTGACAGGCAGTGACTCCTTTTCGCAACAGGCAGCCAATAGGCATACGCTTATGCAAGTTAGCCAAAATTCCTTTTTCATTCGTATTAAATCGATATTATTCTTTCTTTGTCTCCTGCAAAGATACGGTTTATTGATTTAATAACTGCTTGACAGCTTCGTCCGAACGAGTTTCCGTCTCCTGGATTTTTTATAGTCGAACAAAGCATCGAGTTCGTAAAGTTGCAGGGTAACAGTCGGGGCAAAACGGTCGGAAGCGACATAGTTGCGGACTGATGTCAGCAATTGTTGCATGGCCGGGCGTTTCTCTATATCCTTAACCGGATCGACCACAAGGCCAAACTGCTTGCCGCTTGCCGCAATCTCTCCGCTTTCGCTTTCGAGCTGCCAAGTCAACTGCCCTTTACGGATCGCTTCGGGACCGAAATGATAGATGCCATCTTCGCAGTAAAGGTCTCCGCATTTGTGTAAGCACGCTTCTGAAGGCGCGCCAGCAGGACGATCGGAGCACATGATTCACGGTATTTCTCAGGGGTTACCAACCCTTTGCTTTCCCAGAAGGCATCCAAGATACCGACTACTTCTCCCGCCTCTTCAGCAAGATCATGGGGATGCCGCCGCTGGAGTACAAGAAGATGAAGAAAGGAGGATTACCAATAATACTTATCCAGTATCTCCTGCATCCGGGGCGTTGCGGCATCGGTATCGCCAACCTCGCGACGGAGTTTCAGCAGCTCGCGCTTCATCTTTTCGATTTCACCGGCATAGGCGGGGGAATTGTAGACGTTATGGTCTTCGTGGGGGTCGGCGAGCAGGTCGTAGAACTCCCACGACGGCGTGACGGGAGCCTTATCCGATCCGGTCGCATTCAGCGGATCGCCGTAGAGGAACATCAGTTTGTAGCGATGGTTGCGGATGCCCATGTGGGCGGGACGGATCTTGTGGTGCGTCCAGTAGCGATAGTACATGGACTGCCGCCAGTCGCGCGGAGTCTCGCCCTTCAGATTGTCGCGGAAGCTGCGGCCTTCGCTGCACGACGGGGCGTCCACCCCGGTATAGTCGGCCAGCGTAGCAGCAAAATCAATATTGAGGATGATGTCGGAATTGCGCGTCCCGGCCGGGATCTCCTTCGGGTAGCGGATAACAAACGGCATGCGAAGCGGCTCCTCGTACATCATGCGCTTGTCGAAAAAGCCATGCTCGCCGAGGAAATAACCCTGGTCGGAGACATAGACTACGATCGTATTCTCGGACAGCCCCTCTTCATCGAGGAAACGCAGCAGGCGACCGATATTGTCATCGATGGCCGCTCCGCAACGCAAGTAGTCGCGAATCAACTTCTGATAGATTTTCCGGCGCGCATCTTCCTTGTCCATTCCTTCTATGGAAAAAGGCAGTTCCGGATACTTGCACCACCAGGAATCCGGGTCTTTCGAGGCGATCCCCCATCGGCGGGCCATATCTTCCAACGGTTGTCCGGGGAACGTACGCCCGGATTCTTCCGGCCCGAACTCCATCATGTTTGCCGGTTCGGGGAACGTGACTCCGTCATAAATATGTTTCAACCGTTCGGGGAAATCCCACGGTTCGTGCGTCGCCTTGAAATGGCAACACATCATGAAGGGCCGGTCCTTGTCGCGCGAACGGATCCACCGGATCGTCTTGTCGGTCACCAGGTCGGTCGAGAAGCCCTTCTCCACCTTGCCGCTTTTCCCTTTATCATCGTCTATCCAGCCCTCCGCGGTCTTGAAAAGCGGGTCCCAATATTCCCCCTGGTCATGGAAAACCGAAAAGGTGTCGAAACCCGACGGCTGCGTCTTGAGATGCCATTTGCCGAAAAGGGCCGTCTGATACCCTCCCTCCTGCATGCGTTTCGCAATATTGTCCAAAGCCGGATCGAGCCTGTCTTCAAGCGTATAGACCCCGTTATGATGGCTATAGGCGCCTGTCATGATAGCCGCGCGGCTGGGCACGGAGATCGAGTTCGTGCAAAAGCAGTTGTCAAGCACGCACCCCTCGGCCGCCAGGCGGCGGATATTCTCGTTCTTCACGTATTCGCTCAGTATTCCTCCATAGATTCCCCACGCCTGCGAGGTATGATCGTCGGAAAGGATGAA
>ULPW01012017.1_pt1 | contig 10838 bp, 7 predicted proteins | sample 1953871 | NCBI WGS metagenome assembly ULPW01 (sample SAMEA4835639, study PRJEB28245) | human gut metagenome | biome: gut microbiome; material: fecal sample | place: Denmark | collected 2008 | reverse complement strand
GGCAGCCGTGGGAGGCAGAGTATTGTCCGGGAAGACTGGCAAGATCATCGGCGGCAGAATGACTGCGGAGGGAAAGGTGTTCTACGAGGGGTTGCCGCAGGGATTCGGAGGATATCTTCACAGAGCGGAATTGTCCCAAGATGCGCAGGCGCTGGATCTTCGCTGTATTCGTATTCAGCCTTCCTGCCAGGAAGTATTCGAGAAAATTGTGGGAGTTCCGTATACTGAGATACGAAGACACCCGGGAGAGCAACCGGTATTCGATGTAACTGTACTGCCGTCAGGAGTGGACATCCGAACCTTAAGTCTGCGATTGTCCGAAGCGTTACGGCAAAGAGGAAGATTACTCTATCTGCCGGAATATCCGGAGGAGTTTAAACCATTATGAGTGAAATAACGGTTGTTATACCAAATTACAACGGAATGAAATATCTGGCAGAGTGCATGACTTCTCTGTGCAGAGAGCAGCAAAATGCCCCCGGATATGAAGTGCTGATCATCGATAATGCTTCCGTGGACGGCAGCGTGGAATATCTGCAAAAGGAATGGTGTGGGGAAGGTGTGCGCCTGATATCTTTACCGGAAAACACCGGATTCTGTCATGCAGTGAATCTGGGGATACGGGAAGCGAAGACACCATATGTGATCCTTCTGAACAATGATACAAAGGCAGAAGCCGGTTTTGTAAGAGGCTTATATGATGCTATCCGCGAAAATGAAAAGATATTTTCCGTCAGTGCGAAGATGCTGATGTGGGACAGACCGGAGCTCATCGATGATGCCGGAGACCGTTACTGCGTGCTGGGCTGGGCCTATTCCCGGGGGAAGGGACAACCGGCGGCGGATTATGATAAGTCTGTCCCGGTGTTTTCCGCCTGTGGCGGTGCCGCAATCTACAGACGATCCGTATTTGAAGAGATCGGTTATTTTGATGAAGAACATTTTGCCTATCTGGAAGATCTGGATATCGGCTACCGTGCCCGGATCTACGGCTATGAGAACCGGTATGAACCGAAGGCGGCTGTGCTGCATTATGGCAGTGCTTCCACGGGATCCAGATACAATCCCCGGAAAACGTTACTTGCGTCTGCCAACAGTATTTATGTGATCGGCAAGAATATGCCGCTTTTGCAGTGTATTCTGAACCTGCCGTTTTTTTTGCTTGGATTTGGCATAAAGTTTTTGTTTTTTTGTAAGAAAAGAATGGGAAAACTATATCTGAAGGGACTGGCAGCGGGCCTGAGAAGATCTGTAGGAACCACGGGAAGACAGCACAAAGTTCCCTTCCGGTGGCATCATCTGGGGAATTATGTGAAGATCCAGTGGCAGCTGTATTTCAATGTGTTTCGAATTCTTATGAAATCTTAAGAAATGGCTTCATAAATTCTTAAGTTGAGAAAAAAACATCGTTATTGTAGAATGAAATCGTTAAAAAGAAGCTTTTCAGACTTACAGATTGGGTGACCCATATGATAAAAGACAACCAGAAAGTCTTTAACAGGCTTCTTGTGATAATGGATGCGCTGATCACAGCCATATCCTTTGTCCTTGCCTATTATATCAAATTTTATATATTGAACGACGGTCCCGGAATCGGTGTCCTGCCTGTGCAGGAGTATTATAAGCTGCTTCCTTTTATTGTGCCCGGTTATATGTTCCTATATTACCGGTGCAGCGTGTATTCCCCGAAGCGAACCGTCCGCCGCAGACATGAGATTTACAGCATTCTGCAGGCAAATACCATCGGCCTGGCGGCATTGATCATTATACTGTATATGATCATCCGTGAGATCAACTTTTCGCGATCCGTCATGGCAATTTTTTATGTGCTGAATGTATTTCTGACTTCGGTATCCCGCATCATAATGAGAAAAGCGTTGCGGACACTCCGGAAAAGGGGATACAATCTGAAGCATATTTTGCTGGTGGGATATTCCAGAGCGGCAGAAGAGTATATTGACAGAATCTTAAGCAATCCCCAGTGGGGATATGTTGTATGCGGTATTCTGGATGAACACATTCCGGGAGGGACTACCTATAAGGGAGTGAAAGTCCTGGGAACGTTGGGGAATCTGGAGTATATTCTTCCGGAGAACAAGCTGGACGAGATCGCGATCACGCTTTCTCTGAAAGATTATGATTATCTGGAAGGTGTTGTGGATATCTGTGAGAAATCCGGCGTGCATACGAAATTCATCCCCGACTACAGCAGTCTGATCCCCAGCAGACCTTACACGGAGGATCTCATGGGACTTCCGGTGATCAATATTCGGTATGTGCCGCTGACCAACACCGGAAATATGATGATCAAGAGAGCCATGGATATTGTCGGCTCCCTGTTCGGCATCATCATTACGTCACCGATCATGCTGTTGTCGGCAATTCTGGTAAAATGTTCCAGTCCGGGACCTGTGATCTTCAAGCAGGAACGGGTAGGACTTCATAATAAATCATTTTATATGTACAAATTCCGCAGTATGGCAATGCAGACTGCAGCGGAGGAGAAAAAGGGCTGGACGGTGCGAAACGATCCCAGAGTCACCGGAATCGGCAAGATCTTAAGACGAACCAGCATTGATGAACTTCCGCAGCTGTTCAACATCCTGAAAGGAGATATGAGCCTGGTGGGACCGAGACCGGAGCGCCCTCAGTTCGTGGAAAAGTTCAAGGAAGAGATCCCGAGATATATGGTAAAACATCAGGTGAGGCCGGGCCTCACGGGATGGGCACAGGTCAACGGTCTGCGTGGTGATTCTTCCATCAAGAAGCGGATCGAGTATGATATTTATTACATTGAGAACTGGACCCTCGGGTTTGACATTAAGATCATTCTTATGACATTTTTTACAGGATTTATCAATAAAAATGCTTATTAACACAAGGAGAAGACAAGATGGCAACAAATTCTAACTACAATGGCGGCAATGGTCAGAGACCAGCCGGAAGCGGAAGAAGACCTTCCGGAAATGGACAGAGACCTGTGGGACAGAGACCTGCGGGACAGCGACCTGCCGGCAACGGACAGAGGACAACATCCGGCAACGGACAGAAGAGAGTATCTGCCAAGCAGCGTGCTGCCAAGAAGAGAAGAAAGGTTATCATCTTCGGTGTAGAGATCGCGGTTATCCTGATCATGGTAGCAGTACTGTATCTGGTAATGACCCACACAAATAATGAAGGCCCCAAGGTAACGGTATTAGAGACGGAGGAACTCCGGATTCCGGAAGAAGTACAACAGGACGAAGCAATGAAGGGTTATATGAACATTGCACTGTTCGGTGTGGATGCAACGAAGGACAGCCAGCTGTACAAGGGCAGCCGAAGCGACAGTATTATGATCGCCAGCATCAATATGGATACCGGCGATATCAAACTGGTCAGTGTATATCGTGATACGTATCTGAACATCGGCACGGACTCCTATCAGAAGTGTAACGCGGCTTATTCCTATGGCGGAGCGGAGCAGGCAGTTAAGATGTTAAACATGAATCTGGATATGGATATTACGAACTTTGTAACCGTAGGCTATAAGGGACTGAGTGAAGTGATTGACGGTCTGGGCGGTGTCTATATCGATGTGGACTCCGAGGAGATCAAGCATATCAATAACTACCAGATCGGTATTGCAGAGGTCTTAAAATGTGACTACACACCGGTAACAGAGACCGGAGTACAGCTGCTAAACGGTCTGCAGGCGACGGCTTACTGCCGTATCCGTTATACCGCAGGTAATGATTTCAAGCGTGCCGCACGTCAGCGTGAAGTGATCCAGGCGATTGAAGATCAGGCGAAGAAGGCCGATTACGATACTCTGTCCAAGGTATTTAACAGTGCCATCGATGATGTTTACACCAGCCTGGATTCCAAGGATATTCTGGATCTGCTGGCTAACATCACAAAATATCGTATTGTGGACGAGGGAGGTTTCCCTGAAGAGACCATGCGTGCCACCGGTAACATCGGTGCAAAGGGAAGCAGTGTAGTACCTTTGGATCTGGAGAGCAATGTTGTATGGCTGCATCAGTTCCTGTTTGATGATGCGAACTACACCGTAACCGACAACGTAAAGGAATACAGTAGAAAGATTGCATCCGATACGGCACCTTATCTGAATAAATAAGAAAAGGAATTGACGAGGGAGTCTTCCGGAGAGCACCGGAGCTCCCTCGTGTCATATGAAAAAGTCTTGTGTAACAGACGGGGATAAAGTATAATAGACCAGAGATTGGGAAAGTAAGGAGCACTCTGCAATGGAGATCGATGTGATCATTCCCCTGTATAAACCGGGGAAAGAATTATTTACATTATTAGATAAGCTTGATAGTCAGAGCGTGCCGATACATGAAGTGATCCTCCTGAACACCGAGGAAAAATATTTTGAGCAGCTGATCTATGGAACCAGATTTCTGGAGAAATATCAGAACATTAAAGTATATCATGTCTCCAAAAGAGAATTTGATCATGGCGGCACCAGACGCATGGGTGTGAAAAAATCTTCCGCAGATATTTTTGTCATGATGACCCAGGATGCCATGCCGGCAGATGACAATCTGATCGAACAACTGACGGAACCGCTGCGGGATCAGGTGGCGGTATCCTATGCAAGACAGCTGCCGAGAGAAGATTGTGCACCGGTGGAATGTTATACCAGGGAATTTAATTATCCGGCACAGTCACGGATCAAATCCGCAGAAGATCTTAAGACATTGGGGATCAAGACATTTTTCTGCTCCAATGTGTGTGCGGCATACCGACGGGAGATCTATGAGGAACTGGGTGGATTCGTAAAACATACCATATTTAATGAAGATATGATCTATGCGGCGAAAGCGGTGGAAGCGGAGTATGCGATCGCTTATGCGGCGGATGCCCGGGTGATTCATTCCCATAATTATACCAATGTACAGCAGTTCCACAGGAATTTTGACCTGGGGGTATCCCAGGCAGAACATCCGGAAGTCTTCGCAGCATATCCTTCGGAGTCCGAGGGAAAACGAATGGTGAAAGATGTGACAGCATATTTGCGGAAAAATCATATGTCCGGCAAGTTGCCTCATTTTTATATACAATGTGCCTGTAAATATGCAGGTTATCTATTAGGTAAGAACTATCGCAGGCTCCCCGGAAAATGGGTCCTTGCTTTTACTTCCAACAAAGAATACTGGAAACAGAACAGAAAGGATGTATGACTATGTGTGGTATCGTAGGATATATTGGAACAGAACAGGCAGCGCCGATCATTTTAGACGGTCTGTCCAAACTGGAATACCGTGGATATGATTCCGCGGGTATGGCTATTTTTGATGGTGAGAAGATCAACACCAAAAAGGCTGTCGGGAGACTTAAGGTTCTGGAAAACCTGACACACGGAGGCGAGTCTATGAAGGGAACCTCCGGTATCGGGCATACCCGTTGGGCAACCCACGGTGCTCCCAGTGATATCAATTCCCATCCCCATATGAATAACGCCGGTACCATTGCTGTAGTACATAACGGAATCATTGAGAACTATATTCCACTGAAGAAAAAGATGCAGGATAAGGGGTATCAGTTCATCTCTGAGACCGATACCGAGGTACTGGCGCATCTGTTAGACTACTATTATAAGGGAAATCCCCTGGAAGCGATCACTAAGGTATTGCATCGTGTAGAGGGCTCCTATGCGCTGGGTATCATGTTTGCCGATCAGCCTGATAAGATCTTCGCTGCCCGCAAAGACAGTCCTCTGATCGTAGGCAAGAGTGAGAGCGGCAGCTTTATCGCATCTGATGTTCCCGCAATTCTCAAATATACCAGAACCGTATATTATGTAGATAATCAGGAAGTGGTGGAACTGAAGGAAGACGGTCTTAGATTCTTCTCAGTGGACGAAGAAGAGATCACGAAAACCCCCGTGACCATCGACTGGGATGCCAATGCTGCGGAAAAGGGCGGCTATGAGCATTTCATGCTGAAAGAGATCTACGAACAGCCGAAGACGATCAACGATACCATTTCTCCCCGTATCAAGGATAATGATATCGTCATCGAAGAACTGAATATGAGCGATGAGGAGATTCAGGAGATCACAAAGATCCATATCGTGGCCTGCGGTTCCGCATATCACACCGGTGTTACCGCAAAATATGTCATTGAAGGTCTGGCAAGAATCCCGGTAGAGGTGGATGTGGCCAGCGAATTCCGTTATCGTGATCCCATCCTGCAGAAGGGCAATATGGTCATCGTCATCAGCCAGTCCGGTGAGACTGCGGATACGCTGGCAGCTCTGCGGGAATCCAAGGAAAAGGGCTTCAAGGTACTGGGTATTGTCAATGTCGTCGGCAGCTCCATCGCCAGAGAAGCGGACAGTGTTATGTACACCTGGGCAGGTCCCGAGATCGCCGTTGCAACGACCAAGGCTTACAGTGCACAGCTGACAGCACTTTACATGCTGGCTATGAAGTTCGCCAAGGTGCGTGGAACCATTGACCAGGAGAAGTTCCAGAGTATGCTGACAGATTTAAGATGTCTGCCGGATCAGATCGAGCTGCTTCTGGGCCAGAAGCAGAAGATCCAGCATTTCGCCAACCGTTATGTGGGAGCGAGAGACATCTTCTTCATCGGACGTGGTATCGACTATGCGATTTCCCTGGAGGGATCCCTGAAGTTAAAAGAGATCTCCTATATTCATTCCGAGGCTTATGCAGCCGGAGAACTGAAGCATGGCACCATTTCCCTGATCGAAGATGGCACCCTGGTAGTGGCTTTGGCAACCCAGCCGGCTCTGTTCCAGAAGACCATCAGTAATATGGTAGAGGTAAAGGCAAGAGGCGCTTTTGTCATGGCGGTTACCATCGAGGGCAACAAGGCCATCGAGAAAGCAGCGGATTATGTGGTATACATTCCCGAGACGAATCCGTACTTTACCAATTCCCTGGCAATCATTCCGTTGCAGCTGTTTGCTTACTATGTGGCAGTGGGACGTGGCTGTGATGTGGATAAGCCGAGAAACCTGGCAAAATCCGTTACGGTGGAATAACAAGAAAATTCCGGAGAGGTGAAAACTTCTTCGGTTTTTTTTGATCTTTCATAATTGCTTCAGAAAGTTATCACAATTCGGTCACATTTGGTGGATATACTATGTTCATAAGGTGAGAGGAAGAAATGGAAATAGTAAAAAATTTCTCACTTACAGATAGGATAGGAGGAAACATTATGTACGAGAATGATAATTTTTCCGGTTATGAAACCGGAGATAAAAATACAACCGGTACATTCAGCGGAGTAAGCGCTGCGGGAAGTGCAAACGGTTACACCACATACCAGATGGGCGGAAGCACCGGTAGCAATACAGAACCTAAGAACCCCAAAAAGCATGGAGGTTATTTCCGGAAAGCTATGGTAAGTGTCAGTCTGGGACTTTTCTTCGGACTGTTTGCCGGCATCGGGTTCTATGCAGTACAGCAGGGCACCGGGATGCTTAAGACCGGTACGGATACCGCAGTGGTAGATGAGGTCACTTCCGAAGCTGCAACAGAGAGCAGCCAGAGTACACCGCAGCTTGCGACCAACGTTACTTATGTAGAGTCTGATGTATCTGATGTGGTGGAAAAGGTTATGCCTGCCATGGTATCGATTGTGAATAACTTCACTGAGACAGCAAATGTCTTCGGACAGCAGTATACACAGGAAGAAGCAGCCAGCGGTTCCGGTATCATCGTAGGCAAGACCGATGATGAACTGCTGATCGTATCTAACAACCACGTAGTAGAGAGCGCAGATACGCTGAACGTTACTTTTATCGACGGCAGTGAAGCACAGGCACAGGTCAAAGGACTGGATTCCGATATGGATCTGGCAGTGATCGCAGTATCTTTAAATGATCTGAGCGATGATACCAAGAATGCCATTACCGTTGCTACTTTGGGCAGCAGTGATGACCTGAAGCTTGGTGAGCCGGTGATTGCTATCGGTAATGCTCTTGGATATGGTCAGTCCGTTACCAACGGTATCGTAAGTGCCCTGAATCGTGAGATCACTCTGGAGAACGGTGCTACCGGTACTTTCATCCAGACCAATGCAGCTATTAACCCCGGTAACTCCGGCGGTGCACTGCTGAACATGAACGGCGAGGTCATCGGTATCAACTCCAACAAGATCGGTGGTACTACCGTAGAAGGTATGGGTTATGCAATCCCTATCACTTCTGCAAGTCCCATCATTGCAGACCTGATGGAGCGTCAGACCAGAACCAAAGTAGCTGAGGATGAAGTCGGTTACATCGGTATCTCTCTGCAGGAAGTAACTTCCCAGATCTCTCAGATGTACAACATGCCGGAAGGTATCTATGTAGTATCCGTAGAGGAAGGCAGTGCAGCAGCGAATGCCGGTATCATGAAAGGTGATATCATTACCAAATTCGATGGCAGCAGCATCTCGTCCTACTCTGATCTTCAGAAGATGTTACAGTACTATGCAGCCGGTGATTCCGCAACCATAACGGTACAGAGACCTCAGAACGGTGAATATGTATCAGTAGAACTGAATCTGACACTGGGCAGCAGACCTGCAGACAAAAAATAAATATAGCGATTTTTAATCACAAAAATCGGATGGTTAGAATAATCCCCGGAAGACCAACTGGCTCTCCCGGGGATTTTGTTTAGAAAAACTTCACTTGTAGCAGTCATTCGAATTAGATATAATAAGCGTAGGCATGAGCAGTGCAAGGATCGTGGATTACGAAAACCGACTGCTTGCAGGCGGGATTACGTAAGACACGATACGTGTAGGGCGAAGCCCGGATATCGAGGTAGCACGAAGTGATACCGAGATAAGCACTGCGAGAAGAAAGCAGCAAGGAATAGTGGATTACGAAAACCGACTGCTTGCAGGCGGGATTACGTAAGACACGATACGTGTAGGGCGAAGCCCGGATATCGAGGTAGCACGAAGTGATACCGAGATAAGCACTGAGCAATAGACAAAGAGGAGAATAACATGACAGATAATTACAATGATGATTATAGAGAAGTGATTCCTGAGGAAGAGAAAACAGAGACCACTCTGAACGAAAAAAAAGATAACGAAAAAAATAGCGAGAACACACAGGTAGCGGATACTGCGGGTGAAAATTCCGCTGAGAAAAAGACAGAGGACAAAAAGGACAGCAGCGAGTACGAGGATGTCTGCTTCATCTGTCGCAGACCGGAGAGCAAAGCCGGCAGAATGTTCAAGCTGCCTAATCATATCTGCATTTGCGATGACTGCATGCACAAGACCATGGAGACTGTGAGCCAGTTCGACTACCAGGGCATGTTGAATAATCCGGGCGATCTGAACCAGTTTGGCGGACAGAACGGATTCCCAAATATCAGCTTTGTGAATCTGGCAGACCTCCAGGGAGACGGCGGCATCCCCAACAAGCAGAAACTCAAGAAGAAAAAGAAAGCCGAAGGTCCCAAACCTGTATTCAACATCAAAGATATTCCGGCACCTCATAAGATCAAGGCAAGCCTGGATGAATATGTAGTGGGACAGGAAAAAGCCAAAAAAGTCATTTCGGTAGCGGTATACAACCATTATAAGAGAGTAGCTACCGACACCATGGATGCGATTGAGATCGAGAAGTCCAATATCCTTATGATCGGTCCCACCGGTTGCGGTAAGACTTATTTAGTTAAAACACTGGCGAAACTGCTGGATGTGCCTCTGGCGATCGCCGATGCTACGTCACTGACGGAGGCCGGATATATCGGTGATGATATCGAGAGCGTAGTATCAAAGCTGCTGGCAGCCGCCGGTAACGATGTAGAGAAAGCGGAGAAAGGTATTATCTTTATTGATGAGATCGACAAGATCGCCAAGAAGAAAAATACCAATTCCCGGGATGTCAGCGGTGAAAGTGTACAGCAGGGCATGTTGAAATTATTGGAGGGTGCCGAGGTGGAAGTACCGGTCGGTGCCAATAGCAAAAATGCCATGGTGCCCCTGGCTACGGTGAACACCCGCAATATCCTGTTTATCTGCGGCGGTGCATTTCCGGATCTGGATGAGATCATCAAGGAGCGCCTGACCAAGACCGCATCCATCGGTTTTAATTCCGAACTGAAGGACAAATACGATAAAGATACTGATATTTTATCTAAGGTGACCGTAGAGGATATCCGTAAGTTCGGCATGATCCCGGAGTTCATCGGACGACTGCCTATCATCTGTACTCTGCAGGGACTGAGCAAGGAGATGCTGGTGAAGATCCTGAAAGAGCCGAAGAATGCCATTTTGAAACAGTACCAAAAGCTCCTGGAACTGGATGAAGTGAAACTGGAGTTCACGGACGATGCCCTCGATGCCATTGCCGAAAAGGCCATGAAACGTGACACCGGCGCCAGAGCCCTGCGTTCCATTATTGAGGATTTCATGCTGGATATCATGTACGAGATCCCGAAGGATGACAACATTGGAAGAGTCACCATTACCAGAGAATACATCGAAGGTACCGGCGGACCTATCATTGACATCCGCAGTAATGAGCTCCTGGAGCCTGTGGAGAATCTGAAGCAGATTCCGGTGGAAGAGAAATAAATTGAAAGTTAGTGAAATACCACCCGGATGACTTTGTTGTCTTCCTGGGTGGTATTTTGGTTTTGCTGTTCCGATCTTTACCGCCTGAAATCTATTTTGTGCTGTATAAGCAGTAAGTTTGAAGTGATTTTCTTTTATAGTGACTGATATTTACTGCCGGAATGGAAGCATCCTATGCCGAAGCGGTAATTGTCAGAACGTTTTCATGAATTCTTCAATAAAAATACTGCTTGAATTTCTAAAAGCACTTTCAGGGCAGTAATATGCTTGCCCTA
>ULPW01027031.1_pt1 | contig 11082 bp, 9 predicted proteins | sample 1953871 | NCBI WGS metagenome assembly ULPW01 (sample SAMEA4835639, study PRJEB28245) | human gut metagenome | biome: gut microbiome; material: fecal sample | place: Denmark | collected 2008 | reverse complement strand
CGAAGCTCATAAAGCTTCTCCTGATACTGCGATTCATCTGCTTCAATCGAAAAGCTGTCAAAAAACTGCGATACCTCATGCTCCATTGATGTAATGCCGCTTTGAATCTGCTCAAGCTGCTCCTTTAATTCCTGAATCGGTATCTCCTTCTGCTTTATATTTTCCTCACGCTCAGCCATAAGCCTGATGTATGCTCTCTGCTTTTTGTTGTTCAGACGGATTCCATAGACCATCATGACAACACCGCAAAGCGCCATAGCGACTCCAGCTATGCCTACCACAAGAAACATGATTTCCTTCACATTGTACTTCTCATTCAGACTGAATACCGTGGCAACAGCCGCTGCCAAAAGACCGATAACCATAAGCACAATACCTGCAGGTACAAGCTTAGTCTTCTCAGGGGTCTCCGGCTCCTCCTCATCATCTGCCATCTTTGCAAGTGAGGTCATCTGCGAGAGCTTGAGCTCCATGTGACTATACTCATTCTTGACGCTCTGGATGTTTGCTATCTTTTTTTGCATCTCATCAAGACCATCATCAGATGGCACACCATCCTTAAACATACCTGAAAGTGTATCTAAATACTGCTCCTCCTCAGGTGTAAAGCTCAGATTATCTTCTACAGCCTTTAAGCTTTCTAGCTCTCCGGCCTGCTTTGTCTTTTCCAAAAGCTCTGCCTCATCCGGTGCTTTGTCTCCAAAGACTGCCATTGCAGCATTGTAAATGCTCTCTTTCTCCTTTGCAACAGCACAAAGCTGCTCGTAGTTTTCACGAAGTGCCTGCTTTCTGCTGTCCTCAGATGCCACCTGAAGCGCCCTGCCGTACTCGGCTCTGATACCGGTAAGCTCCTTCTTCTGGGCAGTTTTCTCATCTATTTTCTGTGAAAGCTGTGCTGCCGCCTCATCCGCGGCCTGATACTTCTTAAGCTCCTGTTCCAAGGCTGTGAGTGTATTTACACGCTTTTTGATGGAGCCTGTGATACGGTTTGGGGACATCTTGTTCATCATGTCCTTAATGTCCGCTGTCGCCGATTCGAAGTTGTTGATGTCATTTGTATTTTCCGCCATATTGCCAAGCTTTGCGCTGATGCTGTCTGATGACGAAAACATGCAGTCTGCCTGTGCTATGTATATCGTTCTCTTGAACGAGCTGCGGTCGAGGTCAAAAAGCTCCTCTCCAAGCAGTGGTGAAAAATCATCACACTCAACCATGGTTGCAAGCCTGTACAAATGAAAATCATCCTGCTTTTCTGTGAGTCCAAAGGTCCTTACAAGTCTGTACTCCACTCCATCGGCCTCAAAATCAAGCTCTCCACCATACGTGCCGCCCTGCCATGGCTTATAGAGCTTTCTTTCCCTCTCAAAGGCGCCCGGCTCCTTTTTCGTATCAAAGCCGTACAGCATAGCCTTCAAAAAAGCCGCAAGTGTACTCTTTCCCCAGCCGTTTGGCTGGTTTATTACATTGACTCCATCATTGAAATTGATATTAAGATCGGACAGCTTTCCGAAGTTGTTTATGTGACAAGCTATTAATTTCAATTTCTAAATCTCCTCCCCGCTAAGCGCCGATATACCACACCTGATGACCTCAGACTTCTGCTCCTCGGTCATATCTGAGCCAAGCACCATCCGTATGAACTCACCCTTAAGTGATGCATCCTTTTCGTATTCACTGTAATTGATGAGAAGCCTTGTCTCATCATACACCTTTTCATAGTAGAAATATTCCTCGAACATATCCTTGAGGAAGTCTGTGTTTATCTCACAATCCACGTCCACCTCACCTACAAGCACGAACTTTACCATGCTTCTCGATGAATATTCACTGTCCGAAATGGCCTTTTCCATCTTCACAGCCACATCCTGTGTGGTCATGGCTCCTGTCACATCCACATACAGCGTGTAGAGGCTCCTGTACGCAAACGGTACAAAGCTAAAGCCTGCCGTGAGCTTCTCATCATCTATATCAAGCACCACAAAGCCCTTTTGTCCACACTCATCAAAGCCTCTTCCCTCTAAGCAGCCGCTGTAGCAGTACATGCCACGGTTGTCAAGCTGTCCGCTCTGATACTCATGCACATGACCGAGCGCGAGATAATCAATGCCCTTATTCTTAAGGTCGCCTGTGGAAATCTCATCACCGAGCTGCCCGTGGAGAGTGACAACGTTGTAATTGTCATTGTCGAGCACAAGAGAATTGTACATAACAGCCTGGTTAGACTTGTCTATCTCAAGACCTGTTATTGTGATATTTCCATAGCTGTATGAGGTCCACTGATTAGAAAAAAGCTTAAGGTTGTCAGGGATTTCATCGAGCTTCGATATGAAATTGTCCGAGTCGTGATTACCCTTAAGATAATAGAAATCGATATCCGGATTTGACATAATCGAATCCTTTACCAGATTTCTTGCAGTCGCTGACACATTTCTCGTATCAAATAAATCTCCGGCTATGATAATCGCCTTTACATCGTTATTTTTGGCGTACTCTATCATCCTTGAATATGTACGCAGTATTTCCATTTTTCTCTCTTTTGCCTGCTCCTTTGACAGATTCGATGTCATCTTCGAGTCCAGATGCAGGTCTGCACAGTGGATAATTTTCATTTTTCCAATTCCTCTTGATATATGAACGTTTATAAATCATTACAGACTACACATAGATTCATTACGCATAGCCTGGTTGCATCATTTACAGCCAATTCACAATTTCATAATCATTTAACAATTAAACGTGCTGACTGTCTGCAAGCTCAGGTGTACCTCTCATCTGAATGAGCGGGCCGCCCTTCTTCTCCACATAGTCCTTAGTGATTGTAACCGTGCCGATATTGTCATCCTTTGGTATCTCATACATGATATCGAGCATGAAATCCTCTATAATCGCACGAAGAGCTCTGGCTCCGACTTTCTTTTCCTTTGCCATCTTGGCGATGGCATAAAGCGCATCGTCGTCGAACTCAAGCCTTACCTCATCCATCTCAAGGAGCTTCTGATACTGCTTGATTATGGCATTCTTTGGCTCCTTCAATATCTTTACAAGCATATCCTCGGTGAGCGCCTCAAGTGAGAACATGATTGGAAGTCGTCCGATAAACTCAGGAATCATTCCGAATTTGCGGATATCATCAACAGTTGCCTGCATGAGCAGGTTTTCATCCCCATCATACTTGTCCTTTAAATCAGCCTTGAAGCCTATAGAAGCCTCCTTGTTCAGGCGCTCCTTTATGATATCCTCAAGTCCCGGGAAAGCGCCTCCGCAGATAAAGAGAATATTTCTCGTGTCAACTGTGGTCATCGGAACCATGGCATTCTTGCTGCTGGCACCAACCGGCACCTCAACCTCTGAGCCCTCTAAAAGCTTAAGCATACCCTGCTGCACTGACTCTCCGCTCACATCACGCTGGTTGGCATTTCTCTTCTTTGCAAGCTTGTCTATCTCATCTATAAAAATGATACCGTGCTCAGCTCTCTCCACGTCATTATCTGCAGCCGCAAGAAGCTTACTTACCACACTTTCGATATCGTCACCGATATATCCGGCCTCAGTAAGTGATGTGGCATCTGTTATGGCAAGTGGCACATCTAAAAGCTTTGCAAGAGTCTTTACGAGATATGTCTTTCCTGAACCTGTAGGTCCGATCATGAGCATATTTGATTTTTCAATCTCCACACCGTCGAAACTCTTTGAACTCTGCTTTGCAGTGGTATTCTCTTCCTGCGCCTTATGCTTATTGTCAGCCATGACACGCTTGTAGTGGTTATATACTGCAACCGACATGACCTTCTTTGCATGCTCCTGACCTACCACATAATCATCAAGACTCGCCTTAATCTTATGCGGTGCAGGAATTGAGTGAATGTCAAGAATCGGCTCGACCTTTTTCTCTTCCTTTGGTTTTTTCTTCTTAAGCTTCTGGCTGTTTGGTATGCCTCCTGTCAGATCTGATAAATTTATCATGCTGATATTGGGCATATTGCCAAAATCCATATTGCTTATATTTCCCAGATTTCCGAGGTTGCCAAAATTACCGTTGCTCATGGAGTCAAAGGTCTTTTGCATACAATCGTTGCAGATGCACAGGTTCGGCTGGATATGTATCATCTTGCCTGCCACGCTCTCCGGTCTGCGGCAGATGTAGCAGACATCCTCGTAGTCGTTTGCCTTGTTATCGTTTGTATTATCTATGTTATTTGTAGTTTCTTCATTATTATCCTGAATATTGTCAGGTACTTCCTTGAAATCATCATTATTCATAGGTGAATTACCGCCTTTGTATCATTTGGCTGCTTTATCAGCCATTTAACTATTATACACTACTGAATGGGCTCGTGCAAGACAGCCGGTTTTTCTTTTTATATAAAAAACTCCCTGCACCTTATTGGTGCAGGAAGTACTTAACTAATCAGCATGTTCATCATAATTCTCTTGTTCACCATATGCATCTTTATAGTATAATATGCCATTACTGTAGCGAATCCCCCCATCTGACACATTTTCATCAATGACATATTGTTTTCTGCCTGTTATAGGACATTTATAAATCACACTTTCCTTCTGATAATAAACATATTTGTCTGTCACAAAAAACCATTTGACTGTAGCAATATTTTCAAGAATCTCGCTTGCGTCAGATGATTCTTTATCTGCTAATCCATAAAAATCCTCTGTGTTATCACCCCCTGAGGAATATACAAGCTCGTTTTTAAACGAATTTAAATCAACACTGTATACACTAATGCCTGCATTTCTATCATTTTCCAAAAGATAATAACACTTGTCCTCACTAAGATAAATATTTGTAATCCTTCCTGAAAGCGGAAAAACATTTCTGGTAACTGCAACAGTATTATTACTGTTATCCTTGCGATATACGACATCTTCATTTTGGTCAATATAATAGACATATTCATCCTTTGACAAACTTATCTGTCCGTTAAGTGTGCCATCAATTACCACATCACCACCAGCTGAATTCTTACTACAGCCTGTCAGAATCAAACATATAATTATTCCTGTTAAAAATCTCTTTTTCAAATGATAATGTGAGAATTTCAAAAAGATAATAAGTAATAGAATTACAATCACAAAACAGCTTACTAAAAGTATTTCTGCAAAATATTTCTTATCTAATGCTTCAAAAGTTTTTATCCTCGTCAAATTATTGTCTATGATATCATTAGAATACATATCCGGCCAGAAAAATCCACTTCCCGACAATAATGCAGCAGCGCATGGAATCCTATACATTGCTGAACTCTTTGAAAATATCATCACCGGAAGTATTACATAAAGCAATGATAATACTATGCTGATTTCTCTTTTTTTAATCAATACAGCAAAGAACATTACCACACAAACAAGCATTATATTACCAAGAACATTTAAACCAACTTTAATTAATAACGCCTGAATAAGAGATATAGTATATTTTGAATTTTCAAAAAACTCAATTGTGTTCAATGGATAACTGCCATTCTTCAATCCGACTGAAGCACTTAAATATATGACTGATATCATTTGAAATAATAAAGAAGTAATCACTCCTCCAATTATCCCAATTAAAAGTTTACATATCGTAACACGATTTCTTCCACAGGAAGAAATAATCATAATTTCCATATCATTTTCATATTCTGTTGAAAACAATATAATACCAAGCAGGATAACAACTATCACCATAAAATAATTTATACCATCATGGCATAGTATAGTTTCCCATCCTCTCGTATCTGTAATATATCCACTTCCCGAATCAGTCTCATAAAGATAAATATGATAAAATGATTCAAAAGCCTGTTTTTTCTGCTTATTTGATAGTGTATTTCCTGAATCCGTTTCTATTTTTCTATATTCCTTTTTTATCTGCTGTGTTTTTTCTGTAGTAATTTTACCCTCATATTTTTTAAAAAAGGAAGTATAATATTTTTCTGAATTTCTGATTACATTGGTCGTATCATATCCAAGAATCACCTGATATATACAAGCGGTTATAAACATGACTGTAAAAAAGGAAAATAAATGCTGCTTTCTGAATATCTTACGTAATTCCAATATAATCATCTGATAGCTCTCCTCCCTTTTTCAACGAGATAAGTAATAGCAAGTATTATCATTATCAAAACAATCTGCACAAAAAATATTCCATTCTGTAAAGGAATAAAATGCCCGTAAACATTAATTTCTTTAAGAGTAATTCCAATCTCTCCTGTTTTTAACAGAGAAAACGGACTGACCATGGTAAATATTTTTTCTACTACTGTAATTCCATTATCAAATCCACTCAGATAAAGCGAACCACATATAAATCCTATGATAAGTATAAAAACAACATATGTATTTTTCACAATTTCTGCAATTAACGTCATGACAATTGCAATTATCGCAAATCCAATACATTTCCACAGAACTATAAAAAAATAGAAGTCCAGCACCGACATATCAAACGGAGTATATTGATACTCACTTATAGAATATAGCATCATAGCGGAGCCTTTTAACCCATATTGTTTATTTATGATTAGAAAATTAAAGGCACTAAAGACAGCTTCAAGTCCTATAGCCACAAAAATATGTGTCACTATTTTTGCTGGTACATACATTCTGCTTCCAAGACATACTGTCCTTTGAATTGTTTCCATTCCGTTCCTACGCTCTTGAAAAAATGAAGGCATGATTCCTATTATCAGCAATACCAGAATAAAAAAATCTGATTTATCATACACAAAAAGAGTCTTCCATCCACCTGTTTCATAAAACATTAAAGGTGCTCTGCCCTTGTAATGCTTCAAAATAAAACTGTTTTTTTCCACCTCAAAAATATTATTCTGCTCTTTATAAAAACTAATATTTTGCTTCGCTTTATTAACCAGACTATCATTCTGTTCTTCATATGTGACAAGATATTTAATTGGATTATAAAATTGAACCGTTAACAGACTGTAATCACCAAAAACATATCCTGTATGCATAGTATCATCATATTCTGTACTATAGCTGTCATTTATCATTGAACTGTATCTGTTATATTCTTGTGAAATATATGACACTTTTTCTGCAGTAAGCTTTCCATCAAGCCTCTGATGCAATTCATCATAATATAGATTTTCTTTTTCAGATGCGCTTGTCCTTACAAAGTCTTCGTTGAAACCACCCTTAGTCCGATAATCCCATTCCATCCAGAATATATTTGCAATAACCGTTAATACAAATATTACAAAAAAGGAACTTGTTAAAAACTCTTTTCTCAATTCATAATAAAAAATCTTCATCAATACCGCTTTCCTTCCTAAAAAAGGAGAGAAACACCTCCTCTAACTGTGGTTCCACAATTTCGGCTCCTTTTGGTATGTGATCACTAATTCCCCTTAATATAACCTTATCCTTTTCCCTTTTCATATTGGATATCAAATAGTTTCTTCTTATCAAATCCGCTTTATTTTCATCGACACAAATACAAAACACCTGGCCTTTAATTTTATCTCTCAATTCCTCAGAGGTTCCTTCACATGCTAACCTGCCATTCTGCAACATAATAATATGATTAGCAATATACTCGACATCCGACACAATATGTGTTGCAACAAGAATCATTCTGTCTTTTGCTGCTTCCGTTATTATATTTCTAAACCTTATCCGCTCTCCCGGATCAAGTCCTGCTGTTGGTTCATCCAAAACAAGAATCCTTGGATTATTCAACAATGCCTGCGCAATACCAAGTCTTTGACGCATTCCACCGGATAACTCCCGTATTTTCTTCTTTTTACATTCCAGAAGATTGACCTCTGTAAGCACCTGTTCTATTCTATTTTTTTCATCAACCCTTTTTATACAACACATGTAGTCTAAAAATTCTTCAACTCTATAATTCGGATAAAATTTGGGATACTGTGGCATAAATCCAATTAATTTTAAATAATCCGTCCCCAGCTTTTCTATATTAATGCCATCTAACAGTATTTCACCACCGGATGCCTTTAACGCACCAATTAAAATATTAATCAAGGTTGTCTTTCCTGCTCCGTTTGCCCCCAGCAGCCCATATACTCCGTTTTTAAACGTAAAATTAACCGATTTGAGTGCATAAAAGGCACCATACCTTTTTGAAATATCATTGAGTTGTAAATACATTGTAAACCACCCTTTTCGTATCTTCATTTCCTATCAGCCAGTAACCGTTTTCATTATTACGAAAATCATAAAATTGCACACCCACTTCTGTTTCAAAAGTATTTTCGCTTATACATTTCTTATCTGATAGCTGATACACTCGTACTCTATGTTTTGTAAGATTATCATTTATACAAGTGTAAGCAATCAAATATGCCCCATCCTTTGTAATATATGAAAATGTACTCTCCGTATTATCAACCTTAAATACCACTGACTGATTTTCTTCACAATTGTATATAACTACTTTCCCACTTGAAGTATCTGTTAATGGATTCTCACCATCATTTAGAATAAGATAATTCCCCGATACACGAATCTGATTTGGGCTATAGCACCTCTGCTCATCATAAAACAATTTGTTAGATATAAGACTCCAATATCCATATTTTGTATCAATTATTTCATCCCCTTTACTTTTATAAAAGCCTAATTTATTTTCATCTATAAAGGCTATCTCATATTGAGAATATCCATCCGCTTCCGGCTCATGATGCATCAATTCCTGTGTCTCAAGATTCAAAACATAAATACCACTTTCTGTGCTCCATGCAAGCTCATTCCCGGATGGTGCTGCCACCGCCTGCGACTGACATTCCTGTATTTCCTTCATCAGTTCTTCAGGAATCATGGCTTTTATGTCAATTACATTTTTTACCTTAAGATTATTGTCATACTCTATGTACTGATATGCTTCTTTTGCCATAGATGTCATGGTAGATATTACCACACCATTTTTCTGCCTTGAATTATCCACAGCTTCATTATATGATGATTTTACAATCGCATATCCATCATGAATTTCACCATAATAATCAATACTTTCCGTATCTTTCACTGCCATTTCAGCTAATATATCATTTGAAGAGACATCAAGAAGTACTAATCGATTGTCAATTTTATCATATTCAAAATCTTTGAAGGTATTTATTTCTTTTACATCAATTTCACTTTGAACATGTTTTATATCCTCAGAATTTTTCATATTTTCCTTATTATTCTCACATGCTGAAATCGTAATCATACAACATATCAGTAAGGAAATAATTATACTTTTTCTCATACGTATTTACCTGTCTTTAACTAACAAATATCTTCCACTTTGAATTGTATCATCTTGAATTTCATAATCTTTGCCAGCGGTCGATGCAACCGCATAAAGAGAACAGAGTTCTTCATAGCCAGAAACATCAATATCTACATCAAAAACTGTCATTTTGTCAGATGTTGTATTTATCTGTACATAATCACATCCATCAATTTTAACAGGTTCATTGTTTATAAAAACAGTAACCTTTTCTGCAACTTCTTTACCACCATACATTTGCAAAGTCAGATGCAGTTTTCCATCTTTTGAATATATACAATTTTTATTATCATCAGTCTTGATTTCTAAATATGCAGAATAATCAAGTGGGTTATCTGTATCATTTGTCACAAACCCTTTAAGCACATCCATAATTTCTTCTGGAATGTCAGTTACCTCTGTTTTTACAAAATCTGCTTTTGTTTGATTTTCACCATCTTCCTGCATTTTTACAGGAATACAAACGGTTGAATTCATTTTACAACAGTTTCCAAATGATGTGTTTTGAGTGCTATCCGGTAAATAATCTGCCATATATATTGTTGCAAATTGCATACCTAATGTATCCCCTTTCATACCGGATACTGGAGTAACATACGCGGTGAAATTGATTGTTTGGTCCGGCTTCAATTTAAAATAATGAACCAGTTTTTTTTCGCTCATCTCATCATTTAACTTATAATAATACGGCTGCACCTCACCATTTAAGAACAAAATTGCAGCAACCTCTACTTCTTCTGAGTTATCATTTGTTCCTACATATAATGGAACCTCAAGCTCATCTCCTGAATACGTATATTCATAATTATCTGAAGGCTTAAACCCCATTGTTACTGTCCCGTCTGATTTTTTTATCAGTTCATCATCACTGCTTATTATAGATGACAATTCCGAATCCTTTTGGCTAGCGGTATCTGATAAGGAATCCTTTTTACTGCTGCAGCCGCATAAAAGAATTGTGCCAACCAAAATCATGCTTAAAATATATCGAATATGCTTCATTGTTTCATCTCCTATTGTAAAATAGTCGCAAGAGCTTATATATACCCTTACGACTATTTTCAACTATTGTCGCAAATATTAAAATTTTTCTGCTAAATATCTCACAACACTGCCGGTTCCTCTTGCCTCATGACTAGAAAAGCAAGCAAGTTTTGTTCCACTACTACAATTAGTTACCCTTATAATATCATTGACCCTCGCTTTACTCTTTGTAACATTTGCTTTAGCAATTGTTTCCCCAGTTGCGTTAACCTGAATTTCAACTCCTGTAATCAGTTTATTTGCTGTCTTTGTAACCGAAGTCTTTGCTGTAACAGTTGAGCCACTTCTTGTTAACGAATAATTTAGTGTACCAAATTCTGTATTATATACAGATGCGGCACTTGCAGTTAATGGTGTTGCTCCTAATAGTCCAACTGCCATTAGCAATGAAATCGTTACCTTCTTAAGTTTTATCATGAAAATTACCTCCTGTTATTTAAACATTTTATTTGTTTTTTAAGCTTTTTGGCACCATTGGTTCATATAGCAAACCTCTACACAATGAATTAGCATTATTTTTTGCAATTACACTTAAAGTTTTAAGTGCAAGATTTGCACAACTCTGCGAAACAACATTTATGCGTTTGTTATCCATTATTTGCCTCCTTCGTAAATTATTGAAAGTTAGAATATTCTTACTGTGTTTACCATGGTACATATTCAATATATCAAAGCACTTTATTTTTTCAATCCCTTATGCACGAATGACAGTCCAATATGCACGAATAGCATTATAATATATTGTGTATACATTTTTTTATGATAAAATTATAGATAAT
>ULPW01059262.1_pt1 | contig 11271 bp, 13 predicted proteins | sample 1953871 | NCBI WGS metagenome assembly ULPW01 (sample SAMEA4835639, study PRJEB28245) | human gut metagenome | biome: gut microbiome; material: fecal sample | place: Denmark | collected 2008 | reverse complement strand
TGCAGCCTGACTTCGCCGAAGGCAACAACTGAAATTTTGAAACCTACTTATCTTGACTTATTACTGCAAGGCCGGTGCCTTGAGCGTATGTAATTTCCTCACCATCTCCTTCAGCGTCTGCCCGGCTGCCATTAACGATGCTTCGGCTTCGGGCTTACAGGCTATCGAAAACCAACGCCCCGCGATACTGCGAACAAAGTACGAATGTGCGAGCTCCTGAAGGCCAGAATAGGCTGTGCGTTCGCTAAAACGCAAATGGAGCGTATATTTGCCTTGTCCGTCGAGTAAACCATCGCCTGATGCGAAATCTTGCAAAGCTGTTTCTAAGGTTGATTGCGCTTCTTGCCACAAATGCGTAAGGCTCTTTAGGTCCAAGGGGGTTGCCCACACCGCTTCTCGCTCGTCTCTTCCTTGCTCATCCACGATTTTGCTGCCCGTATATTCGCTGAGTTTTGAAACTTCTGCAAATACGTCCGACTGATTGATTACTAACTGATAATGTATCATCGCGCTTAAAATCTGATTAAGTTATACTGTATGCCGATACCGATGTAAGGCTGCACACCATGCTTCGGCGTAAAGCCCACACCGGCACCGATGCCTACACCCCAACGCCGGGGCTTGTCGCGCGCCTTGAAGCTATACTGACTGCGCGTGTAAAGCCGTATGCTGTCAAGCCGAGCATCATAACCGCTCACCCAAGCCGTATAAAGGCTGTCGCCATACGTCCGTTGCACTATCGGTAGCTGAACCTTCACGCTGTCCGTCTGAGGCACATTGCACATCACCGTATCCGTCACACACACCGTATCGGCTGGTCGGTAAATCGGCACACGCACCGTTTCATAGCGAACAACCACACTGTCGCTGGCCGAAGGGGTCGGATACCACACCGTATCGCGCACCACAATCGTATCCATGCTCGAACCACAAGCATCACCCCTGATGCGGTAACGCTCCCAAAGCGAAGCCGATAGAAGCCCGGCAATGCATATAGCCACCACCACACCCAACAATTCTAAAAAAGGATGAAATTTATTGACCATAAGTATAGGCGTTCAAAATACTTCGATAAAATGATGAGTACCTTACCTACTTAACTACGTGCTCAATGAATTGAACAATCGCAATCACATGGGTAGCCGTCACCGCAGCACGTCCGCGTTCGCTCAGCAAAAAGCGAACATCATCTTCGTTATCCATGAACAGGTTCTCCGTCAGCACTGCTGCACAAGCCGTATCGCGGCAAATCGCCAGGTTCTGGCTCGTGTAACGCTTACCTTCTGCCGGTACACAACGGTTTCCCTGCAAGCCCTGATAAATGGCCTCGTTCCAAAGCATCTCTGCCAATTCCTTGCTGCGCACCGAAGCATTCAGCCCCACGTGAGCCGAAAATCCGCGAGCCGAACCCCATACACTCCCATTACCGGCCGCATTCACATGCACACTCACCAGCAGCACATTTTCTTTACCATGTTCCTTACACACGGCATTCACCCTGCGGCACCGCTCCTTCAGCGAAACGTCCGTCTTCTCCGGCACAAGGCGCTCCACATCGTACCCCTTACACCGCAAACACTGCTCAATGCGTTTCGCCACCACACGCGCATACGCCCACTCATGCAGCCGTCCGTCTGGCGACTGCTTACCGGGGGTTTCCTCCCCATGTCCGTTGTCAATCAAAATCTTCATAATCCTAATCTCTTTTTTTCTGGTTCATCCAAACTTTCACTGACCGCTTCTCCCACGTCCGGGTACTTCTTACGCAGCAAATTGATTAAGAATCGTTTCACACTAAACTTGTTCGTCACCCCATGCAGGCTGCACACATGGCCCACAATGCTGTCAATTTCCCACAAGCAACCAAGCCCTAACCCCACGGCGGCCGTAACCGTATGGTTCGTCACATCAAGCGGTTCAAATATCGCCAAACCAAGGATAGCACCAAGCAGCAAGTAAGTAAGGTAATCCACGGCCTTGTTACACGTCCTGCGACCAGCGCGCGAAAAACGAAACTCTTTGTGCTTGTTCAGCGCATCGCTCACACCAAACCAAAAGTCCGACACAATCAGCACCACTATCAGCACCAGCATCCACCGAAGGTCATACAGCACATCCAGTGCCTCGCTACCCATTGTAGCCCACCACAGCAACCCGGCCGTTCCTGTCTTTTCCATAACTCAACACGTCCTCCTTTCTTTTCTCTTTTTTTAAACAAATTATTCAACCCCCATATCGCTCTCCGCAACATCTGCCTCAAGCGTTTTAACCACATTGCTCGCATGCAGCGTACCGCGAACATACACATCACCGCTGTTGTACACCGACAGCTTATCGCCGCAAAAATGCACATCGCCCGTCACAATGTCAATACGTATCGGGCGCAGCGAGTTAAACGACGAACCATTCTTATTCGACAGCATCACATAAAAGTTCGCACCATCGTTTCTGAAAAACACCTTATAGCCGCCCATCGTATGCTCCAGCGCGTTCCAAGTATTGATTTTCAGTGTATTCGTCATCGGGCGCGAACCATCCGTCTTCAAGTAAGGCGAAAGGTCTGGCGTTGAATACTTCGGGCCCATTTCCACGCCGTTCAGCACAATGCTCCCGTCCGTACAAAAGTATATCGTCGAAGCATTCGCCGTGCTGCTCATGGCTGTCGACTTCGCTGTGCCTACATCTATACGGTAGTACTTACCTTCCAAATTCTTCCAAGGCTGTAACATAAATCCTCCTTCTTTTTCGGTAAAACAATCAGCCCCATGCACAAAACAATAGCCCTGCGCATGGGGCTGACAGATTGTTCACAAACTATGCCAGTTTCAAAAGGTTCTCAAGGGCGGCAATGCGATTATTTTGCGATCCTAAATATTTATTGATAAAATACGAATTTTCGGCATCCATGTGTCGCCACGGGAGCCATACTTGACGTCCATATTGCTGTCCGGTCGGCATTTTCGATACGTCGTACCCAAACAGCTTAAAATATTCTTGAATAGCGTTTGCGGAGGTAAGCCAAGATAGGTCATCTCCAACATACCTCGACATCGTAAAATTTAAATATTCTGTTTTACTATAATTTCTGCTTAAAACAATGCATTCATTGTGATTGTGAGATACCGTCAGTTTGGCGGTTGTTCCGTCAAACGTATTATTATTGGTAAAGTTGCAATGCGTGTGAAATTCCTGTGTCAACACGTGGTCCATCGAATCCGAATACTGAAACAGAACACCCAATACATGGCCGGAAGCATCAACCACCTGCATACAAGCGCGCGAAGCATCGGCTTTCAATTTATCAAGGGTCTCTTTGTCCAAATCAGTAATCAGGATTTTCTGCATCTTAGCAGCACCAACCTTTCCATCGACTTCACCCTTCGTATAAACCTGCAACTTCGTATACACATCAGCCGAGTTCGCCTTCGTGCCCAGCTTCGTATCGGTCTCACCCTTCGTATAGTATCCGGCGAACTTACCCTCAGCCGCTGTCACGCGCGTAGTCAGGCTGCTGATGTTCGAAGTATTGGTGGTAACCTTTGCCTCGTAAGCCTTTCCAGCAAACTGACCATTCGCCCAACTCTTCATTTCAGCGGTATGTCCGGCCAGGTCAACCGTGCCACCAAGCGCATCCCAGTTCGCGGCATCAGCAGCACTCTTGTCGGCCAAAGCCACCACATTCGTACCGGCTGGATACTTCTTGCCACCAAGTGTAAACTCTGCCGTCACGTTCCACACATCACCACACTTCACATTCGTCAGTGCCGTAACCTCAGCAATCGTAGCCTTCGTACCTTTCACACGATACACCGATGCCACCGCCGCATTCACCTTTGCCGTAATAGCACTGTCAGCCTGTGCCTTGGTGTACACGTCTGCCGAGTTCGCCTTCGCGCCCAGCTTCGTATCAGTTTCACCCTTCGTGTAAACCTGCGACTTCGTGTAAACGTCTGCCGAGTTGGCTTTCGCGCCCAGCTTCGTATCAACTACACTTTTGTGGTAAACAGGAAGATCAATATCCACTTTCTTCTTATCAACTGTGTCGATGGTCACACATACTTCACCACCGTTATTGATAACTTTGTCCACATTACAGAAAACACCGGCAAACTTTGCATCAACTGCACTGACTTCGCTCTTCGTTGCTTTCTTTCCCAACTCCGTATCCACATAGCTCTTGTCAGCCTTTGCCGCAATCGCACTCGTATTCGAAGTCTTAAACGAATCAAAGTCCGACTTCGCCACCTTCTTCCCAAGTTCGGTAGTCACCTCAGCATTGATAGCCTGCTGATTCTTGTTCTTGCTAACGTCCAAAATCTGATGAGCCTCGGCAAAAATGCCATCTGCCGTAGTCGATTTGGCACGCGCTGAATAACTGATATAAGTTACTTCTGCCATTTTCCTATTTCTTTCTTTTAAAATTAAACCTCTGACTATTCTCTCTACTCACTTACTTAAAAGTCACCGAATGCTTGCAAACACCCTGCGCCGTGGCAAAGCGAAGCTGCGTGTAGGTTACACCGCCAATCGTTACATTCGTCAACTTCTTGAAAGGTACAGGCAACGGACCTTCCTGACCGCTTGGATTATCACCTTGCATCGAAGAGGGAAGGGTCACACCATTCGGCACAAGAATGTAACCATAGCAATTCGGTGACGAAAAGTCAAATTCGTAAGTACCCGAGGCATTCGCTTTGGGGCTGACCGACTTGAATATCGTTGAGAGCGAAAAATCCGTACCCAATGATTCATTAGGAGTCACACCGTACCAAATCTTATGGTAAGCAGGAATCTTCACAGATTTCATGAAAGTCACGCCCTTAACACTCACAGTTACCGAAATGGTTTGCTCTACGTTCTTGCCATCCGTAGCCCCTGAATAACTGTGATCAACGCCACCTGCAATCATGGTAATGGGTGTACCAAGCGACAGTCCACCAACTGATGCTTGGGCCGTAGGAGCTGCATCGGGCGCAACAGCCTCGCCATCGAATGTGCAATACACGCTAACCGAAACTCTCGCCGGAGCGGCAGCATCCTGCACCGTAGGCGAAACAACAAGTTTCACACCGATACGTGCTTTGAACTCCTCATCCATTTTCTCTTTGATAAAACTGGCCTCACTCTCGCTCAGTCCCACGCGCTGACCATTAAACGATAGCTCGTGGCCTTTGCAAATAACCAGGCGGTTATCCTTAAGTGATTTTGCCTCTTCCAGGGTCTTGTTCGCGCTAAAACCTACGCGCGTACCCCCGGCAACAGTAATTTCTGCCATAATTTTTTTGTTTTGTTTTGGGTTAATAATTGTTTGTATTTCCGGAAATGATCAAACAGTCAATAATTCACGCAGTTGCGCCAATTCATTCTCAAGTATCTCAACCCGTCGGCGCAAATCGCTCGGGTCGGGCATCTCGCCACCGCCACCGCCCTGCACCAGCTCCAAGCGGTTACGCCCAGGGTTCCAGCAGTAAAGGGCCGAATCGCACAAAAACAGCTTGTTAGCCCTCACATGCCCCTCATCGTCCATGAACTGATACCGCGAAGGCCAGTTGTTACACCACGCACCCCTACGATATTCCGCCACGAACACCTGCTGCCCCGTATGGAACCGAATGCTCAGCGGCCGCTCAACGCTCATGTCAGCCACCGACCCCAGCGAAGCAAACCCATCAAAACGCATCGTACAGCCCTCAACGAGGTCAGCCACACGCTGTTCCATGGGTCCTATTTTCGGAATCTCCTGCTCCACGGCCTTCAGCCGCTGCTCCATGTCAATATCCGTCGATATAAGCCCGTCAATTACCTCCAACTGTTCCTTATCCGCCGATTTCAGCGAAGCTATTTCTCGGTCGTAAGTCTCTTGAAGATGCTTAACAAAACTGTTGTTCGCCTTTTCCTTGATAGCAAAATTCACAAAAAAAGCATCCTCTGCTTCCTTGTTCTGCCAAGGAGACCAACGAAGAGCGGGCCATTCGTTTCCACTGGGCATTGACGATGTGTCATACGCAAAAAGCGAAAAATAAGCCTTGATGCCATTACCCGAAGCCAAATCGCCACCATCGGGAAAAGCACTTTCTATCGTATACGACGAAACCATGCCGCTAATACGCAGATAGTCGCGGTTCGTAAACATGCGGTGAAGCACATTCACATGATTGTGATTGTGTGAATGGGCTATCTCTGCTGTCGTGCCGCCTCCTTCTATCACGTAGTGCGTGTGAAGTACCTGTGTCAGCACGTGTTCCATGTTATCGGCAAACTGAAACACCACGCCTACCACACGGCCTTTCTCGTCAACAACCATCATCACGCTACGACGTGGCTCACTCTTCACACCCTCTACCGTCTCTTTGTCTAACTCCGAAACCTGAACCACTGCCATTTCGGCTTGCTTCACGGCTGCTGTTAGCGTTTCAATTTCTGCCTCTGTAGCATCCATGCGGTCTTTCAGTGCCGACAAATCTTCTAAAAAAGGCTGACAGTCTATGCTGGGATTCCCGCCTTGCTCGCCGGTAGGAACCCAGGCTCCATTTTCCGCTACATAAATGTCACCGGGAAGGGTCTTACCCACTATCGCCCACCAACCTTTTTCAGGACGGGGATACGCTTTCTTCAATGCTTCTTCGCTCGTAAACAGGCCTTTGTTGGCCCATTTAATGTTGCGCGCTTCAAGCCAACCTTTTACCGTCAGATTATGACCTACCGTGGCATTGCCGCGTAACTGACTGTCGCCTCCAACCGACAAGTCGCGCCCCACACTCAAATCGCCATCATATTGTTGCGTTGGTATGTTTCTTTCCATTTTATCAGATTAACAATGTTTTTGATAGGTTACTCAATAACTCGCTCTGCGCGGAAGCTCCGTAGGCTGAAAGTACCAAAGCGGCTGTTTCGTAGATGATTGATTCGTAGCAACGCTCGCTCAAATCCAAACCGTCAAAACAGTCAAACTTAGGATATGGGCAATATATGCCTTCTTCCACAAAAGCATCGTGGCTCTCGCAACTGTAAAACTCCAAAGCCTTGCCTTCTGGACGATTCACCAAGGCACAAACGGGTTTGTAGATGTTGCCGCGAAGCCCGGAACACGCCGACGACTGACGGGCATACAGGGGGTGAAAAGCATCAATAGCTTCATGAAGCGTGCGTTTCCAATCGCTCATCTTGAAACTGATAAGGCGCATAAAATCTTCAGGTAATAGGACATAGCCGCTACCTCCCGACTCCCAATACACATTGCGGCCAAAATCGTGACCTTCTTCTAAATAACGAAGGGGGCAATCTTGTTCTACGCGACGTGCGCCTTCTTCTACCTTACTGCGAATCAGGGCGTTCAACGATAGGGTTTCTACGTCTTCTTCCTGCAGCAAGGCGTCACAGCTGGCATTCTCATCTATAGCAATTCTGACTGCCTGCTCTATTTCGCTTAGTTTATAAACCATACCGTTGTTCCTTTTTCAACGTAAGTATATTTTGAACACCTACTTACTCGCTGACAAAATAAATCTTCACACCATACTGCATACCGGCCTTCTCAATATCGGCACGTGTACGTAGCTTGCTGCGCTGAACGCCAAACTGGCTCTCCAAATACTGCTTCGCCTCGTCATTCGTCGAAAACTCTACTTCCGTCGCCGAACTCTCCGCACCCTCCGTGACGTCCGAAACTTCCGCGTCCGTGCCCTCCGTGACGTCAGAAACTTCCGTACCTTCCAATCCGTCCGTACCGCCCGAAACAACGTCTTCTACCTTCGCCTTTACCTCATCGTCGCCGAACTCGGGTTCAATCGCTACTGGGTTATGCGAAATCTGAACCTCTTCGTCAAGCTCGTGTTCATTGATAATCTGAATCAGTCCGCGTCTGAAATCGTAGCTATGCTCAATAGCGTGCTGAATCATGAAGTTCTTCGTCGTAAACTTAGCTGGGTTCTGGCCAAAACTGTTAATCGAACCATCACTGAAATTCACCTTCATGCTGGACTTTCCCATCTTGATTACGGTCTGGTACTCCATCATGCCATACACACCGTAAGTAATTACTTTCTTCTTCATTGCTTTTTCCTTTCTCGTTAAAACAAAAAGAGAGAGATAGGCTTCCCCTTCCAATGACGTTAAGCTGATGTCACAATCATTACCTTGCAACATACCACTTATACGATATGCCTACCTCTCTCATAATTTAACTAAGTAGGTGTTCATAATTATTTTTACATTTGAAACCGCGGCATCCTATTTAGAACCGCAGCGCCCCGTCATTATTCGGAGGTTTTGAACCCATGGCGCCCTGTAAGGGCAATGGTATCTCAGCCCAGGGTAAAGTGAACGAAGTGAACGACACCCTGGGTCCCCCCACGACTGCGTTTAAATGGTATCGCGCCCTGTAAGGGCAGTACGTCGGCAACAGGGGCAACGCCCCGACGACAAACGTCCGCTAATCGGAATGCAGCCTGACTTCGCAAAGTAAAAATACTTCGATAGAATTATATTAAATAATTTTGAACACCTACTTAAAGCGACTGAGCCATTATGTCACCGGCATATTCCACCCAGGTCTCGCTCTTGTACTGCCACATCTGACCGCTCACGGCTTCCTTGTTAATGCCGGGGCAATCCTGAATAAGGTAGTAAACAGCTCCTTCAACTGGGTCAGAAGGTGCTTCAGCGCTGTCCCAAAGGTGAATCTGTACGGCACCGGTGTTGTCGGTTTCACCTTCACCGTTAATCCATACGTGGCAAGAACCTTTCAGGGCAAGTGCATCCCACACGAGCATCGCTTCGCGAGTGGCTTCTTCGCCTTCCATGCGGTCGCGTGTGGTGTGTTCGGCTGAATACTGGTAGTGAACAAGGCGGTCGGGGGCTACGATAAACGCACTGTTGCTCCACTTCAAGCGGTCGAGCGTCGGGTCGTGCTTCAACTCAAGGTCGCCAAACACCGTGTGCAAGTTCGTCACTACCCAGCCCACGGGGTTCGTCTTCGTCGTAATCTGAATCTCGGGGTGCTTCGAGTAGTCAATGCACTGAATGTTCTCCAAAAAGTTCTTGCCTGCCAAGGCAATCACGCTCTTAGGTACGTCTTCGCCGGTGAACACCATCTTTGCAAGGGCAATGATTTCTTCAATCGTCCACTTGCCTACGTGCTGCAACTCTTTCTTCACCTGATAGCGTACGCCTTCGGTAAAGTAGATGTCTTGCGCACCGGCCTTGGGGGTCTGTACGCGCATCTTACCCTTGCGACCTGCATAGAGGGTGCGGTTGCCGCGTACCTTGAAGTTCGTAATGGCAGCTTCGGCAATAACGGCTTTGCCGAACGGAATACGCTTCTTCTGAGCTTCGTAGTAGTCCGACACAATTTGGTTCATGCCGCGCTTCTGAAGATAAATTTCTGTGGGCTGCGGAACAATCAAATCGGGGTCAACTTCCTTCTGCGTTTCATAGAGCGCATTCGACAGAATGATAAACGTACTGCCGGCTGGAATGGCTGGGGTCTTGCAGAATTCATCGCCGCTTGATGTCTTCGGACCGTTCACTGCGCGAACAATGGGGTTGCCTGTTGAGGGATCATTACCGGTTACAAACAGCATCAACTCTTTGCCGGGGGTGCGCGTCTTGCCATCAGCGGCCCAGCCGTCAACGCCTTTCACAAGCAGCGTGCCGTAAGGACGGGGAATCTGTGAATCGTTCGATACAAGCGAAAGAACGAACTGAGGGGCATTGCCTTCTTCTACGGCCTTGTCGCCGGTTACGCTGCTGCGAGGTTCGTCAATCATGTAGTGTTCCACAACGGGCGAACTTACCTTCACCTTCTTCGCCTTAAGCATCAGCTGCATAAGGGGCGTGTCATCCGACTTAAACTTAAACAGTTCGTTGTCCAAATCGGCTTCTACAAGGTTACCTGCGCCGATTCCGCCGCTTGCATCGGCTACACCGCTTACGGTCGTGGCCTGACCGGGAACCTGACTCTGCACGCCTGCACTGCCGGGGGTAGGTTGCTGTGACTTACCGCCCAAATTCATTACTTCTCCTTCCATGTTCTTAATGGGTTTTAATTGTGTTGATTTTACTTTCGGCTGAAAGGTCTATCAAGTGTCCCCGACCAATACCACCAGAGGCATTGGCCACACTGCTCACACTCGTTATACCGTTCGGAACGTGGCAGCACAAACCAGCACTGCCTGTCAAAGGCTGACGTGCTTTATGTGTGATTACTTTGATAATTTCCCCTTTCATGTTTTTTCTTTTAGTGAAATACTGTACACACGCTTCTTGGCTGTGTATGAGCGACATTACATAGCTTCCCCTGCAAGGTCAAACAGGTTCTTTTCTCTGCGCTGTCGTCCGGTGCCTCCGGGTTTCCCGTTCAGCGGCATCGTACCATCGCCTTTCTCTACCTTCCGAAGGCGTTCTGTAATGCGGTCGTTCCGACCTGCTATACGGCCTTCTTCTCCGGCGTTCGCCACATCGGCATCATAGTTCATGGCCTTGGCAAATATTTCGAGAGCTTCGGGAGTGATTTTACCCACAATAGCGTCCGAAGCCACATCAATGATTTTGGCTGCTAACGCGTCAACCTGTTCATCCGTCATGCCTCGCTCGTCTCGCCATTTACGCAGCAAGTCCAACGTCTCGTCCATATTCGCTTCGTAAAGCGCGTTCAGCTCCTTATCCTTTGCCACACGTGCCAAGTATTCCTTGTTAGCTGCTGCCAACTCTTCCTGCATCGCTGGGTCATCGATCACGTTCTCAATGTCCATACCGAAGTTTCTTACCAGCGAAACGAACGGATCCTTGCCTCCGTGAATATCTGCCAGAAAGGCCGCTGCCATCGGACTCTTTGAAAACATATCCGACAGAGCCTCTGAATCCTTTTTGTATAGGCCTACCTGATTTTCGTAATCGTCGTAATCGCTCATTGCCTGACCGTACAGTGCTTCATCATCCGCAAACTCCATGTCAGGATGCTTCTCTCGCAATCGTGCCAGATACGCATCGCGCTTACTGGGTGCCTGTATTTTTTCTGCCATATCTTTTTAGCTTTTATCCTAAGTTTAACCTTCTGTATCGTTCGTCATACCTATCCTGTTTTTGAAGTCGTCTGAACTTTTAGGAAATTCAATCTTCGTCAGAAAAGTTTAGACGACTTCTTTTAGAAAATCCATTTCAGAATCTCCCTACACAACCACAACTTCAAAACCAACAACGCACATCCTAACATGACAAACGCCGTAGGTCTTAAACCCGTGCCCCAAGCCCCACCAACTTCAAAAGCTACCA
>ULPW01062906.1_pt1 | contig 11392 bp, 4 predicted proteins | sample 1953871 | NCBI WGS metagenome assembly ULPW01 (sample SAMEA4835639, study PRJEB28245) | human gut metagenome | biome: gut microbiome; material: fecal sample | place: Denmark | collected 2008 | reverse complement strand
GAGATACCCTTGCCCTTACAGGGCGTCGCGGCTTCAAAACCGCTGAACCCGGCTTCAAAACCGCCGAAGGATAAACAGGGCGCCGCGGCTTCAAAACCGCCGAACCCGGCTTCAAAACCGCCGAAGGATAAACAGGGCGTCGCGGCTTCAAAACCGCTGAACCCGGCTTCCAAACCACCGAAGGATAAATGGTCATTTTCACTTTAGAACGTCAAGCGCAGCATGCCGCGAATACCCCAACGCTGCGTACCCGGCTCGATGTAAGTCAGGCGGTGCACATATTCAATGTGGAGCAGTTTGAAGATGTTGTGAATACCCGCAACCACCTCCACGTAAGGCGTCTTCTTGTCCATCACACGCGAAATAGGCGTAAAGTTTCCTTCAGCGTCAAATGAACCCGGGAAGTGCAGCAAGCGGTGCGAATCGGCATTCTTTGCCAAGTAAGGATTGTTCTTGCTCGACAGCGTACCCCACAGCACGTTGCAACCCAAATACTCACGCCACTTCAACTTCTTCAGTAGCGGAATGCGGTTAAACAATTTGCCGTTCAAGTCCCACGAATACATCAACGACACATAGCGGTCGTTCAAGAACTCCATGTTGTCAATCAACGCAAACATATTGTCCTCCTTGATGTACGAAAGGTTCGCCATTGGCGAAATCAGCAAGGGGTAAGGCACCTTGTTCCACTGCACACCCCCCTTGATGTCAAAGTCCATCTTACCCCACGAACCCAGCCAGAAGCGTTTGTAGATACCCGCCTCCGTCAAGTTGTAGTTATAATCCGCACGGCCAAAGTTATACAAACCCGTTGTATGGCTCAGCGACAGAATGGGCACATCATGGTTCGTAGCAATGCGACGCTGCTTTGTGTTAATCCACGAAGCCCCCGGCTGGAATTTGATACCCGCCGTAAAGTCGTAAGTGCGGATGTAAGGCAAATACAGCCCCTGCTGTTGCGAAGCCACCCCCGTGCTGAGCGGTTGGTAGAACAAGTCGGCCGTAGGCTTATCCTTCGACGTACGCGCCTGCAAATTGATGCGCAAACCATTCTCCCACTCCTTGTCCCACGTCAGGCGGTAAGTTTCGTAGTACATCATGTGCCGCACATCCGTCCATTTGAACGAAGTAAACACGTTATCCTTGTCCGTAGGCATAAAGCGGTCGGAAGGCGCCATCACGTCGTTCGTATAGTTAAACGTCAGGTTGTTCACCGGAAACTCACGCGGCAAGTAATCCTTTTTGTTAAACGAGTACGTCACCTCGCCCATACCCTTCACCTTACGGTCCTTAAAGCCGTAAGCCACATAGCCCTTCAGGAACCAGTGCTTACTCAGGTTCGCCGTAGTCTGTGCTGAGGCTCGCAAGCGGAAGCCATCCACAAAGTTTTGCGAAATCATTGTGTTCACCGGACCGATGTCCACCTTCGACGGCCGTTTCGGGTCGACACTCGTTTCCACAAAGTTCTCGATGAAAGCCTTGGCAATCCACAGAATCGGTTTGAAACCCTTGATGTTCTCCAGTTTATGGATAAAGCGGTCCATACTTCCCTCAGCCTTAGTCAGCGAGTCAGCGCGGTGTTCCTCCCAAAAAGCCTCCTCCTGCATTTGCGCGTTCGCCAGCACCCGCTGCGCCCCCTTGAATTTGAACAGGCGGTCGGGCAGTTTGTCAAAGTCAAAGTCCTTGTATTCCGTGACACGCTGCACCTGCAGTTTTTGCAGAAAATCCACCAGCTTCAGCTGCACAATCATGTTATCCTTCGTCATCACCTGCTCGCCCGAAGGCAGCTGCGTAAATTCCTGAATGATACGCATGTTGTCCACAAAGTTCACATCGCTTCGTTTCGGAATACCCATGTCCACCTTCTTCACGCGGTAAGTACTGTCGTCCACGATGTAAATGCTACCCGAAAACCCAAAGTCCTGCGGGTTGTTCGGTGTAAAGTCCACACGGATGCAACGGTCCGTGTTGTTCACCATCAGCGTGTCGATGATAAAGTAGCGATAAAAGCCAATGGCGTGTCGCGTAGAGATAGGGCTGCAGAAAGGGTATTGCAGCAGTCGCACATTCTCCTGGTAAATGTCCACATCCGTAAAGCAATCCTTCAGCATACCCGTCAGGATGTCGCCTGTGTTGAACAGTTCGTTGATACCATTGCTCCGCTGTCCCGTCACGATGCTCTTTTCCGTTTCCGGGTTTTTGCGGTAAATCAGCTGCGTCACCGTTTCGTCCACCGAAATCGGCAGAATCAGTTTTCCCGTTTCGTTGCACACCTCCACATGTTCTTTCAGGAAAGGCAACCGTTTGAATTTACCCTCCTCGAAAACCTTGTCGGTTACTTCGTTAAAGGCCAGCGTCATTTTGGTGTATTTGTTAATGCTGTAGTAGTCGTGCTGTTCTTTCAGGTTGCTTTTCTTTTTGGCCGCAATCACCTTTTTCATCAGTTCCACGGCCGGGTTGTTTTTGCGCGAGTATTTTTCCTTTTTACCCGTCACCACCGCCGTCGACAGTGCACTTTCGATAGCTTCTATTTTAAATACGAGCGAGTCGTTGGGCTCTTTCACCGTAAAGTTTCGCGTTTCGTAGCCAATCACCGACACGCGCACCTTTCCGGCGCGGAAGGGCATACTGAAGTGTCCGTTCACGTCGGTTCGGGTGGCCTTGCCCCCGGGGAATACCACATTGGCAAAGGGAATTTTTTCGCCCGTTTTAGCATCTGCCACCCAGCCTTGAATCAAGGCCTGTGCCAATGCAGGGGCAGCAGTGGCAATGAGCATCAGTGCGAGAAGAAGAAAACGTTTAACCATGTCGTAGCGATTAGGAGTGAGGTAATAAGTAGGTAAGTACTATTAAGTAATGTACTATTAGGTAATGTGAGTCAGTTAGTCAGTAGTTTGTGTCGGCAGCCCGTTGGTAGCATAGTAGCCCATGTACCGGGCAAGTCGGTAAGTTTGAAAAGTAAGCGAAAGGAAAACAGCAGGCAAACAGTCCGATACTTAATGTATATAGTGAAGTTCGGCCAACCCTCTGTATTCCTTTCGCTCGCAAAGCAAGTGTTTGCTTAAGTAACCCAAGCAATGCTTCAGCGCAAACACCCGCCCAAGGTCAATTAGTCAATTTCCTCATCAGCCTCGTAGCCACCCATTTCGCGGATAGCATTTTTCAGCATCACATACTGCTGGAACAGGTGGTTGATAGGCACCTCGTTCTGCGTGTAGTCGTGCATCGGGCTCTTCAGGAAGAAACTCAAGAAACGCTGCGTACCGTAGCGACCCTTACGGGCAGCTAGGTCCGAAAGCAGTACCAAGTCGAGCAGCAGCGGAGCAGCCAGGATGGAGTCGCGGCAAAGGAAGTTAATTTTAATCTGCATCGGGTAGCCCATCCAGCCAAAGATGTCGATGTTGTCCCAACCCTCCTTGTCGTCGTTGCGAGGCGGATAGTAGTTGATGCGCACCTTGTGGTAATAGTTCGTGTACAAGTCGGGCTGATTTTCCGGCACCAGAATACTTTCGAGCGTCGACAGTTTCGACACCTCCTTCGTGTGGAAGTTTGCCGGCTCATCAAGCACCAAACCATCGCGGTTACCCAAAATGTTTGTCGAGAACCAACCGCTCAAGCCCAGGCAGCGCGTACCGATAATCGGTGCAAAGCCCGACTTCACAAGCGTCTGGCCCGTCTTAAAGTCCTTACCTGCGATAGGCATCTTCGTTTTTTCGGCCATTTCCCACATAGCCGGAATGTCCACCGTAGTGTTCGGCGCACCCATGATGAACGGCGCACCCTCGGCCAATGCCGCATAAGCGTAGCACATTGACGGAGCCACGTGTTCCGTGTCGTTTGCCTTCATGGCAGCCTCAAGAGCAGCGAGTGAACCATGAATCTGTTCGTCGACGGGTACATAAATTTCGGTCGAAGCCGCCCAGATAACCACGATGCGGTCACACTGGTTGTCGGCCTTGAAGCGGCGAATATCCTCGCGCAGCGCCTCGACCATGTCCCAGCGCGTAGCGCAATCCTTCACGTTGTCGCCATCGAGTCGGCTGGCATAGCGTTTGTCGAACGCCGCCTTCATGGGCACAATGGCTTTCAGTTCATCGCGCACCGGCTCAATGTCCTTGGCTTTCAGCACCTCGGCATTCACTGCACTTTCGTAGGCATTGGCAGGATATACGTCCCAGGCACCGAACACGATGTCGTTGAGCGAAGCAAGCGGAACGATTTCGCCGTAGTGAAGGTACTTCTTGTCCTTACCGCGGCCTACGCGAATTTTATCGTATTGCGTCATTGAGCCAACGGGCTTGGCCAAACCTTTGCGTGTCATCAACACACCGGTCATAAACGTAGTGGTAACGGCACCGAGGCCGACGCACATCACACCTAATTTTCCTTTAGCAGGTTCCATAGACATTGTTTTGTATTGTATAAGGTTGTAAGTTGAAAATAGTCAGAAGGTAGGGTAGTGGCGGATGAGTGTAAAATTTGTGTACTCAGGTAGGGAGCCAAACGGGCAGCATAGCCCGGGGCATTCAGCTGAATGCCCGCTTGTTCCACTCACCGTTTAAGCCACATCTGCTCTTAAAACTACAAAATTGCAAAAAGTTTTCAAGCACCCAAAAAGTTTCCTCCCCTTTTTTCCTCTCAACTGGTAAATATAGCGGTATTTTCAGATTTTTAGAACATATTTGAAGAACTATCGTCCTGTTGCCCATTAGCCTGTTCGGTCGCCTTGTTCATGGGGCGCGAGCTTGCTTGACGGCATGCAGCAGCAAGCGAGCCGGGATTCTTCACACACTGAAAAAGTCGTATATAATACTGTGAGCATCCATTTTCAAACTGCTCCTCAGTACCCATTGCGTGCAAATACACCACATTCCGGCAGGAATTCCCCCCTCGCATTCCCTCGTTTCTTCCCTCACGTTGAGGCCATTGTCAAATTTACTCCGCGATTGTGCGAATTAGTTCCGAGTTTGTTGAAATTAGTTCCGAGCTAGTTTGAATTAGTTCCGAGCTAGTTTCGACAATCTTGGAACTATTGATAATCAGCGTTTTCAAAATTCCGCAAAATGCTGAATGACGAAGGCCCGTCACGCCGTGCCGCGAAGCAGCCGCACGGCCTGTCGTTTTAGTCTATGTTGGCAAATAGATACAAGCGTTAAGTCTGGCTTCTTGTCACCCGGCACAGTCGTCCAAGGTCTGCGAACGTAGGCGGGCATCAGTGCGCGCGGCAACCCTGCCCACTCTGCCTCCTAATTTTCTCCGTTTCGGCCCCAACTTACGCTCAATTTGCCCCATTCAGCCCCCTAAAAGCCGTTCAGAGGGTGTTAAATTTCATTTTAACATATAGCTTGTGACATGCTCGTAAACAAGCTTTATAGCAACATTCGTTAACATACCGCGAAAGTTCCTAAATCCCCCTATATAAAGCAGTTTTGCTGCATTTTGCCCCCTGTTCGGCAGCCGCCTGAAGCCCCTGTGCAGAATGTGAAAAACACGGGCTGAAAATGTTAAAGTGCTGATTGTCAGCCATAAAGTATTTCGTAGCTAACGAAAATTTCGTAATTTTGCAACCGGAAACCTCACGAGGAGAGGGGCAAACAACGCCATGCGGCTGCCGTGCGCAGCCATTATGCAGTTGACTTGCACGCCGGCTCTGCGCCTTCCTGACGCACGGCCAAAAAGCACCCTCATACCACTGTTGGATGTCACACACGGTGTACGTGCATTCCGGTTCGTACACACCCACATGCAGGATTTTTTCTGAGAAATCCTCACCTTCCGCTGTCTGTGTTCCGCTTCGTCCGGTGCGTTGGTTCGCCCGGGCTTGCAGCGTTGAGCACCTTATGAATTTCAATAGAAGTTGCGCCTGCACTTCCCGTCAGGTGCGCAGCTCGTTTCGCAGTTTCCTTCAAGTCCTACCCCTGGTAGGTTCCGGTTGGTATAGTCTGCGGCCGCATTGTTACAACACATCAGAATGCGGCAGAGCGCCCATGGTGGTGGCGCACAGCTCCGGCTAAGCTGAAGCGTCGACCCCCGCAACGAGATTACCCGACAGTCCTCGTGGCAAAACTTATCAGATGACATTTCAAAAATTAGTACTTTTAGTAGCAACTACAGTAACTCTTATTACTTTTGCCTTTGGCACTCCGGCCTTTGCTCAAACTCAAGGTAAGGCCTCCTACTACGGAAAAAGTTTTCATGGCCGCCGCACCAGCGACGGTTCACGTTACCACCGCGACAGCTTGACCTGCGCACACCGCACCCTTCCCTTTGGAACACTCCTGAAGGTGACCAACAAGGCCAACGGAAAGGATGTGATTGTGCGTGTCACTGACCGTGGCCCCTTCGTGAAGGGCAGAGTGGTCGACCTCTCGTTTGCCGCTGCCAAGGAAATTGGCATGGTTAGCATGGGTGTGGCTCCCGTCGTTGTCGAAACCGTGGGTCGTATTGAAACGAACGACTTGAAGCGCGGTTATTATTACCGACTGCCACAAATTAAATATATTGATCCTGCTACCGGCAAATCGTACACTGCCGACGAATGGAAAAAACGAGGCGATAAAGCACGCATCGCGCACATGGCCGAACTCAAGAAAAAGCAACAGCCGCGTTACCGCATCATGCGTAATCACCTCACTGCCACCTTAACCAACAAAACTGCCAAGTAAACAGCCGCTTTTCAGCAAACATGGCCGATAATGCTGTTTTGAACTTGATTCAAAAAACTAATTCCGACGACAGCGGAAATTGATTTAACGCTATTTGTAAGGCTTCTCCCGTGGAGAGGCCTTTTTTTGTTGCCTAAAAACGACTTTGGTTGTCAAAAAAATGGCATTATGTAACTTCGTGTTTACAAATTTGTGAAACCACCGGCAAATCTGTCTGCCTTTTGTCTCAATTTTATCATGCTCAATTTGCAAAAAATCCCACTATTCTTTGCATAGTTCAACAGAAAGGCGTACCTTTACCCCCGAAAAACCTAACAATGAAAATTCTCTCTAATTTATTAACAACTAAATTCTTAACAACTACATGAAAAAGATGTACAATCTTTTGACCATGTTGGTATTGTTCTTGATGGGCTCTACCAGCATGATGGCTCAAGAGGACAATCGCTATCAGGTAGCTGGTGGCTCTACGGTAGCTGGTGGCGAATGGACGATTGACGACGTTGAGCAAGGTGTTGATTTCGTGTTGCAGTCTGGTAAAGCTCAGATTGCCGGTGAAATTGACTTCGTGCGCGGTTTGGGAAAATCTACTTTCCTCAATGATGAAAACCTGTTCCAGCTTGAAGTTGCAGGAGTTGATGATGATGGTGAAACTACTTACTATCTGAAGCAAAAATCTACTGGTAAATATCTCCAGAACGATTCTTACAGCTATGGCGATTCAAAGGGTCGTGCTTGGAAGTTCCGCATCGTTCAGCCTTCTGTTTATACGGCAGAAGATTTGAATAAAGTTGGTGAAGAATGCCCCGTAACTAACTGGACGGTTGCTACTTCTGCAGCTGTTGGCGAAGCTAACCACATGATTTTTACGGATGCAAAGTTTACTAACTCAGCTGCAGAAGACACTGCAGCTGTAAAGAAAGGTGCTGTGCGTTTCCTCGTAAATGGTGGCACGGGCGCTGCTCCCAGTCTGGGCAATAACTTTGGCCAGAACACTTGGATGCTCTTCCCTGTTACCAAAATGGAAGGTGCTGACTACCTTTTCGATGCTTTGAACGAACTCTTCCCCAACGGAAACGCTGATATCTACAATCCCGGTACTGACCCCGGTCAGATTAGCCAGGATCTTTACGATGAGTTGATTAACTCTTACAATGATGCTACCAAGTTGGTAGAAGAAGGTGCAGATCACGCTGCTTGCGTAGCTGCTTACCAGCGTTGTAAGAAGGCTCTCGAAGCTGCTCGTGCAGGTGCTGTGCCCATCAAGGAAGGTTACTATTTCTTCAAGTCAAGCCGTAATGAACACAATGGTACTTATGATGACGGTACCGGTTTGCACTGGAGCTATGGTAAACAATGGTATGCTCCTCAGGAACGTCCCGAAGGTGAGCAGACTATGAGCCTTGATGATGCTCAGTATGTATGGCATATTCAGGCTAACAAAGATGCTAATGATGGTTCATTCTACATCCAGAACTTCTACACGAAGCGTTATATCGGTATGGCTGCCAATGCCACCGGTGCTTATGTAAAGAGTACGGATACTCCCGAAGAACCTTACTTTATCTATCCGCAGGATAAGGAAGACTTCGTTATCGAAAGCGCTAAACTGAAGAAGAATCCTATGCCTGGTTACGGTGGTCAGGGTGCTCCTCAGTGCTCTGCTCTCCACTGCCCCAGTGACCACAACAATGTGGTAATCTGGACTACCGATGCTCCTGCTTCTGGTTGGGTATTCTTGAATGCCAATGCTGATGATATCAAGAGACTCGAAGGTCTGATTGCACAGGATAAACTGAACAAGGCTCTTGCTACTGAACTGACTACGGCTGAAACTACTTACAAGAAGGGCTTCTACTATGACTTCGTAGGTGGTTCACGCGATGGTAAACTTGATATGGCAGCTGACGGCACTCCTGCAGGTTTGTTGAAGACTGTTGATCAGCTCTCTTTCAACATGACTGAAAAGAGTGAAGGTTCTGAAGCTGCTCTGATTGATAGCGATCTCAGTGCCAAGAACTTCTACCACTCTGACTGGCAGGGTGCTTACGACCACAAGTTGGCTTATCCCTACATTCAGGTAGACCTCAAGCAGCAGATGGATACCATCGCTGTGAAGATGTGGGCTCGCTACCAAGGTGGCAATGACTACCGTACGGGCAATGCTCCTGGTAACGTAATTGTGTCTGCAACGAACACTCCGGCCGACTCAACTTCTTGGAAGGTAATCGGTAATGTACAGCCCACTTATCCTTGGGGTCGCTATCTCAAGGACATGAACGGCGAAGACTCAATCACTGCTAACAAGAACGTTGGTTTCTTCGAAGTTGCTCTCGGTGGCAAATATCAGCACGTACGTTTCGAAGTAACTCGTCGCCAGTCTAACGCTGCTGACGCTGACTTCAAGAAGATGGGTAATGGCGCAGGTAACTTCAACTTGGGTGAAATGCGCGTATTCCAGTCTAAGTACAACCCTGCTAAGTCACTTATCGAAGCTGTTCCCGCTGCTCAGAAGAATGCATTGGTTGAAGCTATCGCCGACGCTAAGGCTGCTATCGAAGCAGGCAACGCTACGCAAGAACTCATCGACCAGGTAAAGAAGGCTGTTGAAGACTTCAAGGCTGTTTACCCCGATCCTCAGGTTGTGAAGGATATCCTCGCTGAAGCCAAGGCTCAGTACGAAGCTGCTGAAGAAGGTGAAGCTGTTGGTTACTTCCAGGCTGGTGCCAAGGAAGCACTCAAGAAGGTTATCGACGAGGTTGAACCCACTATCAAGGAAGTGATGACCCTCACCGAAGTAAATGCTGCCAAGGAACTCTTGAACCATGGTCTCGAAGCATTTGCTGCCAAGTTGAACATTCCTGCTGCCGACAAGTTCTACTACATCGTTAGCGCAACTGCTTCTGAACAGGCAGGTTCTGCCAAGGATGGTAAGATGACTGTTTCTGGTAACGGTTCACGCGTGAAGTGGTACAAGGATTCTGACGACTACATCAGCAACAACAGCATCACCATCGCTGGTAATGCCAAGTATGTTTGGAAGATGATCAAGAAGGGCAACGGCGTGGTATTCCAGAACGTTGCTACCGGCGAATACATGAACAATACGCACAAGAACAACGTAGGTGTGAACATGTCTACCGAAGTTGATACTTGCGCATTCACCTTCCGTTCTGCTAAGAAGCCCGGCTTGCTCAACATCGTTTGCAAGGAAAACGTCTTCTTGAACGCTCAGCCCGCTTCTAACAACCTCGTAACTTGGGGCGAAGCTAATGGCACCGACAACTCTGCCTTCACTTTCGAAGAAGTAACTGACGAACTCAATAACGAAATTGACTGGTTGGTTAACACGAACAAGAAGACTATCTTGACGCTTCCCGTTAGCGTAACTGCCGACGAACAGTGCTACAGCGTAATCGGACGCAATGGCAACAACCTCGAACTCAAGAGCATTGATGGTACAACCATCGAAGCAGGTACTCCGTTCATCTATATCGATGCTTACGAATCAGAAGCTGTTCGCTTCCAGCTCGCTGAAGCAACTGACTATGAAGCTCTCCTCGCTTCTGTAGCTAAGGAAGCTAAGGCTGTTAATGGCTTGCAGGGTACGCTCGCTGCTGTTGACTCTATCGCTCCTAACAACGGTATCCTCTACAATGGTGAGTCTATCGTATTGTCTAAGCTCGGCGAAGGTGCTGCTAACAACAGTGGTTACCTCACTTCTGCTCTCCCCACTACGTCTGAAACTGGCGACGCACAAATCCTTATCGACGGTGAAATCACCATCATCGGTGGCGTAGTTGCTCAGCCCGAAGCTCAGGCAGTAGTTAACGTTTACAACCTCTCTGGTGTGAAAGTTCGTGCTAACGTGAAGAGCGTGAACGACCTGAAGGGTCTGCCCGCAGGTATCTACATCATGGGTAACAAGAAAGTACTCGTTAAGTAATCATTGAAAATCCGTTTTTACTCCTCGGAGTAAATAATGACCTTCTTTTAAGCCGCCCGGTTCATTCATTGAGCCGGGCGGCTTTTCGTTTTGTAGCAGTCATTCGGGAGGGGATGAAGTCGCAGTGCGCTCTTGAACCGCATATAATATGCTCTGTTTCTGAAGTTTAGAACCTGTGTCGCCCCCTTTTTAACCGCCAATTTTATGCAATGTTTCGATGGTTTTGGACTCGCGGCGCCCTATTGAGTCGCATATAATATGCTTTGTTTCAATGGTTTTGGACCCTCGGCGCCCTGTTGAGTCGCATATAATATGCTTTGTTTCAATGGTTTTGGACTCGCGGTGCCCTGTAAGGGCAATGGTATCTCAGCCCAGGGTAAAGCAGGCCGAAGGACTGCGACACCCTGGGTTCCCCCCATGAACAGGGTTTAAAAAGTATCGCGCCCTGTAGGGGCAGAATGTCGAGATAGGGGCAACGCCCCTCGACAGCACACGGGCGTAAATCGGGGGTTGGTATGCGTTGGTGAAACAATACGTATATATATAGGTGTATTGTGCCCGATGTGTTGCATCCGATGTGTTGTACCCGATGTTACACCGATGTATTGTGCCCGATGTTACACCGATGTGTTGTACCCGATGTTGTATCCGATGTATTGTGTCCGATGTTACACCGATGTATTGTGTCCGATGTTGTGTCCGATGTGTTGTACCCGATGTGTTGCGCCCGATTTACGCCTGTGTGTGTCGAGGGGCGTTGCCCCTATTTCGACATATTGCC
>ULPW01051977.1_pt1 | contig 11449 bp, 10 predicted proteins | sample 1953871 | NCBI WGS metagenome assembly ULPW01 (sample SAMEA4835639, study PRJEB28245) | human gut metagenome | biome: gut microbiome; material: fecal sample | place: Denmark | collected 2008 | reverse complement strand
AAAGCTCCCTCACAGGAAGGAGCTTTGTCTACAGTCTGAAGGATCAGTCCCTTAGGACTGATCCTTTTTTGTAACTATTTATAGGGCGAATGCGGTTCTGGTTTCAGATTTTCTTTTGTATACATGATTTTTTCTGCTACTTTCTCGCCTCAGGCACGAAACTGTCAAAGATAAAGATATCGAAATGCTTTCTCGCTTCATCCAGCTCCTGCTGGCTCTTGATAGTCCAGGCTGCTGCGGTATTATGATACAGACCTCTGCAAAGCTTTCTTGACAGGATCTCGGGATAATGGTGATTGTATGCCACGAAATCCGGCTTCGTCACAAAGTTCAACAGCAGATTCTGCAGGACAAAATACAATACTCCCACATACTCTCCTTCCTTCAGGAAAGCATCGGACAGCTGACCGCGCACCAGTTCCGGATGATTCTTACGATACCACTGCACTCCCAATGGATTAAAAGACTCCATGCAGTACATTCCCTTGTAGGCCCGAAGCATCTTATCTGCAATGGGGCACAGGGACAGGTCGGTACGCTCGATCTTGAACTCCACGATCAGAGGTACTTTTCCGTCCACCATCTGAAGCACATCCTCGAACTTCGGAATCTTCTCCGTGGACTCACACAGATGGAACTGCTGCAATTCTTCATAAGTGTAATCACAGATTTTTCCTTCGCCGCCGCAGACTCTTTTTAAGGTAAAATCATGGAACACCACGGGAATCTTGTCCTTCGTCAGTTGGATATCCAGTTCGATACCGAATCCTGCGTCCACTGCCTTGCGGAATGCTGCCATGGAGTTCTCCGGAGCCTGTGTGGCATTGTCATGCAGCCCTCTGTGGGCATAGAGCCATTCTTTAAAGCAAGCCGTATCGGGCTTATGCGCCATCCGGGGCATGATCATAAGGAAGTAAAGAATCGCCAGCACTACAATGACGATCAGTATGATTGCTAAAACTTTCATTCTCAATTCAACCTTCTATCTTATGTTTTGATTCACATACATCTTTTCTGCGCCCTCTTAGTCTCCGCGAAAAGCTGCTGCATCTTACTTTAATCCACTGCCCCGCAATTTTCAAGTAGCTATTTCTAAAGATTTTCTAACGATTTATTGTCTATTTTATTAATCGTCCACGTCAAAGTTCTCCAGAATGCTCTCCTTCTTCTGGGGCTTCACATCGCCGTGGCGTACCTGGGTCATGGTCAGGAATGCCATCAGGGAGAAGAACAGCGCATAGGGAAACAGGGTGTTATAGGACACGTTTTCCAACAGAAAACCCGAGAGTACCGGCGTCAGGATCTGCGCTGCCATAGAGAACGTATAATAGGTTCCGGTGAATTTCCCCACATCGCTGCCACTGCTCATGGCCACGATCATCGGATAGGAATTCACATTGATGGCTGCCCATGCCACACCGATCAGGGCAAATGCCACATTGATGATGGGGTGATATTCTCTGGCAAAAATTGCGCCACCATAGCAGGCTGCCATCAGCAGAACACCGCCCATGATAGTCTTCTTACGACCGATCTTCGCAGAGATGTTTCCAATGGGAATATAACTCAGAATAGCAGCTACCGTCGCTACCATCAGACAGTTGGCGAAGCTTCCGCCCTCCATCTTCCATACTACCTTCGTGTAGCGGGAAAAGGCTGTGGTCACGGCATTATATGCGGTAAACCATAAGAAAATAGACGCCAGCATGAAATACATACTCCGCTTCACTTCCTTCGGCATCCCCTTGGTGCCTTCCGTCTTTCCTGTCTGTTTTTTCCCGTCGGAAGCTTTTACCTCTCCGGTATCTCCCACTGCCTCGATCTCACCGGCAGCTTCCACTCCCTCGGCCATTGCTTTTTCTTCTATTGTTCCTGCATTTGCCGCCTCTGCCTTCTCGACTTCTTCCCGCAGCTTATTTTCCCGGATAGTGATCACAAGGATTCCCACAGCGATCGCCATGACTGCCGCAATACTTGCGAACAGGGGCAGATAGTCCGGTGTCTCACCTTTTCCCACCAGAACTTTGATCATGATCAGAGCATAGACACCGCCCACGGCTCCCATGAGGTTGATCACCGCATTGGCACGGCTACGCAGATGGTTCGGGGTTACATCCGGCATCAGTGCTACTGCCGGGGAACGATACAGTCCCATGGACACCAGGGTGAAAAACAGCACCGCCAGGAAGATCACCTGGTTACTGAAGGACTCTACAGTGCCCCATCTTGCCTTTTCTGCATTGTCGATCATCGGCAGTAACATCATGAAGATCACTGCCAGGATCGTACCCGACACGATAAAGGGCATTCTTCTGCCAAGCTTCGTATGCACCTTATCTGACAGCGTACCGAACACCGGCAGCAGAAAGATCGCCAACACATTGTCCAGTGCCATGACCGCTCCCGTCATGGTCTCGCCCAGATGATAGGTATTCTGCAGGATCAGGGGGATGATGTTGTCATACATCTGCCAGAAGGAACAGATGCTAAGAAAAGCCAGTCCGATCAGAAACGTTCTTTTGTAATTTAATTTTGTCTCCATAAGAAAACCTCCCTTTGATAAATTCATTTTATCAAAGGGAGGTCCTCCTAGCAATCATTACTATGTAAAATTTATGTCTTTAAAATCTATATTGCTTATCCTTTCACACCGCCTGCCACCAGTCCACTCTGGATAAATCTCTGCAGACACATGAAAACAATCATAATTGGCAAGGATGAAATCACCGCTGCTGCTGAAAACAGCGTCCAGTGAGCAGCAAACTGATCACTGATAAAGGACTGTAATCCCAACGCCAGCGTCATTTTTCCCGGTGTCTGCAAAAAAATCGATGTGATTACATATTCGCTGTAGGTTGCTATAAAAGAAAACAGGAAGATCACCGCAAGCTGCGGCATGGCAAGCGGAATGATAATCTTGTAAAACACCTGAAACTGATTCGCCCCGTCTACCATTGCTGCCTCATCCAGTTCCACCGGCAGACCATCAATATAGGATTTTAACAGCCAGATATTGTATGCACTGCCTCCCGCCAGCACAAAGATTAACGCAAGACTGCTGTCAACCAGCCCAAACCTATAGATCAGAATATAGTAGCCTGCCACTGCCATACTGTTGGGAAATACCTGCAGCACCAGCAGCGACATGAGTCCATATTTTCTCCCGATAAAACGCAGTCTCGCGAATGCATATGCCGCCAGAGAAGTGATCACAAGCTGGATCGTCGCCACAATAACGCAAAACTTTAGGGAATTCCATACCCATACAGTAAAATCCGTCTCCCGAAACAACGTCACATAGTGTTCCACACTGAACTTTTCCGGAAAGAGAGAGGACAGAAAAAAACTGTCGCCCGCCGAAAAAGAAGACATTACGATCCACACTACCGGAAACAGCACCAGTATTATGGTGATCCAGATTACAATACGGCTTCCCCAGAGCGCACGCATTTCCGAACCGTTCATTTTCTCTCTGCCAAGCATTTAATCCACCTCCTTGAATGAGCCGGACAAATGCATGTTCACCAATGTAAATGTTCCGACAATAATAAAGATCAGTACACTAAATGTAGCAGACAACTCGTACCGGTTAGACCATGTAGTCATTTTGTAAGTCGTACTTGCCAGAATATCCGTATAACCGGCGAACTGGTTGTCTACTCTGGCAGGACCGCCCTGTGTTATCATATAGATATTTCCGAAATTGTTGAAATTCGCCGCAAATGAAGAAATCACCAACGGGATAGAAAGCTTCGTCACCATGGGAAGTGTAATACTTTTAAAGCATTGAAACTTCGATGCCCCGTCAATCTCCGCCGCTTCATAATATTCCGTGGAGATGGATTGCAAACCGCCCAGACAGACATTCATCATATAAGGAAATCCCAGCCATACATTGACAATGATCAGCCCAATCCTCGCCCAAAGGGGATTCGTCAGCCATGGGATGTTCCATGCAATTCCGATTACATGAAGCAGATTATTGATCCCGCCGTATTGCTCATTTAGCAATCCCTGCCATGCAAGAATAGCGATTGTGGACGGCAATGCCCACGGTACGATCAGTATTGCCCGATATATTTTGGATTCCTTCATATGCGGATTGTTCAGAAGAATTGCCAGCAGCAGTCCCATAGCATAGGAACCCACCGTACTGAATATCGCAAAACATATCGTCCACCCAAGCACCGGGAAAAACACACTTTTAATACTCCCGGAAAAAACTGTCAGATAATTGTCTGCTCCCACAAAAGTGTAATCTCCCAAATGGTACATATTATAATTCGTGAAAGACAAAATAACCGTATACAGAATTGGCAGACAAGTCACCAACAATATGGTAATCAGTGTGGGTGCCAGATAGGCATATGCCATACCATTCTTTTTCTTCTTCATATCTTCACTACTTTCCTGAATTCATCAATTCAACAGCTTCTTCCAGTTGCGCCACCATATTTTTCGCCGCTTCCTCTGGAGTCTGCTCACCTGACCACATGGAACGGATATTATTGACATGAATGCTCCATAGCTGACCCATCTCGGATACGGTAGGCATCGGTTCTCCCTGATTGATCTGTACGATAAATGCTTTCGCGTAAGCATTCTCCCTGATCTCTTCCAGTTCCTGATCGGACAGTCTTGCAGGAATGCGGTCACCTGCTTCATACAGATCTTTTGCACCGTTTTCAATCAGATATTTGATAAAACTCCATGCCGGCTCCTGTTTATCACTGTCCTTACCCACAAAGCTTACCTGGGTTCCCACCGGTGTTACGAATGCCTGACCGTGAAATGTCGGCATCTCCGTGATGCCAAAGGGTGTCTCTGCCGAAGTAAAACCGTCAATATCCCAAGGGCCTCCAATATAGTACGCACATTTTCCGTTCTGGAAATTGCTTCTGGCAATATCTGCCGTGACATCTGCCGTAATCAGGCCATAACGGTTGCACAGATCATCAAGGAAATGATACGCCTGTACTGCCCCATCATTTGCCAGGCCAATGTCCGACGTATCATAAGCACCATTCTGATAATTAAAAATATAGCCGCCGCAGGCTCTGACAAATCCCAGATCATAATAGATACTGGTGGCATCAAACTGCACACCGCCGTTCTCCACTGCCTGTTCCACCAGTTCCTCCCAGGTCGCAGGCACTTTTTCTACCATGTCCGTATTATAGAATAAAGCGGTTGTCTCCACAGAAAGAGGTGCTGCATATCTTTTGCCGTCCACATAGCATGCCTGAACTGCAGCTTCGGAAAAATCCGCATCATTATAAAGTTCTGCCGGTACTTCCGCTGTCAGGCCTGCATTCACATAATCCGCAAGCTGGTCATTTGGGATACCCACTACAGCATCCGGTCCTTCAGCACTTTTCACCGCCTGTGCAAACTGTTGCACCGACGGGGACTGGTGGATCACCTCCACCTCATATCCATTCTGTTCTCCCCAGGTATCTGCATATTTCTGGAGCGTATCCACTTCCACGTTCATATTCGTCCAGATCACCAGTCTGTTATCCTCTTTTTTACTTCCGCATCCGGTCAGTGTCCCCACCGCCAGTGCAATGCACAACATCGATATGATTCCTTTTTTCATAGTCATTCCTCACCTACATTGTTTTCATATGCAGCAGGGCACTGTTGGCATTGCCGGCTGCATCAAATAATGCCATATTCGCCATGGCGTTGCCGGCTGCCATTTTTTCCTGCATATACTGACTTCCGCTCGTGCTCGCCCAGGTACAATCCGGAATCGGGAGCCATGCGGGTTCCCAGTAAAACACACCGATTCCTCTGTCCTCCTTGACCTTCCTGACTGTAGCCATCAGATCCCTTAAGAACTGCTCCTGTCCTTCCTGTGTGGCAGGATATCCGGTAGCCTCTTCTTCCTTCTCGGAATAGACGATTCCTTTACATCCCAGGGTATCCGTAGTATAGCCGATGGAAGTCTCTACCACCAGTACATTCTTGCCGTAACGGGCACTGATATCGTTCATATTATTCTGCAGTTGCTCCAGAGAGCCGTTCCAGTGCGGATAGTAGGACATTCCGATCACATCATAATCCAATGCAAACGGTGCGATCCGGTCGAACCACTGCCTGTAAAGCTCATTGTTGGTGCCGAAATCCAAATGCAGCACAATTCCTGCCCCGGGGCACTCTTCCCTCACTCCCCGGATCCCTGCCCGCAAAAGCCTTGCCATATTCTCCGTCTGCTCCACATAACCGTCCGGCCAGAGAAGACCCTTGGTAATCTCATTGCCGACCTGCACCATTTTCGGAATTAGCTTGTGATTCTTAAGTGCCTTCAGCGTATTCACGGTATGCAGATACACTGCAGTCTCCAACGCTTCTCCCCGCAGCTTCTGCCATGCCTTCGGCTTGATCTGTTTGGCGGGATCTGCCCAGAAATCGCTGTAATGAAAGTCTAACATAAAGTCCATTCCGTTTTCCACAGTTCTTCCGGCAATTTCTATGGTAGTCTGTAAATCATTGCCCCCGCCACCGTAGGAGTTACCCATCTCATCAAACGGGTCTGACCAGATCCGGAGCCGTACCATGGTCGTTCCGCACTCCTTCAGGATACGAAACAGATCCTCCTGTTTTCCGTTTATGTAATAGGACGCTCCGCTGACTTCCAGTTCCTTCACCATAGAGATGTCCATACCCTTGATAAATTCCATGATCACTCCTTCACCAGCGTGAGATCATCGATGGTGCCCCATCCGCCGGGTGCTGTAGTAACACGTACACCTACCGTGATTTCTCCGTCCGCAGGCTTCAAATCCGGTATCTCTGCAGTGTACCAGTTCACATAGCCGTTCAGTTCTCCGTCCACTTTGATTTCTTCCCCGTTTACCACAGCGTAGAAATACACCGTTGCGTTTTTATCCCCTGCAGCATCTCCCTGGATATGTGCCGTCAGTTTGTAAGTGCCTTCCTCCAGTCCGTTCACCGTCTGTTCTGCGGAAAAATCCACATTACTGCTACCGGAATAAAAATGCAGGGACTGTACCCCCTCGAAACAGTCAGTATCACGATCATAGATATCCAGTTCCTCTGTGGAATCGTTCACATTATTTACCGTCCATCCGGTAAAATCAGCCTCTTCAAAGCTACCATTAATTAGATAATTACCATTCTCATCTGCTGTTGCTTTCTCACCGTCTACATTGTTTGTGCTTCCGCATCCTGTCATTGCCGCGATTACTCCTGCCGCCAACAAAATCCCCAAAAATTTCTTTCTCATTAATTTTCTCCTTTCAATCTTTCTAAAGTTAATGTTTTACTTTTATTATAGTAAATTATTTACCTTTAGAAAAAATATAGCATCATTACCTCTTTTCGTCAATGCCTCTTGTTCTTTTTTTACCCTATTGCCAAATTTGGCAGGTATCTTTTGTCAGTTTTATACAAAATAAGCATACAAAAAGAGAGGTCTGTTCCGTCACCTCCCTTTTAACTTTTTTCTATTTATTGTTCATTGACTTATTATTGATTTAGCAGCTCTTGCGAAAAATTGGAATCCCGTTCACAAAGATAAGCTTTGTCACTTTGCCACCATACAGCACCCGGTTTCGCAGCAGATCCAATGCCGTCTCACAAATGCAGGGAATATCAATATGTATGGTTGTCAACGGCGGAGACAGATATTTGGCTATATTCACATCATTGATGCTGAAAAGCGCCATCTGCTCCGGCACCTGTATCCCTTTTTCATTCAGTGCCTGCAATACTCCCACTGCCAGTGTATCGCTCGCAATGCACAATGCGGTGGGCAGGGAACTTTTTTTCAGTAATTCTTTTCCCATGCGATAACCTTCATCCACGGTGAATTTCTCCGAGATCAGGATATATTCCTCCTCCAGACAATGATAATATGCCACACTTTGCCGAAAGGACCATTCTCGGATATCCATGGAGGGCTTCCCCGTATCAATATTCCGGTCGCTTCCGCCAATAAATCCGATTTTTTTATGACCCTTTTCCACAAAATAATCTACCATCTGTGTCACGAAGGAATCCATATTGGGTCTAACCGCATCAAACAATTTTTCATCCGGTGATGTGCCGATGAACACTCCTCTGGGGCAGATTTTATACAATTGATTGATCTCTTTGCGGGTCAGCCAGCCTACGGCAATAAAGGCATTCAGATCTCTGGGGATCACGCTCATGCCATCTCTGCGGTCATAAATCTGCAGTCGGATATTCATTTTTTTTGCCTGCTTTATAACTTCCTCCCTGACACCGCGGTAAAACACATCCTCCAATTCATCCTCATTATCTGTAAAATACAAAAGTGCAACGTTTTCAATTTTCGGATAAATAACTTTTTTCTTATAGCCAATCTTCTCCGCTGTGGCAAAAATAGCCTCTCTCGTTTCCTCACTGACGGAAATTCCTTCATCGTAATTCAATACTCTGGAGACCGCTGCGCTCGACACACCCACGATCTCTGCAATCTCTTTAATCGTTGCCATGCAAACCTCCATTATGCCAATGAACCTTGTTCATATCTTTTAGTAATCATTTTACATAAATATTTTACTCTGTCAAGATTTCACACTTTTTCCTTGAAATATGTGGGCTTTTATGTATAATGGTAAGGGTGGCTTTGTAACACATTTAATAAGAAGAATAACAAGAGGTTTAAGAATGATCAGTGCAAACAACGTAACTTACCGTGTGGGTAAGAAAGCTTTATTCGAAGATGTCAACATCAAGTTTACCGAGGGCAACTGTTACGGCCTCATCGGAGCTAACGGTGCCGGTAAATCCACCTTTTTGAAGATCCTGTCCGGTCAGCTGGACACTACCAAAGGTGATATCGTCATCACCCCCGGTCAGCGTCTCTCCGTGTTGGAGCAGGATCATTTCAAATACGACGAGAATGTGGTTATGGATACCGTTATCATGGGTAACGCGCGTCTCTTCCAGATCATGAAGGAAAAGGATGCCATCTATGCCAAGGAAGATTTCAGTGATGAGGACGGCATCCGTGCCAGCGAACTGGAAGCAGAATTCGCTGAAATGGACGGTTGGGAAGCAGAGTCCAATGCCGCCATGCTGTTAAACGGTCTGGGCATCGGCACCGAGTTCCACTACTCTCTCATGAAAGATTTAGACGGCAGTCTGAAGGTGAAGGTTCTGTTAGCCAAAGCACTGTTCGGTAACCCCGACATTCTACTGCTCGACGAGCCTACCAACCATCTGGACTTAGACGCGATCGCATGGCTGGAGGACTTCCTGATCGATTTCGAGAATACCGTTATCGTGGTATCCCATGACCGTTATTTTCTGAACAAGGTATGTACCCAGATCGCCGACATCGACTACGGCAAGATCCAGCTGTATGCCGGTAACTATGACTTCTGGTATGAATCCAGCCAGCTGCTGGTGAAGCAGATGAAAGAAGCCAATAAGAAAAAGGAAGAAAAGATCAAGGAATTACAGGAGTTCATCTCCCGTTTCTCCGCAAATGCTTCCAAATCCAAGCAGGCTACTTCCAGAAAACGTGCCCTGGAAAAAATTGAGTTGGATGACATTAAGCCCTCCAGCAGAAAATATCCCTATATCGACTTCCGCCCCGAGCGTGAGATCGGTAACGAAGTACTGGCTGTGGAGCATCTGTCCAAGACCATCAACGGAGAAAAGGTGTTAGATGACATCTCCTTTACTCTGGGTCGTGAAGACAAGGTGGCTTTCGTAGGAAGCTGTGAGCTGGCGAAGACCACACTGTTCCAGATCCTTGCCGGAGAGATCGAGCCGGATGAGGGAACCTACAAGTGGGGTGTTACCACTTCCCAGTCCTACTTCCCGAAGGATAATACTGCAGAGTTCGACAATGATATGACCATCGCCGACTGGCTGACCGGTTACTCTCCCGTAAAGGATGCCACTTATGTCCGTGGTTTCCTGGGACGTATGCTGTTCGCCGGCGAAGACGGTGTGAAAAAGGTCCGCATCCTCTCCGGTGGTGAGAAGGTTCGCTGCCTGCTGTCCAAGATGATGATCAGCGGCGCCAACTGTCTGATCCTGGATGAGCCCACTAACCATCTGGACATGGAATCCATCACCGCGCTGAACAACGGTCTGATCAAGTTCCCCGGTGTGGCACTGTTCTCCTGTCATGACCACCAGTTCGTACAGACCACTGCCAACCGTATCATCGAGATTCTGCCGAATGGCAGTCTGGTAGACAAGATCACTACCTACGATGAGTATCTGGCAAGCGATGAAATGGCAAGAAAGCGTACTGTATTCACCGCACAGACCGAAGACGACGAGAACTAAGACGAATAAAATGGATGCCGGTGCTGCCGACATCCATTTTGTTATTTTTTCCAATTCTGTTTCGTTGAATGCTCTCCATGAAAACATGTAATATTTACAAACACTGTCTCTATACGCAAAAACCAGCTCTAATGTATGTTAATGCGGACCAGTCCCCAAAAATAATCTCAGAAAGGATAGAAATATGGTAGATCTCCATGTACATTCCACCTGTTCCGACGGTACCTTTACCCCGGAAGAATTAGTTGATTATGCAATTCAAAAAGGCTTAACCGCCTTCGCTCTCACCGATCACGATACAGTAAACGGACTGGACCGGGCGATCCGATATGCGGAGGAACTGCGGCAGGCTCAGGCGGCCGGTTCCTCCCTTCCAGCTGCTTCCGTGTCTGACGCTGACGCCTCCATGCCTCAGGTGCCGGAGGTGATCCCCGGTATCGAGCTATCCACGGAATATCAGGGCAAAGATATCCATATGGTTGGCCTTTTCATTGATTACCGCCAGCCGGAGTTTGCCCATTATTTAGAAGATTTCATTCGTTCCCGCGAGAACCGCAATGAAAAAATGTGTGCGCTTCTCAGAGAGCATGACATTGACATTACTTACGAGGCACTTCTGGCGGAATTCCCCGGTGCGGTTATCACCAGAGCTCATTTTGCAAGATATCTCCTCTCCCACGGCTATATCCAGAGCATGAAGGAAGCATTTGACCGCTACGTAGGCGATCACTGTCCCTGCTTTGTTCCGAGGGAAAAGGTGACACCCGCTCAGGCTGTGGAACTGATCCTCGGTGCCGGCGGAGTTCCTGTGCTGGCACATCCGATCCTCTATCACATGAGCGATGATCGTCTGGATACTCTCGTAGCGGAATTGAAAAAGATCGGCCTCGTGGGCATCGAAGCCATTTACAGCACCTACAATACCGCCGAGGAACGCCAGATCCGGGGGCTTGCCTCCAAATACGACCTGAAGATCAGCGGCGGCTCCGACTTCCACGGCGCCAACAAGCCAAAGATCGACCTCGGAACCGGCTGGGGGAAGCTGTATGTACCGGATGAAGTGCTGGAAAATCTGCGCCCGGAAAAGAAATAAATTGAAAGTTACGCGGGCAATGAGCCGCGCATAGGCATAGTGAGGACAGCGATGGGC
>ULPW01004475.1_pt1 | contig 11605 bp, 10 predicted proteins | sample 1953871 | NCBI WGS metagenome assembly ULPW01 (sample SAMEA4835639, study PRJEB28245) | human gut metagenome | biome: gut microbiome; material: fecal sample | place: Denmark | collected 2008 | reverse complement strand
TCTCTATTCTATTGAAATCTTTCTTTTCAAAATAATCTGAAAGTTTAGAAACATCAAATTCCGGCATATGCATATGATAAAAAAGCCAATAATCTTTTTGCACTGTTTCTTCTTGTTTTCCCAATGCATTACTATATGCTGCGACATATATTTTTAACATCTGTGCGTAGGAATTTAATTTAATATTATCTTCAAACTGTTCTTTAAGTCTATAATAAAATTCTGTTGGATCAATTAACACATCATATATAAACTCACCGTCTTGATTTACACAATACTCTTCAAATTTATGTTCTCTTATACAAAATAAATTTTCGTACTGTGAATGAAGATAGCCAAGCATTTGCGCCATCATTTCATACAACAGTTCCTCTCCTTCAAGAGTTTTTAAACGATTCTCATATACATTCCAAAAAACCTGTCCACTATATGGCAATGACAATATATTAGGATGACCATCCAGCAACTGCTCTAAATAATAGCTACCGGAATTAGACATATGATTAAAAATCAACAGATTATTTATTTCACTATATCGAATTTTTTTATCTGACATTACACCGTTCTTTTGTTTTAAATCCAACAAAAAAACATACATTAAAATTCTTAATTCCGAATTACTGTCATAAACATTTAATTTTTTAAGGTTTTGTAGCATTCTTGAATATTGTTCCCTGTTCCATAATCCTTTTCTTTTTGTCACATCAATTGCCGGAATATATATAGCATTCGGGTACAATTCAACCGCCTTTTTTAACGAGTAGACTGGAATTTCACAATAATTTTCACCTTGCTTTTCTGTATCATCATCGCAAAAACAAAGAGGTGTCACGCCCAACTTTTTAAATATATCAAATCCTATTTTTCCCCAAAATCCGGCCCCATACAGACATAATCCTCTATCTCGTTCTTGTCGTACCGTTTCTAATATACTTCTATGCCACATTTTATCACCTTTATTCTATTCTTTTCCTGTAAAACTGAATAACCTGTTCTATTCCATCCTCAAATGAGACTTTGGGTAACCATCCTGTATCTTTTTTTAGCTTAGATATATCCGCTTCCAAATGCATAACTTGTCCTTGTCCATATGGAATAATTTTTATTTTGGAGGAGTCCATGACTTTGAGTTTTTTACACAAAATATCAATATATTCTTTTAAAGGTCTTGCAGCTCCACTTGCCACTGGATATATCGCATGATTAACTCCATATAGTGCCATTAAATATAAAGCATTTGCAACATCGTCCAAATATATAAAGTCCCAAATCTGTTCTCCTTTTGTAAACTCCAAAGTCTGATTTTTTAATGCCCTCAATATATTTGAAATCAGCATTGAATTCTCATTATCATAAATTCCATATGCGCTTAAAATTCTAGGCCAAATATGTCGTATTCCATATTTATCACATAAAGACCGAGTTGCATAACATGCCGCATGTTTAATAATTCCATAAGCAGTTTCAGGTTTACACACAGTCTCATCCGTCAATATTTCTGAACACCTTCCATATTCTGCCTGACTACCTGCACCTATAAATGTATGACATCCAAGCTCTTGTGCGACTCTAACAGCTTCAAGAGAATAACTTATGTTATCTTCCTGTTTTTGAAAATCATTTCGCCCATCTCTTTTTGTATTTGTCCAGCCCAGATGAAAAAACACATCATATTTTTTATCTAATTTTTCAGGTCTATAATATTTTAAATTTTCTAATGAACAATACTGTACGCATATACGTTCATCATCAGGCAAATATTTTGCTCTATCTGATGTTTCCCTTTGAAGCAATAGCACTTCCTTATTTTCCTTTAATAACTTTCGAATCAACGCTAATCCGACCGGACCGCTCCCCCCCGTTATTACAACCCGTTTCATTTCATAATTCATACTTTTTATATCCATGCATATAAAACCGTTTCTGATAAATCATTTGAATGCTGTCTAATTGCAATCTTATACTCTGACACTAAAGTCTTAACTAATAATGGTATACTATACAAATCAACTGCATTATGATAAATACAAATTGCTAATAATGGTCTACATTTTTTTATTCCCTTTTCTGCCCCTAATAACATTCGATATTCAAAACTTTCAATATCTGCCTTCAAAAAGTTATATTCATCCAATATTCCATCTAATGACACCATCCTGCAATTTCCTTCTATTCCTGCATCAGATTCAATAATCTTTGAGCCTAATCCTGCATTATTACTATATCTCACAAACTTACTATTTCTCATTTGATCTCCGACAGCATAATGCAAAAGTTGTATTGATTCGTTATCAAGATTCCACTCAGTAATCAACTCATTTGCCTGTTTTTGATATTCTTTAACATTATCCTCATCAACTTCAAATGAAATTACCTTTTTAAATGTTCCTTTTCTTCTATAAACATAATCTTTTAACGTATCTCCTATATAAGCTCCGCAATCAACAAAAATCTCCCTATCATCTAGTTTGTTGAATGCATCCAACGCAAAATATGTATCATCAAGACTTTTAGGGATCTCCACTGCCTTTCCTAAAATTCTCCATCGTATAATTCCTTCGTAAACCTGCTTCGAAATTTGATCTTCCAACATATCATAGCATTGTAATACTTCCTTACTATGCTGCTTCAAAATAATTTCATCAAGCAAATATCCCTCAATATTCCACTCATTTAATTGATGCATAATATCTCTAACCACATGTTCCTGTGCACTACATATTAATACACAAACATTTTTTTTATTTATTAATATGTCTGGAGAATAAATTTTTTTATCTCCTATTATTTCACCTATTAAGCTTTTATTTTTATCAATATATCCCTCAAAATAAAACCCTTCATTTTTTAATCGTAAAAAACCTTCTTGATATAATTGTGCAGTATCACCAGCCCCCCAAATCCATATTTCTTTGTTCAAAATATTTGGTGGTTCGCTCAACAATTTTTTTAACGCATTTCTTAAATCATCACTCATTTTTTTCTCCCAATCATAACTTATCTTATTTCATTTCATCTCATACAACGGAATCAACATATCTCGTTCAAACTCTTCCTGCTCCAAAGGCGGATTCATATATTCCAGTGGAAGTGATTCCATCTGTCCATCCGACCGCTTATAGGACACCTGTTTTGGAAAAGCACTCAGATCAATTGGAACCAGCACTTCGCAAATCACCGGTCCATCATAATCCAGCGTTTCCTTTACACGTTCCTGCAACTCTTCATTCGAATGAATCTGTACCGTTTTTAATCCATACGCCCCTGCTACAGCCGATATCGGTGAAAGTGTCAGATGGGAATCCGCATCACAGGCCACATAATGTCCCTGGAAAATATTTTTCTGTGTTGCATGGATCTGCGCATATCCCTGATTGTTCAACACAAAAATCTTGATTGGAAGATTCAATCGATGTATTGTTTCCAGTTCCTGAATATTCATCTGAAAACCACCATCTCCATTGACACATACCGTTCTTCTTCTGTCACCTGCCAGACAGGCTCCAATTGTTGCAGGCACACCAAATCCCATTGACGCAAGACCTTTGGTACAAAATACACGCTGTCCCTTTTTTACGCGAAATGTCTGCATCGACACATCAATACACGTTCCCGAACTTCCGGACACATATATATCGTCTGCGGTCATCTGCTCTGTAATCGTATCCAGCAGTGCATATGTATTAACCAACTCTTTTTGTGTTCTTGCTTTCTCTGTGACAATTGGATACTTCGCTTTCATTTCTTTTGCATAGTTGATCCATGGCGTATAATCTTTTTTCTGAATCTCATCTTTATGTTCCAGTAAAAGCTGCATGAATTCTTTTGCATCTGCCTCGATTGCAAGCTGCGGTCTGACATTGATTTTATGTAACTCATTTTCATCAATGTCTACCATCACTTTATAAGCAGCTCTCGCAAATCCATCAAAATTGTAACCGGTCTGCAATAAATTCATCCGCGCACCAATGGATAAAAAGAAATCGGAATTCTGCTGTACAAAATTTGCATACCGCTGCCCCATTCCACCAGGTCTCCCGAAAAACAGCGGATGTTCTTCTTCTATCAGATCAATTCCATTCCATGTTGTAAGAACCGGAATCTGCAGAATCTCTACCAGTTTTTCAAATTCCTCTCGTCCTTCCGAAAGACGGATGCCATTTCCCGCCAGTAAAACAGGACGTCGTGCCTGATTCAATTGTGCGATTGTCTCCATTACCTGTTGTTCCAGCCGTTTTCTCTTTTCATTTTTTTCCTGTTCTGGAATCTCTTCTGGTTTCCAGCCTCTTAAGGTTGTTTCCTCTATCATGCATGCCTGTATATCCAACGGAATATCCAGCCAGACTGGCCCTTTTCGTCCATGTACAGCTTCATATAATGCACGATCCAGATGATACTTGATATCCTGTGGTTCTGTTACAAGCGCTGCATATTTCGTCACTTGTTTTACCATGGAAATGATATCTACTTCCTGCATGCCCTGCTGACGAATTCCCTGTCCGTTCACCATATCCGCGCGTTTAACCTGTCCAGACAATACAATCATAGGAGTTGACTCAATGTATGCTGCAGTCACACCTGTCAGAGCATTTGTTCCTCCCGGCCCGGTTGTCACCATAAGCAGGCCCGGTTTATTTGTGACTCTCGCATAAGCTTCTGCCGCTATGGAACATGCCTGTTCGTGAAGGCATACCACATATTGTATTTTTTTGCTGTTTCCAAGAGAGTCGTTTAAGTGCATGGCACCACCTCCTGGAAGCATGAACATATGAGGTACTCCCAGTTGTTCCAAATATTGAATTACATAATCTGATACCTTAATCATAGACTTTGTCTCCTAAATATTAGCCTCAACATATTCCGAAAATTACTTGTTATTTTTTTCTTCTTCCAGCAAATCAGAGTGCTCTTTTAACAACTCAATATACAGCTCCTGTAAATATATCAAAAGCCCTTTCGTTGTCTGTCCATCTAAATTGAAGTTCATGATTGCATCCATACAGATCTCCACATACTCTTTTAACCGATCCTCATAATGTTCAACATCATACTTACGAACACGGGCAATGCCAAATAGGATATCAATCTTTCCCATTACCGCAGCCATTCCCTGCACCAACATCTCCTCATCGTCACTGAGCATAATTTTCAGGAATTCAATTTCACCCTTCATCTGTTTGATTCTCGCCTCATAAGTTGCATATACCGGCACAATCATATCCGCGTCTACATCATCCTTATATCCCCACTCTTCTTTTGCCATGGAATCCTGCTCATCAATCAGTTCAACCGGTTCTTGTATGTAATCTCCTATTTTATTCAGACTCACACACCACCATTCATGTGGATAAGTTTGGTAAAATGCATTATCAGAATATCTCTCCAACTGTTCGAAATGACATTGCATAAAATCTTTTCGTCTTACAATTAATCCTGAAAGATAATTTTGTCCCATAAAGCATAATCTTAATGCATCAATTCCTTTCTTTCCATATGCACGCTTATCAATCATACAATACTGAAATTTTGTTCTTGCCCTGACAAGATTTACATTTGGATTATCTCTGAGCAATGCAAGATAATGTTCAATCGCCTCTGGTATTACATCATCTTCATCCGAAACTAACAATACATATTTTCCATGCGCCATTTGTATGGAATAAAGCCAATTGAGCTCATATTTCAAATCCTTATTATGATCAAAATACTGTAATCTGGCATCCTTTATCTGACTGGCTTTGTCGTATTCTGCCTGATAAATTTCTGTGCCATTTTTCGACACTGTAAATTCAATTTCCGCATCGTAAGGGAGCTTTTGCAGATTGCTCATGCGTTGAAGCAATAAATGTCCTCTATGATACGTCGGTATTGCAATTGTCAATAATATTCTGTCTGTATTTCTTCCCTCAGGTGTCAGACGATATTCATGTTCCTCCTGTATCATTTTTTCTAGTTTAATTCGGTCTTCTTCATCTCCATACCATATTCCCGGCAAATACTCTGCTGTATGATCATGAAAATATTCCTGTAGACTTGAAATATTCGGAAATATCCAAATATTTTTTGTATACGGTTCCAGCTCCGGGATTTTATAAAATGCTGCGCATTTATCAATGTCTTCACAGACCAAATAAACCCTCTGCTTTTCTGCCTTTATAAGAATAGAATTTAATCTTCTCCAATCCCATCCCGCAGCTACAGTAATTGCAGAAAATTCTTTTTGTTTCAATAACGGATCAGGTTCTGTCTGCATAAAATCATCGATTGAAAAAATACCGATAAATTGCTGGATTTCCTTATCAAACATATAATACTGTCCATCTTTATATGGTACAAAATCTATCTTGCAATCTTCATAGTTTACCTTTATACCCTTTGCGTGCAATTCAAAAACACTTTTAAACTGTGATTCATTTCCATCAACATAGCATTGATAGATACTGTTTTTAATCCAATCCCTCTCATAGCCTTTTCCGTAAAGTAAAATAAACGCTTCCAACGCCTCATCATATTTTTGCTGTTCAAATTTTTCACACGCATATGTATATAAAAGTTCTTCCCTGTTTTCCATCTGGTTCCTTTCAATTTTCAAGATAGCGTACCATATCTTTTGTTAAAACCTGCCAGGACAATTCCTCCTGTGCACGCTTTTTCCCTTTTTCTGCAATTTTCTCTGCCCACTCTTTATCTTCTAAAAGAGATTTGATCAATTCCGGCAGTTCTTCCAGCTTCTCTAATGAATATGTGCACAATTCCTGATCTGTAAAATTCTCATCAATATACAAACTGTCATCTGTCACTGCAACGGTTCCACTAAGCATCGCAGATGCAATTCTCTCCTGAAATCCTCCTTTAAACCAAGGCTGTGTATTCAATGAAATATATGCATTTGCAACTGCATCTCTCGCAACAAGATAATCTCCTTTTTCCCAAACAAGATTTACAGCATCATCCCCTGCGAAATCTTCCCATCCATTTCCAAAAACATGAATCTTAATTCCATTCTTTGTCAACGTATGTATAACCTTATCCCGATAATAAAACCGTGCATAATAGGATACTCTCCAAAATTCAGCTACCAGTTCATCAAATTCCTCGTCTGATACCTGAATATGGTTTTTGTTTAATACAACCTCCAGGCACTATTCAATTGTCAGCCACGACTGTTCTTCCATCTCCTGTATCATCTGCTGTACAAACTGTTTCAGGACTCCCTGATATTGCTCTATAATTTTTTCATATAACTCTTTAGGTTCATAATAACTTCCGGTAAAAACAACATCATATTTTCTTATATATGGAATATATAAAAGATCACATACAAATACAACCGCATCCTCATCCAGTTTTTTCAACCGATCCCTGTGTTGTGCAGGACGATCACATAAATAGGTCACATACCTTGCATTTTCTAAATCTCTGCAGTCCTGATAAAAGTTTGCATTGCAGGTAAATACATAATCCAAATGAAATGTTTCGGTTGCCATCTTATATTCCTGTAAAAAAAAATCATGTTCTGCATCTATCACTACAGACGGATATCCAATCTGTTGAAATCCATCTGCAATCTCATCCAGATAATTACGCATTGCATCGTATTGTGAAGCACCCTTAATCAATAGTACTGTTTTAGTTTCGTGCATTTTCTTCATCAGCCTTTTTCTGCTTTGCATATGCTACAATCGTATCTTCCGCAATTGTCTTTATCTCTTCTGCTGCAATGGCAATCCCATATAACATAACTTTTCCCTGCTCCGCAACATCTAAAAGTTCTTTTTTTTGTTCATCCTGTTCCCTATATATATTAGGTCGTAAAGTAGATTCTATGCCAAGAAGACTATCCATAACCGTTTCTGCCATATAATCCTGTTCCATATAATTGTTGACTTTACGAATCTTCTTTAGTACTTTTTGAAGTTGAGCATCTGTTACATTAGATTTTTTCAACATTTTTTCTAGTTTTTCATAATAATTCAAACCTTCTTTTGCTCTTTTCTTTACCTCCATCAATTTTTTTTCTGAATTTTCAAAATAATCCAATGCAATTTTTCTATTTTCGCCTGAAAATATTTTTTTTGTATGGTCAATGTGCCACTTTACATTAAATTCTGTTCTGCAAAATTTTTTAATAGCATTTTTTAAAGTCATGACCTTGCTTCCATGGATCAGTGCTCCACCTTCTGTAGCATCAACAAGCGTAATCGCATCCCATTTTTCCGTATAGGCTTCAAACCATTTCCGATATCGATCAAAATCATCCCTTGTTAAGACTTTTCCACCATCAACAGACTCCACCTCAAAATATTCTCCACTGTTGATATCTATTTCGTCCATCTTATCTTTAAATGTTCCATCTGCATGTGTATGATTTCCCGTCATAGCAAGATCCTGTCCTATCAAAATGACCGTCTTAGATCCCATATATACCCCCAGAGAATATGCAGAAGTTGCAACTGAACCTCCTGTTACTAAATCTGGCAAGGTTCTGCTCCGATGCTCTTTTTCTCCCAAATCTGTCAATATTTGATGTTCCAATGGAGCACAACTATAGTAGAAAAATTTTTTCCCCTTATGATATTGCATCGGTTCTACTGATACTCCTGTCATTGTCACCATTGGTACTTTTGACAAATCTTTATGTTCAAACAGAAGTCCCGGCTTTAATCCATCTATAATTACAAACAAATTCGGGATAATTCCAGCATTTAACAACGGTTTCATTGCTGTGTCTGTCGCAATAATACAGGCTTTCCCCACTGCTTTTTTTAAATCCATTATATTTTTATTTAAAGAAGGTCCCGCCGACACGACAATCGTAGGCACCTCAGACGGCAAAATTCCTTCCAGCTCTTCTATACTATATCCCTCATACAGATATGGCAAATTATAAAACGTATTTTTTGCTTTCACATCTGTATAACGAACCAAGGTATTCCATCGAATCGATTCCTCTTCTATGTGATCTTTTAACTCTTTAACCAATTTTTTTACCTGTTCTGGAAATAAAACATCATAATTTCCTGATAAATAAAACTTCATCAGCGTCATATTATCATATGTAATCATTATATTGATATATGCGGACAATTCATTTTCATTCAATCCTTCTATAACAATGCCTACCGGAATATCCATTGCAAACAGAAACGATAGATCAACTTCTTCCATTTCCCTCCGAAACAACTCAAAAGAAGGTTCATAGATTAATATATTGCATGTTTTGGGTGCAGATTCCATAATTTGTTTAATATGTACACCATTTGAAATACCTAAAATAACAATTGTCGCATACGCATCAATCTTCCCCTGTTTTTTAATCCATTGTTTTCCCACTTCGTCTGGTGCATATTTCCCATTTAAATATAGAATTTTACCATTTTTCTTTACCTTTAATATAGTATCTCCGGTAACGCTTTTTTCAACTATTACATCTATGTTTTTCTTTTTATGTCTGTTTTTTATAATATTTGCCCATGCAGGATATTTATTCCGCAATGCGGTTATATTTTGCTTGTAGATTTCTTTATTCATTTTTTTCTCCCGCCAGCATCTCTATTAAATAATCAAAGATTTCTTCTAACCCGTATTTCAACACATCAAGTAGGAATACTTTATCTTCCTGTTCAATTCCATATACAATATCTTGCAATACTTGTACTACAAAATCTATATTCAGCTCTATCTGTAGCTCCGATCTCTGCATTAATCGAAAAATTTCTGTCATAATCTGATTCAACTTAGGAAGTATTGTCCTCACATAGGACATATAGTCTTCCCCTATTTCTATTTTCTGTACAATGACACCTATCTTCACTTTTTCCTGACATAATTTGTCCGTGAGTTCTACCATATCTTTTCCTATTCTGCTTTTAATTTAAGGGAATTTTTATATTTGAAAAAAGAGCTGGCTATAGCCAACTCTCTCTTCAAAATCACTTGATTACTGTAATAATGATAATACACCCTGAGTAGACTGATTAGCCTGTGCAAGCATTGACTGTCCTGCCTGTGCAAGAATATTATTCTTGCTGTAGCTAACCATTTCTTCAGCCATATCGGTATCACGAATACGAGACTCTGCGGACTGTGTATTTTCTGATACATTATCCAAGTTTGCAATTGTGTGCTCCAGTCTGTTCTGTAAAGCACCAAGAGCAGATCTCTGGCTGGAAACATTATTGATTGCGTTCTGAATCATTGTAATTGTTCCCTGTGCCTGCTGGTAATTATCAACATTCGGTTTACTTACGGCTGCAGAATTATAGCCAGCAACCTTAAAGATCTGTGCAGCGCACATAGCAGCTTTGCTTACGGCATTACGAGCGTCTGTTGAAGTAGCATATGCCTTTCCATTTGCTTTAAAGCCTGTAGATGCTGTATTTTTTGTAATTGTTGCATTGCATGCAGCTCTCTTACCAACACTCTGTCTCATTGTTGCAGAAGTTTTAGCCTTTGTCTTATCAACTACTTCATTTGTTGTATAGTAGCTGTCCTGACCAGCGGCAGTAACCTTTTTAAATCCAATAGCTTCTGCATTCATCTGTGCAATGTTAATGGTGATCTTCTGATCTGTATTTGCACCAACCTGAAGGTTCTTTCCTGTAAAGGATCCATCTAACAGATTCTGTTTGTTGAACTGAGTAGTTTCAGAAATACGATCAATTTCATCAGTCAATGCAGAAAGTTCCTGATTGATAGCATCGCGGTCGATAGACTGGTTGGTATCATTTGCGCCCTGAACTGCAAGTTCATTCATACGCTGTAAGATGCTGTGTGTCTCATTTAACGCACCTTCTGCTGTCTGAATAAGAGATACGCCATCTGAAGCGTTATCTGAAGCTTTGTTAAGACCACGGATCTGGCTTCTCATCTTTTCAGAAATTTTTAATCCTGCAGCATCATCGCCTGCGCGATTGATTCTGTAACCTGATGATAACTTCTCTGCTGATTTAGCCTGTGCTCCTGATGTGACACCTAACTGACGATTTGCATTCATCGCCTGCATATTATGCTGTACTACCATTGCCATAATAATTTCCTCCTTGAATTAAGTTGCAGCGTCCATGCTGCAATTGATATGATATTTGATTGTAAGATTTTCCTTTTTGCGGCCGTACGCTCCGGTCAAAGGTCTGTCTCGTGGAGTAAGCAACGGGATTTCCTTGCTTACTTGTTATATATATCGGACGAGGACTGAAATACTTTAGTCCCAATTTTAATTTTTTATTTTTTAACCGCTTTTTATAGTGCCACCGGTACTTTTTCTTCCAATATTGCATGAATTTCATCCAGATCCTTACCTGTGATGGATGCAATGTTTTCCGGGGACATTCCGCTGTGATTCATTTTGAGGATGATTTTTGCTTCTCCCATGATCTTTCCTTCGGCTTTTCCTTTAGCCTCTCCCATTTTTCTGGCATCTTCCAGATCATCCTTCATCAGTTCTCTTAACGCATCACACATATTCGCATCCCTCTTTCCTTTTCGTTTTTCCCTCTGCAATCTTTTCCTGTCTTTATGATAACCTATTTATTTTTCTCCATCAAGCAGTTTCTTGTATCCCAAACACCCGAAATAATCTCATCGTTACAGTTCTTATCAAATT
>ULPW01079943.1_pt1 | contig 11789 bp, 6 predicted proteins | sample 1953871 | NCBI WGS metagenome assembly ULPW01 (sample SAMEA4835639, study PRJEB28245) | human gut metagenome | biome: gut microbiome; material: fecal sample | place: Denmark | collected 2008 | reverse complement strand
AAAGTGTTTAGCTTTTATTCTCGAATGGAAATCTGGTAAATCTGAAATTAATGGAGATTTTTCATATATAATTTACATATAATCAACATTTTACTATTTTCACTCCTTTGATTAGGAAACAACACAGGAACAAAACAATCAATTAAAGCAAATTCAGACCTTTTCTATTTTCATTAGGTTTCATTCCTTTCACTTGTTTGCACAAGGAGTCCGAGCTTTACTGTGAGCAGTTATTCTCTCTGCTCCAAGAGACATTTATTGATAAACATACTTGCAGCCAAAAAAGAAAAACGCCCGATCTCTCTTCAGCCTGTGCTTCCCTTTTATTGGCAACCAAAATCGCTTTTACCTAATAGCCATAGGCATACTGACAAGCAAATATGCCTATCTAAATATAGTTTACTTTGGTTTAGCTTATATATAGAGCTAATAGACTAAAGTAAACTGAATTTTTTCAACTTGTTCAACAATGCAGCCAAAAGAAAAATGGCTGTAACCAATAAGTTTTGGCGCAGCCATCTTTTTCCCTTTGTTTGACTTTACTTTAATGAACGTATATATGAGACGGGAATAAAGTAAAGTTCGTATTTTTCTTTTCGCTGCATGTATTTACACATATACCGTCAAAACTCAATATTAGCGATTCTGATTATATGTCCGCTCAAAAACAAACTCCTGTAGCCACCGTTGAAACGATGGATTATCTTGGTATTCCTTGTAGAGTTCCAACCCTGAAGTCATTGATTTAAGAATAATCGCCATCAATGCTTTGTCGCTTTCAATTCTCGCAACCGCTCTATCAGAATTGCGAATTGCATTCTGATAAGCCTCATTTTTAGCAACCTCTTCGGGAATAGCAGCGATTTGTTGGCGGATACGATCTGAATCCGTCCAGGGAATATTTCCGAATCGAGTGTTGAACTCTTCCAAAATCGTTGTCAGCGACTGAAGATTCGGGGATGTAATGCCTCCGCTCCGTCCTACGGGAATGGCTTGAACTTCCGCTTTTTCATTGTCCAAAATAATACGTTGTTCTTCCTGAATCGTATTTTTGTAGCTATTGAAATCCACAGCATCAAGTAACCCTTCTGTATAATCATCTCCTTCCGGAGTCGGCAGCTTGTGAATAAGCAAATTGAGAAAAATACTCAACTTTTCCCATTCCGCACTTCCAAAAGGCAATATGGCAGCCAAGAAGGCATAGGTTCTGATAAAACTTTTGGCACTGCTCTTGAATTTTACCTGTGAATCGGTATTCAATGTCTTGTAATTCTCGGCACATGTATCCAAAATCGAATCAATCATTTCACGATCCGACGCACCAAGGAACAATCCCACCAAACGTTCGACATCTTCAGCCGTATATACTTGATGTTTTTCCAGTTCGGCAATAAGGTCATTGAGTTTATTAGGGTCGGTTTCCGAAGCTAATTCAGTAGTTTTATAATAACGCTGGAACGATTTTTTAATGTCTTCCGGATCATTGGCAAAATCGAGAACAAATGTGTCTCTTTTTTGGGGATGAGCCCGATTGAGTCGAGACAAAGTTTGTACGGCTTTGATATCCGTCAGAATCTTGTCTACATACATCGTATGAAGCAGAGGTTCATCATAGCCCGTCTGGAACTTATTGGCAACAATAAGAAAACGATAGGGGTCTTTCTTGAAGCGATCTTCAATCTCTGCACTCGGAAATCCATTCAACGAGGCTTCGGTCATCTTTCCGTACTCCCTGTATTTGTTTGGCAACTCCTTTTCTCCGGAGAATGCGATTATGGCTTTATACTGGCTTCCTCGTTCTTCCAGCAATCGGCAAAATTCAAAATAGTAATCTATAGCTCGTTCGATACTGCTGGTCACGACCATTGCACGAGCTTGTCCTCCTATTTTCCCGTTGCTGATGACATTCGTATGGAAGTGCTCGACCATAATTGCCGCTTTGTGGTGGATTGTAGTTCGATCGCCTTCAACATAGGCACGGAGTTTGGCTTGTGCCTTTTCATTATCGAATAACGGGTCATCTTCCGATTTTTTCACAAGTTTATAGAAACTCGATACCGGGGTATAATGTTCCAGCACATCCAGAATAAATCGTTCCTGAATCGCTTGGCGCATTGAATAGGTATGAAAAGCCACATGTCGTACTTGCCCGTCAGGCTGTGGTATCGCATCTCCAAACATCTCCAAAGTCTTGTTTTTGGGTGTTGCGGTGAATGCGTAATAATTGGCATTTCGGACCATCCGATGCCCTTCTATAAGTTTGTTGATTTTATCTTCGATATCTTCCTCATCGTCGCATACATTTCCCGAAACGGCCATATTCATCTTGGCAAACAGGCTTCCCGTCTGGCTTGAATGTGCTTCATCGATAATGATAGCAAACTGTTTGTCCTTATTTTCCGTGCCTATACTCGACAAAATGAACGGGAATTTGTGAATGGTTGTAATAATTATCTTCTTCCCCGCATTAAGCAGCGAACCGAGTGTGGAAGAGTCATCGGCCCAGCCAACAACGTTTCGCTCCTGCATGAATTGTCTTATTGTATCCCGAATCTGTCGATCAAGATTCACACGGTCCGTAACCACGATAATTGAATCGAAAAAGGTCTTTCCGCTTTTCTCCAGTTTGACCAACTGATATGCCAGCCATGCAATCGAATTCGATTTGCCGCTCCCGGCGCTGTGTTGAATCAGATAGCGTTTCCCCACTTCATTCCGAAGGGTATCGGCCAACAGTTTGCGAACCACCGTCAATTGATGATAACGTGGGAAAATCATGGTTTCGCCGACAATCTTGTTCGTCTTCCGATCGATTTTCTCGACCACCTGCGAATAATTCTCCAAAATATTCGACAACGATTCCTTGGTCAGAATCTCTTTCCAAAGATAATCGGTCTTGATGCCATCAGGATTGGGCGGATTGCCTGCACCGTCATTGTTCCCCTTGTTGAACGGCAGGAACCAGGACGCCTTACCGCACAACCGTGTACACATTTTCACCTCGTTGTCATCGACCGCAAAATGTACTGCACATCGCTTGAAGTTAAAGATCAACTCCTTCGGGTTGCGGTCGTTCATATATTGATTGACCGCATCATCGACATTTTGTTTGGTCAGTCTGTTTTTCAGTTCAAATGTAGCGATTGGCAAGCCGTTTATAAAGATTGCCAAATCCAAAGCCAATCGGGGAAATTCCTTGGAATAGGTCACCTGCCTCGTGATACTGAAAATGTTCCGGGCATACAACGCTTTTGCCATCAGATTCTGTTCCGAGGGTGTAGAATAGTAAAGGTCGAATTTATAAGCCAGATATCTGAAACCGTTGCGAAGAAGGTCGACAATCCCCGCCTCGCCCAATTTCTTGCGCAAACTGACAAAAAATTTGTTCCGCTCATACTCACTATCCAGAATATGTACGGCTTTCACCTTTTCGAGCTGTGTGGCTTGCAGGAACCGTAATACCCGCCCTTCATCGAGCGCATACTCCTTACTGAACTCGGCAGCCTTGCCGAGCTCGTAACCATTCACATCGACCAGATAGTCGGATATTATCTTCTCCAAACCGGCTTCGCTGATATCTGTTGCCATAATATTTCTCCTTTTTATTCTTCGCTTGGTATTTCTACTCCTCTGACATCGACTTTTCCTGTTACGACATCAGAAATTAAGCGTTGCTTATACTCTTGCAGGTAATTGATTTCCTCTTTTAACTTGGTAATGTAACTATCTATTTTTTCTGATATATCAGTAATATAAGACACAATTGCTCGCTGTTCTACAATAGGCGGTTCTACAAAAGGAATGCTTTTTAATGCATCTGGAGACAAATCCCATTGCCCACTTCTAATTCCTTTTGAATATTTTGTAAAAAAACCGATGTATGCTTGGCTTCTAATTGCCACATCAAAATATTCAGTATCAATATTATTTAGCTCACACGTATAGTAGGCTGGGCTAACTATCCCTTTGTATTTAGAAACCCCATATGAACCTTGCCATGCTTTCATCTTATTTATAGCAAATTGCCCCTTCTGTATAAGTTTATAACTACTTAAATCATCTGGAATAAAATTATGATTCTCTTCTTTTGAGGTTATATCTCTTACTATAACACCTTGCTCTCGTGTTACTGATAATAAATCCATATCAGGATGACCTTTATCGGAAAATAATCTCAAATATTTCCGTAATTGTGTTACTTCCCAATGTGCTGGAATTTGCCCAATCCATTCGATTCCGCTCTCTTTCATCGGGACATTGGGATCGAGACCACGGGTAACAACGGCAGCAATTTCCGCCTGCTTTAATTCAGATAGAGTTTGTAACTCTCTCTCTCTCTGACATATACGTTCATTTATCTTGTTTGACTTATAATCCAGATAGGCAACAATTTGCCGTTGTTCCTCTTCGGGAGGAACGGGAATACGCAATCCAGCAAAACGTTCTGTTTTAACTACCTTACGTAATCCAGAATACAATGGTCTCAATGCTTTTGCTTCATCAACAGCAAGAAAATAATAATAGTAGAACTGGCTATTGATTCCTTTGATTGAAAAAACATTGTATGCCCCTGTTATCATGCCATCTATTGATGACAATCCAACAGTACGAGGAGTTTCATCAACATCGAACAAGCAAAAAATAATATTCCCGGATTCAACAATCTTATAATTGTCAAATTCCTTGGGAAATTTACCTTTCCCGCTTTCTATATCACGCTGAATGACACCTTGTTTTGTTAACGATAGCAACGTGTATTTGTAAGCATCTTGTCCTACGACATTATCATGCTCCGTTATAAATATTTTATTCCGGAGCAGGTCCCAATGAGTTGGAATTTGACCAAGCCATTCGATACCGCTGTCCCTATATGTTGGATATACTGTCATTTCTATTGTGCCTCAAATTTACTTTTAATCAGATTCAAGAATGTCTGATTCCTTGCATTAGCATCGTTAACAACTGCATCGAGATCCAGAATATAACGTACCGCTGGAATCTTTATACCCGACTCCCAATCTACAGTAATATCATTCGTATTTACAAAAACATTCCCTTTAGAATATAGAGGATGGTATCCTGCTGATGATAAATGTGATTTGTAATCATTGTCAAGTTCAACTACTCCGTATAGCCACAATGATTGCACTTTACCGGGGTACAATCCATATAATCCTCTCGCTCTTTTCTCGAGTTGAACTTCTACCCGAACATTGTCCTCTGGCTTTAATCCTTTGCGCTTTAATTCAACAATTACGACATCAAACTTTTCTGTGGTTTTTGGATCGTCTGAAAAGATAATTGCAATATCCGGTCTATCATCATCTTTTATAACCTCGCCTTTTGTTAATTCTCGAATCAAGTCTGTCATTTCCATATCACTTAAGACTGTGGAATACGTCATAAACTTGTCATCTAATATCCATGTATTGTTTATGTAAATATCTTGGCTGAAATCTCCAGAACGAAGAATCCTTTTCATCGGAATCAATATGTTGTGAATTTCAGACTCTCGATCCTTTTTATTAATCTTTTTTAATCGGTCAATCGTTTTTTGGCGGAATAGCACATATTCTGTTAATGCCCTACCAGCCAAATTCATTGACTTTTCGAATTCAGGCTCAGTTAAATCGGTCGACTTACAAAGAATATCTCGCTGATCTTTGATAAAACGCGTCTGCGCTTCCTTGATAACTTCATTTTTCGAACTTATTCCAATAGTATCTTCTTCGAAATAGCCTCTCAAATGGGGGAATTGATTGTTTAATTGTTCGGATGTACGCTGCGTCTGTTCTATTATTTTGGGTGCCAAATCAGAAAGTATGGTTATTATTTCGTCTCTAAATATTTTTTGGAGCATTCTCATGTCAGACGGCTTAATCGTTATGACCTGCCGAGTAGCATCCGTTTGCCCTTGAAAAGAATCTGAGTATAAAATAAATACCATATCATATCCTTTGGGGATACTCTCATCAGCAAAGACATCTATTGATTCATTTCGATTATCAATAGAGATAGCAGTAATTACCGATGAATCTTTTATATCGCACTCTTTAACAGAGTAATACAGTGTCATCTCCCCGTCAAGGGAATATTTAGACACAATTGTTTTCTCATTCAACTCAGGAATTGAAGCTGCACTAATTGTGCGTACTACGTTTATTTTACCTATAGTAGATTGGATAGTGATATTTATATCATTCCCATTCTTTTTTGCTTTGTATAGTAGAGAATAAAATTTCTTTAAAATTCGTCTTCTTATCCATTCGGCATCAGCAAAATTTTTCTCTTTTAATTTAGATAAGTTATATCCTGTCATTTCCAGAGTACTGCCGCTCTCGTGCTCACTATCTAAAGTAGAACTATTGTTCGGAGCATCAGCCCCAAATTCCTTATCAAAATTAAACTCACGATATTGATTTCCATTATAGTGGCTGATTACCTTAACGTTATCAAAATAGAACAGGTAAACCAATCGCCCAAGGCCACGATGTGTTTTGTCGTCTTTGTCAACTTCCAAAAGGCGACAAAACTTTGTGTATCGCTCATCAGTAAAACCAATACCATTATCGGAAATTGTCAAATGGAAAGACTTTATGTTTGAAAGCGTAGATGCAGAAAAATGAATATGTATTTTTGAGGCTCCTGCGTCCAATGCATTAGCGACAGCCTCCAGATAAACCATATCAAATGAAGACTGTGAAAAAAACATTGAAATAGCTTGTTTTAGATTGATCTCCATAATTAATTTAATATTTGGTTCAACAATCCTTTTGTCGATTCCTCTATGGCCCGAATGTCGGCACGAATCTCATCGAGCGTTCGCAACTGCTTGGGCTTATAGAAATATTTGGTGAAACTCAATTCATAACCAATTACATAATCGTCCGTATTGACAATGGCATCGGGCGTATATGGAAGAATCTCGTTCCGAACAAAAGCTTCGATACCTCCTTCATAGGTCAGTGGAACTTGTTCCTTATCACGCAGCGTCTTGTCGATTTCGATTTTACCCCGTTTGTTCTTGACGATAATGCCTTGCTCGTCGCGTTTGGGACGGTCAACCGTGATTTCCCAGTACCCGAATTCGGAATTGTCGAAAATCTTGCTGATAGGCGTCTCCTCAAAATCCATATAAGCCCGAAGTATCTGTTCATTGATTTCCGGCGTAAATTCGCAATTTTTCTCACCGAGGTTCTTACGGAGAGGTGATTTCAGACCGGTAGCATCAATCAATTGAATTTTCCCTTTCCTTCGGGATTCCTTACGGTTCGTGACAATCCAAATGAAAGTTCCAATGCCTGTATTGTAGAACATCTTCTCGGGAACAGCAATAATAGCCTCCAAAAGATCATTTTCGATAATATATCTCCGTAAGTTACTTTCACCGCCTCCTGCATTACCGGTAAAAAGCGACGAACCATTATGGACTTCAACAATACGAGTTCCCAACTCGGTGGTATCCTTCATTCGACTAATATTGTTCGCCAAAAATAACATTTGGGGGTCACCAATATTAGGAACCAATGAATAGGCCGGATTTCCATCGTATGCTATCAGGAATCTGCTATCGGTAATATCCTTTTTATCTTTCAATCCCCAATTCTCCAAATCTCGTTTCCAAGGAGTCCCGAATGGTGGATTGGAAATGCAGAAATCGAACTTCATACCTGCTTTACCGTCTTCGGAAATGGTCGACCCAAACGAGATATTATTTGCTTCTTCTCCGTCTCCTTTGATAAGAAGGTCCGATTTGCATGTCGCATAGGTCTCCGGCTGTAATTCCTGGCCAAAAATATGCGTATTGATGCGTTTGCCGCGAGCTTCGGCAAGTTGCTGAAGGCGCTCTTCGCTTACGGATAGAATACCTCCGGTACCACAAGCCCCGTCATAAATCAAATAAGAGCTGTCGGTAATTTTATCCATGATGGGAACAAATGCAATTTCGGCCATCAATGTGACAATATCACGAGGCGTAAAGTGCTCTCCTGCTTCGGTTACATTGTTTTCTTCGTTGAATCGACGTAACAACTCCTCAAAGACGGTACCGATAGAATGATTGTCAAGAGCTGGCAGACGCACAGAGCCATCATCAAATAAGACGGGACGATTACTTAAATTGATTCTATTGTCGACAAATTTTTCGATGAGCAACCCCAATACGCCGCCTTCGACCAGTGTATCTATCTCATTGCGAAATTTGAATTTTGTAATAATGTCCTGAACATTGGCACTAAAGCCATCCAAATAAGCAATGAAATCCAATTTTAATTGTTGGGAATTGGTCCTTGATTTCAAATCTTTGAGCGTAAATGGAGAACTGTTGCAGAATGCTTGTCCAGCAACAGCACACAATGCTTCGTCTTGTTGAATGATATTGGCTGCGGTTAAGCGTTCTTTCATCGCTAAAACCTCTTTTTTCGTATCCTCTAAAACGGCATCGAAGCGTCTCAATACAATCATCGGGAGAATCACTTTACGGTAATCCCCCTTGTTATATACGTTTACAAGAACATCGTTAGCAATATTCCATATAAATGAGACCAGTTGGTTATGTTGTATCTGTGTCATATCGTTTATTAGTCTTTTAAGCATCCAATAGGAACCACATAAACTCCGTCTGCACGTCGATATGCAAATTTTCCTGTAGCCGTCAACACCATTAAGAAAGACGGGGCTTTCATTTTATCCGTATCTATCTTTGCAGCCAATGTTTTTAAGGTAATTGCGCCTTGCTCTATAAGTTGGTCTCCACCAAGTTTTATTTCGATAAGGCCAAATTTACCATTGCGCAGATGAACAACTGCGTCACATTCGAGGCCGTACTTGTCTCGAAAATGATAAACTTGTCCATCTAAAGCGCTCGCAAATACGCGTAAATCCCGGACACAAAGCGTCTCAAATAACAACCCCATTGTATTCAGATCATTAATCAGGTCCTTGGGGCCAAGACCCAAAGCAGCAACAGCAATTGACGGATCAACAAAGTACCTGGTATCAGATGTCCGAATAGCTGTCTTTGAGCGCAAATTAGGATTCCATGCAACAGAATCTTCTATGACAAAAATTTTTTTCAGAGCTTCAATATAAGAAGCAACTGTTTTTACATCCGTTGATTCCTCATCATTCACTCGCATATCTTCTACAATAGTATTGATGGGAGCCTGAGAACCTTGATGTCGAGCATATGAACGCATCAATCGTTTTGCCCGTTCTTGATTGCGTCGAACGCCATCTACTCGAGAAATGTCCGAACGCGTCACAGCGTCATAATAGTATTTCACTTGATCCAGCGCAATATCTCCTGTTTGCAATGATGCACGAGGCCACCCTCCTCGACAAATTAAAAAAGCAATATCATCAAGCGACAATTTATTGATTCCCATTATATTGTCTGGAGTTTCAAACATCCCCTCCAAACTCACTTCTCCAGAAGATTCTCCCGACTCGCATAAACTCATGGGACGCATAGTTAGCCATGCAAATCTACCAGCTCCTGAATGATGAATTTCTTCTGTTTTTGCAGGAACAGCCGAACCAGTTAAAATAAAAAGACCTTCGCCTTCTCTGTGATCGACTTCAAAGCGGATTGTATCCCATAATTTGGGAGCAAGTTGCCATTCATCTACCAATATGGGACATTCTCCGACCAACAATGCTTTAGGATTTATATCAGCCATACGGAGATTCTGTTCTTTGTACAAAGGATCGTCCATGTAGATGATTGTGGACGCCTGTTGCTCCGCTGTTGTAGTTTTACCGCACCATTTAGGTCCTTCAATCAAAACGGCGCCGATACCTGCCAGCTTTCGTTGTAACTCCTTATCCGCAATTCTCGGTTTATATGTCTTCATATCTATATAATGATTATAAGGCAAAGATAATACTATATTTTAGAATTTCCATATGTGGCTAAATTAAATTACCTTTTTGGGCTAAAAAATACAGCGTCATTCGGCTGTATTTTTTTGTACTTTTTGGATAAAGCGTAGTTGAAATCCTGAATAATCAAGTGGAAGTTTAGCGATAATTCGCTTCAATAATTGTGTTATGTTCTTGCCACAACCATTCTCCAACGGGCTTGCCCGTCTGCCACGAAATCGCTTTTGGGGGAGCCTAATACCCCTTCCACCGTTCGGCGGCGGAAGGGCTGCCACACAATCTGCAAGCAGGGACTATCTCGTTGTCCAATACAGGACTGATTATTAAGTGGCAAACAGGTTGGTATCGTTCGACACAGGATTGCTATCGGAAATTCTCCAGCGACACGCACAGCAGTCAAGCGACAAGAGGGAGAAAGAAGATGGAAAACGAAACAATTATATCCGAATCAAACAACCTATCCCCGCAGCCTATTCAGAGATATTTTTCATTGGCGGGAGGTCAATCCTATCTACGGCTTGTCCCTTTTATACATGGTGCCAAAAGCCCGTATTTGGCTCAAACTTTCACCACCGATTTTCTTTCAGTTGTTTATCTGAAAACGGTTTAGTTTAGTTTTTCTCCCTTATATATAGATACTAAAGTAAACTAAAATATATATGTTCGCTCCTACGCAAAGAACCGCTCGTGTTTCAGTCGAATAATCCGTTTACCAGATTGACCGCATCATCCTTTTTCTGATTGATGATTTTGGCGTACACCTGCGTCATCTTCACGTCAGCATGACCGAGCAGTTTCGAGGTGGTATAGAGGTCGGCTCCAAGTGTTAGCATCATCGTCGCAAACGTGTGACGGGCGGTATGAAATGAGAAACGTTTGTCTATGCCGGCCGCTTTCGCCCAGGGTTTGAGCAGCACGTTTATCATCGTTGGACTTGGTAAGTCGAAGACGTGGTCTTCTGCCATCTTGTCTCTTCGCTCCGGCATCCACTTTAACGCTTCTGGTGAAAGCGGCAAATAAATCGGCTCTTTGGTTTTCTGCATGGACACAGCAAGGCGATATTGTCCTCTATCCACAAAAACATCTTTCCATCTCAAACCGATAATGTCGCTTATTCGCAATCCACAGAAGCAAGAGAATAAATAAGCCTGTTTTACGGCCTCATTCTTCATCGGGGTAGCAATCAGCGCCCGAACCTCTTCAATGGTCATATACGAGCGTTTGCTCTCCGGTAAGCGTATCTTATCCGAGTTGTTAATCTTCGTAAATGGGTTGGACTTGATAACATCAGCACGAACGGCTGCATTCAAAGCTCCGTTCAGAATACGGTAATAAGTGTGAAGCGTAAAGTTAGATACCCGTTTCCCTTTGGGGCGATACTCCGTCAGCAGATAGTCGATATACTCTTGGCAAAATGCCTTGTCGATCTGATCCATTGTCATACGTTCACCCGCAAAATCTTTCAGTATGCGGATAGTTACCATGATTTGGTTCCCGTCCTTTTTACCACGCTTCGCCTGATTCTCTTTGTAGGTCTCCATCCAGTCTAAAAGAAAAACCTTTTCCCTGTTTTCGATTCCGGCTTCACCATTGGTAAGTTGGATTATGCGCTTCGATTTGATGGCATGGGCAGCTGCCATTGTCGCTTGGTTCTGTCTACGAGCATTATGATCTGTTTCGGGAATAAGGTACAGCTTCAGATACTCGTATGTCCGTTTGCCATTCCGGTATATATCCAGATACAAGCTCTTGTTTCCATTGGCCAGTTCTTTCATCCGCAGACGGATAGGTTCTTTGACTTTTGCAGGCTTTTTTACTCGTGGCATATTCCCTCCTCTTTTGCTCGTTATATCTGCTGCAAAACTACAAATAAAAGTCAAGACCGAGGAACAAACAAGAAACAAAAA
>ULPW01063418.1_pt1 | contig 11958 bp, 8 predicted proteins | sample 1953871 | NCBI WGS metagenome assembly ULPW01 (sample SAMEA4835639, study PRJEB28245) | human gut metagenome | biome: gut microbiome; material: fecal sample | place: Denmark | collected 2008 | reverse complement strand
CCGACTGGGACAGGTACTTTTCCATGAACGAAGCCATTAAAAAGGGCAATATCGGAGAATGGGCGTTACAGTCCGTGACAGATGAAATGGCGACAGATAATGACAATAACACCTGTACAACAAATTTAGAGGAAGCCAATAGCGATGTAATACCAACTGTACAGCGCACAGCCGGAAAGAAAAAGATACAGGAGCGGCCACTTGCAGAATATCTTGACTGCAGGAACAAGGAGGCAGTTATAAGTTGTATCCGCAATTTTATTACCGTCAACACAAGTGCTGTCCATCAGGCTCTGCCGTTCTATGTGTTGAAGGATTTGCGATTGGTAGCCGGTATGCATACAGCCAAGGAATACAGCACAGGATTGACCTTGCAGTTTCCGGATTTGCCGACACTGAAAAGCGAGAGTGCCATACGGCAGGCTGTCGGATTCCTGAAAACGGCAAGGCATGTCATTAAGGACGGCAAAGACCAGTCGGCACTGCTTATCGAAAGTGACGAAAACCGGGAGTTATTCCAGACATTAGTGGGGTCAATCAGAAGTATTATCGGCACGGATAAAGAAACAAATATGGCAGAATAGGGTAAAATAAAGCCGTTTTATGTGGTCATACAGACTTGAATCGTCATGACAATTCAAGACAATCCACTATATATCAATCCGTTTTAATTCGTATATACTTTTGCACCGTCAATCCTTTTCCCGAGGGTCGGCGGTGCTTCTCTTTTATAAGCCATCGGAAGCGGAGCATCAGGGAACTTTTGAAGATGGTCGTCAAAAACTTCAAAAGCTGATATTTATGATTACGATTGAAAGTCTAGTCGAACAGGGAGCGAACGTGAAACTGGAAGTCACTCCCACAGACCTTAAAATGTTTGCGGAATCCATCGTGCAGCGTACCATCATGGCGCAGCAGGAAGAACACAAGGCAGCCATGCAGCGTGAAGCGGAAGAGGGCTGGCTGAACACAAGGCAGGTCCGTGAGTTGCTGAACGTGTGCGAGAGCACGCTCAACCTGTGGGCGAAGCGGGGCTACCTCGTTCCCGTCAAGGTCGGCAACAAGAACATGTATGCCAAGTCCGATGTGCATCGTGTACAGACGGGAGGCAAGTCTGAGAGTGTAACATCCTATTGCAAGAAGAGAAATGGCTGAGATGAAGAACACCCGGCTTGAACTATGTAACAGAATCCGTATGGAAGCGGAGCATACCGAAGATACGGGATTCCCCCTGGATGTGTTTCCACAGACCGTGCAGTCAATCATACTTGATATGGCCAAATACGAGAACTACAAAATTGAGTTTATCGCAACGTCCATGCTATCGGCTGTGTCTGCGGCCTTGGGCGGCACATACCGCATCCGCATAAAAGGCGACTGGCAGAGCAACAGTGCATTGTATGTCATTCTGATAGGCAGACCCGGGCTGGGCAAGACCCCACCTCTAGAGGCGGCATACCGTCCTATCCGAAAACATGACTATGCCCTGTTCAAGGCGTATGAAGCAGAAATGGAAGCATGGAAAGCGGCAGGAGAAAACGGAAGGAAACCAGTTCTGAAACGCACCATCGTTTCCGACTTCACTCCCGAATCGCTCTTGCAGACACACAACAATAATCCCCGAAGCGTGGTCATATTGGTGGACGAGATAATGGGTATGTTCAACTCCGCTAACCGTTACACGAACGGGCAGCTTATTGAACAGCTGCTTACCGCATGGAGTGGCGGGGCTTTGGACGTGACAAGGGTAAGCAATGCCGTTCCTGTACACATAGAACATCCGTGCATCAACATCATCGGGAGTACACAGACCAAGCGTGTGCATGAGTTTCTCAGAAAAGGCTTCGAGGAAAACGGACTGCTTGACCGTATCCTGTTCGTATTGCCTAAATCGTCCCGAATGTCAGAATGGGTAAACCGGGACGATGACGGGGAAATGACATCCTTGGCTGCGGCGCACTGGGAACGCATATTGGACAAGGTGCTTGCCTTGGACTATGATACCGAAGCGGAAGAAAGAATACCCCATGTGCTGTCTATGGACAGGGAAGCCAAGGAATACTTCTTCGCCTGGTGGAACAGGAAGGTGGAGCGCATCAACCGGATAGAGGACGATGCCGAGGTGGGCAGCCGGGAGATGAAACATCCGGCTCATGTGGCACGGCTGGCCCTGATAATTCAGGTTCTGCGGTATGCTTCCAATGAAAGCCACCTGCAGTTTGTGGATATGGTATCGGTGAAAGCTGCCATACGCCTGAATGACTATTTCGAAGATTCATATATCCGCATCCGCTCTTTTGTGGCGGACGACACTTGTGAAGACCCTCCAAAGGTACTTCTGTCGATGTTGCCTGACACATTCGATACCAAGACGGCCATTGCCATAGGCAAAGAACAGCAGGGTGTCAGTGAGCGCACGGTGATGAACTATCTCAAGGAGTTATGCCACAGCCGGCTTCTGCGGAAAGCAAAGGCCGGGCATTACGAGAAAGTCATGTATGAATCCGGCAAATCTTCCATAAACGAAAATGAATAATCAACCAAAGACTGCAATGAAATACCTCCTGTTGCAGCTTGCAGTTTTTTCAGTCTTGCAGTTTCGGGGCATTGAAAGCGGAGAATCCCTGCAAAACTGCAAGGACTGCAGACTGCAAATGACCTTTCGGTTTGCAGGAATCAAAAAGACAGAGCTATGAGTGAATACAGATTCCATCTCCAGAAATACAGGCCGGGTAGCAAGACCGTTTGTCCCGGATGCGGCAGGAAAGCCTGTTTTACCCGATACATTGACGAAGAAGGACAGGTTTCATTTCCCTGCAATGTGGGAAAGTGCGACCACATCAACAGTTGCGGCTACCATTATACGCCCAAAGAATATTTTCATGATAACCCTGCTGTCAAGGAAAATTTGACCGGGCAGGACAGGTATGGCAATGTTGCATCAACAGTCATAAAACCGGTAGTAAAGCCATCACCTGCCCCCCAACCTCAGATTTCTTTTCTTCCCTATGCTTGGGTGGAGCAGTCCATGCAGAGGTTTGACATCAACCCTTTATACCGATACCTTGCCACTGTGGCAGGCAAGGAGGAAACGGATCGGCTGTTCAATCTCTATAAAGTCGGCACATCCAAGATGTGGAACGGTGCGGTCGTATTCTGGCAGATTGACCGGGACGGTAATGTTCGGGCTGGCAAGATTATGGGCTATGATGCAACAACCGGGCACCGTATCAAAGAACCGTTCAATCAGGTCAGCTGGGTACATTCGATAAGAAAGATACCGGACTTCCACATGAGGCAGTGCCTGTTCGGTGAGCATCTGCTGGCAAGCGTTTCATCCTCGGCAAGGACTGTTGCCATTGTTGAAAATGAGAAGACGGCACTGGTTGCCGCCCTGTTCATCCCTGATTTGGTCTGGCTCGCTACCGGGGGTATGTACGGCTGCTTCAATAGTGAAGCCATGCAGGTGCTGAGAGGTCGTGAGGTGGTTCTCTTTCCCGACCTCAAGGTAACGGATGAATGGAAGCGTAAAATCAGTATGCTTCAATCCATTTGTAAATCTGCCACATGTTCCGATTTGTTAGAAGAAATGGCGACCGATGAACAGCGTAGTCAGGGACTGGACATCGCTGACTTCCTGCTGATGGAGGACACGCCACAGATGATTCTCGCGAGGATGATAGAACGCAATCCCACGTTGCAGACCTTCATTGACACCTTCGGATTCGAACTAGTGGATGCAGAAAAAACGGAATGAAGGAGGAGCAATGGACAGCTTGCTGTCCCATGAAAAAGGGGTTGTAAAATCCCGTAGCTTATTAGGGCATTTTCACCGTCTCCGCTTCGCATCCGGCAGTCAAAAAGCCCATAAGCCGGGGCACTCCTCAGGCTCCCTGGTATGCCTCCGGCTGTCTGACGGGATTTTACAACAAGAATAACAATAAAATAACGAACAGATATGAGTAATACACAATACGCTGTCTGCCACCTGCAGCGTGGCAGCGGTAATGACAGTGGAATGTCATGCCATATAGAAAGAAAGGATGCCAAGGGAAAGGTTTATGTGCCGGTTAATGCCGATGCGGACCGGACACATCTCAACCGTGAGTTGGTCAGATTTCCCGATGGCGTGTCCAATCGCACCGAGGCGATACAGCACCGCATCGAGACCGTCGGGCTGCGCCGCAAAGTCAGCAAGAACCAAACAAAGGCAATACGTGTAATGCTGACCGGAACACATGAACAGATGATGAAAATCGCCAATGACGGCAAACTGGACTGTTGGATCGATGCCAATCTCAAATGGCTAAAGGAGACCTTTGGTAACGAGAACCTTGTGTCCTGCGTTCTGCACATGGACGAGAAGACCCCGCACCTGCACGCCACAGTCGTGCCCGTTGTAATCGGTGAGCGTATCCGCAGAAAGCGGGAGGGCGAAAAGAAATATGAAACGAAGTCCGGACCCCGTCTGTCGGCGGACGATATGATGCGTCGTACCAAATTACATGAATACCAGAACAGCTATGCCAAGGCCATGAAACCGTTCGGTTTGCAGCGTGGGATTGTCGGCTCTACCGCCAAGCATCAGACGAACTCGGAATATTACAGGCAGCAGGTAATCCAATATGAGGAAGACATTACCAGATTACAGGCAGACATTGAACGGGCAAAAGAAGGCAGAAGTACCGTACTATCGTGGTTCGGCAAGGGAGACCTTGCTAAGGCAAAAAAGGAACTTGCGAACAAGGATGAGCTGATTGCCAAACTCAATAAACAGATTAAGGAACTTCAGGCAGAAAAGGCATGGTTGCAGGAACAACATAAATCAGAAATCGGAAAACTGCGAAACGCCTATCAAAAAGAAATAGATAAGGCCATTCATCAGGCGGAAGCGGCAGAGCGACAATCAAAAGAAAAGGATTCTGTTATAGAGAGGCAGAGGCGATGCATAGATCAACTTGACCGCAAAGCCAATCCCCAGCGTTACAGCCTCTCGTCCGGTGCCGAACTTGTACGTATCAATGTCTCAAACTATCAGAATCCGTCGCTCCACATCTGGACACGGGTCGGTGATGAGCTTTTTGAGAACATTAAATTTCAGATAGACTATGATGTGGCCCAAAGACATTTCAACGGCCAGATCACGGACGAGGAGTTTGTCAATGCCGTCTTCGAGCCACAGGAACAGGTAAATGGAAAGCAGGCAGAGCTATTGGGTACAGCTTTTACCCTTGCCGCCGGTGGTCCGGCAGAGGTTCACATCGGTACTGGTTCTGGCGGCTCATCGTCTAATCTTCCGTGGGGTGAACAGAAAAACAAAAAATCTCAACGAAATAGATAACATTAAGATACACTTGATTGCTTTTATGCCATATACATTATTAAGAGCCGAACTTTGATTTCCTATTCGGCTTTTAATAATGTATATGGTATAAATATGCCCTTGGTTATATTTGAATAAATAGGGAAATGCCGTTTTTCTATGTCATTCTTTTTCGAAAGCAAAATCTATAAGTCGATCAAAAGGCTTTTGGCCAGCACCATAAGCAATAAGGATTTTCGGCGTACGTTTTCCTAATATTCCTCTATTATACTGGAAATAGGTGCTATAGCTTTGATAAATCATACCACTATTCCGATCATAGAATTTCTCAAATAAAGAACTATATCCCTGAATATTTTTTGATAGCCAGCCAAATTGATAGCCATTGTTAAAAAAGTCTGCTACCGTGTATTTTAACACTCTTGTAGAAAGTATATACAACAAATATAATTGTTCTTTCGGTTGATTGACAAAAGAAAGGTCGCCATACTTATCTTGCATTTGCATTATAAATTTTCGCTCTCTTCTTATTAAAACCCCATTTACATTGTTGTTATTTTCCATAACTTCTTTTGCCAGTTCAATCACAGCGTCATGTTTTTCGTAAGAACTGTCATATTCTACACGCCACTCTGATTGCTTATATACATTGGTTCCCAGCAAATCCCCCCAAACCTCGCCAAAATCATTTTGACTTATCAATGTGTACGCTTTATAAAACTTATCAAGCGTATCATAATCAACTTCTCCATTAATACAAGCTCCATCAAGCAATGAATTTATATTTCCTTTAAAATGTACGTTATTCTCAATCTTTTGCAACAAAACTTTGAATCGGGAATTCATAGAAATAAGTTTTGCTTTTCGTATTTCTTCCTTTTGTTGTTCCGAATAAATAACCTCTATACGCAAATCTGGGTCAAGCAACAATTCGTATATGTTGTCTGACACAAGGTTTTTCAGTACAGGAAGCAGTCTCGGCCATTCACGTTGACTCTTGTCTTTGGTATTGACAAGCATGTTACGAACAACTGTTAAATAATCTTTCATTCCGGAATCATCTTTATACTTTATCATATATTGCAATGTAGCATAAAGAAGAAGCACTGTCGTAATATCATCGTGAGCATTGTCCAATACGACATTCTTAAGCATCATTTCTATCGTCCCAATCGAATCGTTAGTCCAGGGATATAGCACAATATTTCCGGCTGATTTATTCAAATGCGGAAGCAAATCGAATACGTTAATCAAAAATTTCACAGAACTAATGTCATCAAAGACACTGACAAGCTGGTCTTCATCATCTAAATCAATGTCTGCTTTTTTGCGCTTTTCACCGAGATTGCGTTCATAGAATGTAACCAATGCCACAAAACGTAATAGATTCATGAAATATTTGTCAATAGTATAAATCTGCTCCTCCCTGTAATGCCACAAATTATCTACCCAAGTGTATTCTATCTTTTCAGACACCTCGCTTTTTAAATCCTCATCATAGTCAATAATCGCAAATAGTTTCGATTTAAACTTCTCAAAAGGAGTTAGCTGTTTACCACGAGCGTTCATACGTGTATAGATTTCCTCGCTCAACCCGAATTCTTCAAGCGGAAGGAAATAGAAGGATAAAATATCTGTTGTGGTCAGCATTGTGAAAAGATTACTTGAAGAATGGATAATTTCATTATCGTGCATGCAATCAAGCATTATGACAAATGCTTCCACAGAAGGGTCCAACATCCATGTATTGTCAAACCATCTTGCTTCATGAACAAAGTAATCCTCAAAGGAAGATATTGTTTGAGGAATAGTCTCTTTGCATATAAATTCTAAAAAAGAATGCGCAGAAGGACGTGTTTCATAAGTGAAATGCAAAAGAGTTTCTTTAGCTACATCCAGCTTGTCTTCTCTCCATGCTGCATACCAATGTAGAAGAAAAAGGGTGGTCAATCGCTGTTGTCCATCAATAGGTATGAAAAGAGATTGTGCCGTCCGTTTGTTTTCCGTTATCATACCATAAACGAAATCCAATTCAATAGGACATTTGTTCTTCAAAGCATCAGCAATATGATTGACAAGTTTATTTCTGATTTTCCCTTCAGAAGGTCTACCTTGCGCATAATCACGTTGTATAATAGGAATTTCTATTTTGGTGTACTTGTTTAATAATTCCCAAAACGTATATTTATTGTCAGTTGTATTAAAATTGGTATTCATTGTCATTAGTAACAAATTTGTTTATAACACGTTCTATTTCATTGAAGTAACTTCTTTGATCACCTATTCCCCAATAAAAAGGCTGGTTCACCGAATTGCTATAGAATTTTAAGAACACGTTTTTCGTACATGGCGGTATGAACTTTCCTGCTTTTTCAAGTTCAATGATTTTTGCTCGTTTCACAGGGAAAATGGATTTGTTCAACGCAGAGTTGTCCTTTTTTGAAATCAAAGCCATATTGCATAAGTCATGTATTGTCTCACCATTAAATATATTTTCCAATTCCATTTTCAGCGAATTAAACCGTTCCATATCCATGTTTGAGGATTCCGACATCGCTTTAAGTTCTTCCAAAGTCTCTGTAAGAGGAATTTCTTCACCATTTACATTTTCTTCGTCATCCACACATACCATTTCAACACCTTTTAAAGCGCACATAACATCATCCACCCAAATCCTTGCTGCATCTACTGTTTTAATTGGGTCATCGGAGTTTTGAGCATGTACGTGTTCAAGACTCCAACTATTTCCTTTTTCAGACATTATTTCACGATAACGGTCAAAAGGGAAACGGTTATACGGACCACGAGAAATCATTAGACAGGTCAACACATTAAATAAAAGCAATATATTATGTACGGCATAAGGGTTTCTGTCATAGCTCAATTCACTTAGCTCACCTCCGTCTGTAACAATTTTTACAATAGCCTTTTTCAAATAGCCGACAAATTCTTTTTTACCCATTGTAGATGCTTTTATAAAAAGTTCGTCTATTTTCTTGTGATTACGCGAAAGCAGATACCCTACATAATGATAGATAACAGGCTGCGCTGTGGCATCTGACTCACAAAACCATGAATTGATTATGGCAAAAGCATTCTCTATCTGTTTCCAGATTCTTTCTGCATTCTCCGCTTCCAAGCGAATGCGATTCCCCTCTGTCTCTGCCTTTCTTACGTTTATTTGTTTTTCAAACCAAATAAACGTAGTGTAATTCCCCTTATCTGTAAGATTTTCCGCAATTAGGTCAAATAGAAGCTGAATGCGCGAAGAATACTCTTTTTTGTCTTCTCCGACTAAGAAGTTCCATTTATCCGGGCGACGGAGTTCTTTTTCCATTTTACACCACGAAGCCATTATTTCAGCTTTGCGCATTTCTAATTCTCTTCCTTCATATTTACCTTTTAGTTTGCTAAGGATAAGTGCCTTTACAAGTTCAGCATCTGTCAACGGTATCTTCCCATCGTTCAGATTATTGAATACCGCAATATTCTTTTTTCTGTCCGAAGACTCAAGATCATACCAGATTATGTTAACTTCATTTGCCAGAGTGTTAGCCATTAAACGCTTTATCCCTCTTGTAGTTTCTTTCTGTTTTTCAAACCAAGTTTCAATACAACGATAGGCTTCTGACAAGAAATGAAGTTCTGGTGTGTCGTGACTATATTGTTTTGTATTGACCAAATCATTCATAAAAGAAGTGATGTCCTTACGGCTTTCAAAAGATAGGCTAAATACATCTTCTTCGTTTAAATAATTTAAAACAAGCCATAAAGTTGTCAATCGCTGCTGGCCATCTATAACTTCCCAGCTCTTACCATCACTGGATCGTGTTACCACAATAGGTTGCAAACAATATTTTGCTTGCGCATCGGTTCTTGATCCATAGAAGTCGTACACATCATTTAGCAATGCATTTACTTGCATCTCAGACCAACGGTATCCCCGTTGATAGGAAGGTATCAAAAACTCTCTTACCTCTATATGGGAATTATCGATTTTTTCCATACAGAGCGAAGATATTGTGAATTGATCTATTTTACTCATACTTTTAATTATTTATTCCCACTGTATTTTGTAATTAAAATATCTTTGAAGTTCTATTAGTTTTCTCATAATTTGCTCAAAAGATGGTGCTTCTGCGTAAATGAAACTTGTCTGCATCTGCCGGTAATCCTCTTGTAACTTTGCCATTATTTGTGCAGGAGGAACAAACTTTATTGTTGATGGCATATGTGTGGTATAATCAAGGCCACTCCATGCAGTAAAATTTTTACGGTGTGCAACAATATCCTTATATAAAGCCCGGTTGTTCATTGCTTCGTAAGCAAACGGCTTGTCCATCATCTTCACAATATCATACATATGCCGTGTAATACGTTCGATATGCTTACAGCCATTGGGACGGTTAAACTCTTCATGTAAAAGAAAAACCTTTTCCAAGAATGTTCGTCCTGGCACTACAGTAGGGACAGTAAATGTCGGTAATGAAAACTCTTCATCTGGATAGGCATCTTCTATCATAGAACGAATCTTTATCTTTTCAAACGGCTCCATAAGAGATCGGCAACTTATTTCAATCTTGACTCGTTCAGGTATATATTGCATTTTTTTCTGTAACACCGAATTATATTCAACAAACAGTACTACAGGATCAAGGTCGCTGACAGATGTCTCCGGAACTATGACCTTACAGCACTCTGATAGCCCAAACTCTTTTAATCTGTTCTCAACGTCGAGTGCGAAAGTGCCATCTATGAATTTTTTGGAGTCTTTTCGTAATTTAGTCCGTTGACTTTTAGTCTCAATATTTGTGAAGCCGAGATATTGGGGATCTATTGCAAGGTCAATATCTTCTGAGAACCGTTCTATTAATCCCCAACCTTTGCTAAGGCTTGTCCCTCCTTTGAAAACAAAAGCTACAGCATACGGCAAAGAAAATATGGCGCGTAACACCATACTGACCCAATAGTCCTTTTCTACGGCATTGTCCACAATCCTTTTATCTTCGGCTACATTAGCCAAAATGGTAAGTTGTTCTTCTTTTATGAGTTTCGTAAAATTCATAATGCAAGTCTTTGTTTAATCCATTGCGGAGCAATACTGTAATCGTATTTGATTTCATCAGGACTGCCATATTTTTCAATGGCTTGTTTTATGATTGCGACCTGTTCATCTGTCACGTTATCTTTCCCTAGTTCTTTCATGGCAGCGACTATAAGTGGAAACAAGTCCGTCTTATAGGCAAAATTGCGGGGTACGCTGCGCTTGAATATGATTTTACGGTTCCCGATAGTAAGTTCTCTTGCTGTGGCATCTGTCAAATAGACTGCATTCATCGTAACCTGTGTGGAAAGTCCCAATTTGTTCAATGCAGTCAATCCACTAGGTATAATACGAGCCTTATCTTTTTCTGCTATAACGTATGCTATATCTTCTATAGTTGGGCGAAGCACACCGAACTTATTCCGTAATGGATATAAATATAGACCTTGAGAGAGACGAATGAGCACTCCCTCTTTCTCTAATCGGGAAAGTGCACGAGTAACTAGCCCGTCATTATTCAGATAGGCAAAATCACTCACCATATAAAGCTTATTAGGTCCGTTCTTATCAATGATACTACGTATCTCTTTTGTTAGTATCGTCTTCATATACACTATGATTAATGGCGCAAAGTTACACTTTTCTTCTTAATATAACGACAAAATGTCCGAAATTCTTAAATAAAATCGGACATTACGAGATGCGCCAGCAATGTACTCAACAGAGTCTATTGATTAGGATTTAAAATATGGTTATTAGAAATTACAATCAATCGTTTACAACAGCGAGTAAGTGCAACATATAAGTGCCTTTTGTCATTGAAACGATGCGCATTTAAAACAACAACCGTATCAAACTCAAGGCCTTTAGTAAGCAATGTCGTGCCAATTACTTTGCCTTGAATTTTACGGCCTTTTCTCCTCAATATATTGCGATTGCGCTCTATTGATTCTGCTGCAGAAACGCCAAGACGATCTGCATCTCGGAGGGCTTTGCATATATCATGTAAAAAATCCTTTCGATACACTTTCATATCAGGAATATTTTCAATGGCCTCAATTAGAGAGGCAATGTTAGTATATGATTTCTTTTCCTTCAAGTCTGCAATAATGGTTTCCAAAGAATCTCGGATCAATTGGTCTGCAACTAGTCTTTTGCTTTTTAATTGACCTGTATTTTTGAACCAAACATTTATTTTTGTTTTTGACCCAATTGTGTGCATTAAATTAACTATACTTTTAATTAGAGAACATCCATTTAATTTGTCAAACGATATACAACTTGAATAAAAAATGTTATCATCTATCGACTCTATCATTTTTAACTGGGGGAACTGTTGAATGAACTTTTTCCGAGGCTCTACAGATTCACTTGTCGGGTGTATCAGCAAAACACTATTATCACGCAAGGCATTATATATTTCATTTTTATATAATGACCGTGAAATAGCATAATCATTTTCTGGAGCAATAACAACTTTGATTTCATGATAGTCGTGTAAATCAAGTGTATTTGTGGATAGAAGTTTACTGCGTATCGACAAAAGATCTTGTCCTAAAGCATTTCTTCCTGCATTATTCCACCTCCACGG
>ULPW01056914.1_pt1 | contig 11960 bp, 10 predicted proteins | sample 1953871 | NCBI WGS metagenome assembly ULPW01 (sample SAMEA4835639, study PRJEB28245) | human gut metagenome | biome: gut microbiome; material: fecal sample | place: Denmark | collected 2008 | reverse complement strand
TGTACATTATCTCCAATTTGCGCAACTTATTGTACATTATCGTAGGATTAAGACAAAATTGAAGAGCTTGCCGCCTGTAATTCACAGACGGCAGGCCCTTTTGGCTGCTCGAACAATTTCAGCTATAAATAGTCGTCTAACTTTTGGGGGCACTTCAAGATAAGCCGACTTCTTTAGCATATATACATATTGTATACAGCAAGGTCTGGCATTTGAACGCCCTCTGGGAAACAAAAAAGTGCTCCCATGAAGTAAACAACGCCTCAAGGAAACACGTATTTCGCACCCGAGGAGCTTCATTGCGCCATTGCTTCAAACGAGGCGATGCTGACATCAACGCCCATCTCTTGTGCTCGAAGAACAAAGGCATCCTGTGCCCCGGTGTCTGTAATCAGCATTTCAACTTCTGTGATTTTTGCAAAAGTAGAAAAGGAATCGTGCCCCAGTTTTTTGCTGTCTGCCAAGAGAAAGCTATGCTTAGACTGCTTGATAAGCGCTTTTTTCACTACTGCGCTGTCTAAACTTGGAGTAGAAAGCCCATTCTCAATCGAAACTCCGTTAACAGCTAAAAAAGCTTTGTCGAAGCGCATTTCGTTAATTGTAGATAGGGCCGTAATTCCACTAGTGCAATGAAAATTGTGGCGCACAGGTCCACCAATCACAATGACATTAACATCCGTATTCACCTCCAGCCACATGCAAATCGGCAAATCAGTAGTTACCACTGTGAGGTTGGTGAATCGGCCTAATAGCTTTGCAAGCTCAAAGGTGGTTGTTCCCGTGTCCAATATAATCGTATCCCCATTAGAGATTTGTTTCACTGCGACAGCGGCGATTGCTCGCTTTTCAGCGATGGACTGGTCTTTCTTTTGTTGAGTGTTAAGTTCAAACATGGATTGCTGTCTGCTGACTGCGCCTCCGTGTGTCCTTTCAAGAAAGCCATTTTCGCTCAGTTCTCTCAAGTCACTGCGTATGGTAGCAGGGGAAACCGAAAAATACTCGCAAAGGTCGTTTACCGTTACGATTCCTTGCTTGTTGACCATTTCAACAATTGCTTGTTTTCTTGGAAGCGCTAACAGATTTTGATAGGTATGATCCATTATATCACCTTCTTATTGTGTTTATTTGGGATTTACGTCATTAAAACAACAATCCATCACAACGCTTCTTAATTAGTAACATCTTTTAGGGTCTTTTGTCAAGTAAGTGCTTATGAAGCGGCTTCGTCCGCATGACGCATCCGTGCAAAGTTCAACCCTTGCTTTCATGCTTTCCTTCCTCGGTTTTCGTTTTCATGTGAATCTGAGCGCAAAGGTCGCTCACTGCATCGCAAGCATTCTTGTACAAATCGATATAAGGGGCATAGCGAGCAAGGTTGTGCTCATTTGGATGAAAGACCTTTTCCGTTAATACATATTCTGCCGCTTTGCCGCGAATGTCGGAAATTGCACCAACGCCGGAGGCTGCAAGCAAAGCGCAGCCCCAGAGGGCACTGTCTTTGCGGGACAACACATGAAATTCATCGCCAGTAATATCCGCAAGAATTTGTCCCCAAACAGCAGACTTCGCACCGCCCCCAATCATTTTGATGGGACCTCCCTTCAAGTGCGGATAGTTCTTATTGAAGCTGCGCAGTGTTAGCGCAAGTTCATAACCGAAGCTCTCTAATAATGAGTGGTAGAAATGCCCTTTTGTGTGACTCCATGTATGGCCCATAAAGCACCCTCGCAGAGCGCCATTAAAGGGAATTGCGCTACCGCCAAGCAGGCCTATTGCCATCATATTCTCGCTGCCGGGAGGCACAGCAATGGCTTGCTCTTCCATTTCCGCAATAGCCTGTGCAAAGGTGAGGTCATGATCTTTCGCGAATGTGTTGATGAACCAGTCAATGGTAACGCCGGAGCCCTGAATGTATTTATGCACATAATAGTCGCTCTTACTTGCAGCGCCAATCACATCATACCCGCGCAGCTCCGTATCCAAATGAACTTCCGGGACCAAAATGCTGATAGCACCATATGAGGCAGCCTCAAATATCTTGTCTCCATAGTTCAAGATATTCGAGCCAACACAGCCGCTGACTTTATCTCCGGCACCCGCCACCAACGGGATACCCGCACGCAACCCCAAAAGAGCCGCTTGCTTTTCTCCTAGATAACCGCATACGGTATTGCAGTTTACGATTTTAGGTAGATGTGCCGGGTCGATTTTCAACTCTCTAATCATTGTTTCAGACCAAATCCCCCGCTGTACATCAGCCATTCCCGTCCACGCAATAAGGGAGTTGTCAATGGTTGCGTCTGCTACCGAGGTTCCCGAAAGGCGCCCGATCATATAGCCGTTGAGCATAACATATTTAGCGATACGGCAATGCTTTTTCGGAAATGCGTCCTTGAACCACGCGTACTTTGCGCACATTACCGGGGCGTTGGTGCCGCTAATTTCGTAAAACTCCCGTTCTAGGCGGCTACGCTGCTCATTTGCGTAAGGTACATATCTGCTGTCCAGCGAACACGACCATGTTGTCACATCTTCCCAGTGTTCATCCACACCGATGGCTCCTGCCATTTGTCCTGTAAAGGCCATCGCTTCAATCTGATCCGCATTCTCTGCAATAGCCGCTACACAACGGGCTATGCAGTGTACCGCCGCACGGTAGAGATCTTCTCCATGCTGCAGAAAAAAACCAGGGGCAGGCCTTTCATCTTTTACAGCCTCGCTCCATACGGCCAAGCAAGTGCTGTTGAGGTCATAAATTCCCGCTTTAATAAAACTTGTTCCAAGGTCAACCGCTAAAAACAGCTTTCTCTTCATATCGGCCCCTCCCAGCAGAACGGTTTATCTTACAAAATAATACACTCAAAGCCAAACACTTTTGCCATTGTCTGCACTTCGCTTGTTTTTTCACCCGGAATAAGGATGGCATGATGAGAGCACAAATTCTCCATAACTTGATGTCCGCTCTTATTCTTATAGTGGACGATAGCCCCATTTCTGCAATCGCTTCCTGGATATTGTGCATAGTCCTCAATCTCCGCCTGAATAATGCTAAGGCGGCGCATATCGGGATAGATTTTTACCATCGTGAGGTCTCCTATGGGATAGCGGCAATCCACCACGACAGCATTGTCATCCACAATTTCCAACACCTTTGGGCGAAGCGTCCATTCCGTGCAAAACCGACGTGCCGCAAGGCCGAAATAACCGCAATGCACCACCAGCGCGTGATTATCTGCATCTTCAATATCCGGGAATTTATCATTTTTTTCGTGCTTCAAAGCAGCCATGCCAACAAGGAAGGGATACACATTGCTCATCATATACGGCGTCTGCAAAACAGAATAAATCATATAATTTGAGAGTAGCGTCAGCGTATCTCCCTCACAGGCAAAAACAATGCCGTCCTTTTCAAAGAGCATATTCCATGCCAAGCACGGCGTACTATCCGAATAAAAGCTCTCATTGAGACAGTTGCAGCCAATCCCAACTACATTTCCTTCTTTTTCAATTTCCTCCTTTGCAGCAATATACAGTTTTACTGCGGATAGAAAAGCGCGCTCCGTAAGATCCGGATCGCAGTTGATATTCCACTCAGAGCTGGTTGTCTTCGCATCTTCATCAGAAATGCTCTTTGCTTTTTCAGCCAGCGCCTTCCAGCTTTTATAAATTAAACGCATACCAAAACTATCGCTCATGCTTTGGGTGCATTCTTTTTCCCACCAATAGAACTTCTTAAAAATATTTGCCTGCATTCCTTCGCCGGGGTCATCTTGGAACATCAAGAATTTCACTCCGCTCCGCAGCTGGCGTTTTGTGGCCAAAGCCCGCAAAATTACCTTAGCCAGCTGAATTTGATAGGGAGCAAACACAGTCAACTTTTTATCGCGCAAATAACTGACAATTTCCCAATCCCACATCTCCACAGTGGCGAATTCAGAGGTCAGTACAATAACCGGCAGATTATAGTCGCTTATTTTTTTGTGATAATGAAAAACCGCACCAATTAAAACAGGGAAAACAATTGCGTCTGCCTCAGGAGAAGCCGGTGCACCCATTTCCACAGGGGGGAGAAAATCAGCCGCCTCTCCGTATGTATCCCGCAGAACCTTCATTTGCTGTGCAAATTCTCCTTGCTCTCGATCATTAAACTCCGCGAAAAAAAGCGGTTGTAATTTGGCTTTCATAAAGTTTCTCCTTACGAATTGTTGTGATTTATATGGTGAAAAAGCGGGCAGGGCGGTTTCCCGCGCCCGCCCGCTGCACATATCATAACACTATGTTTCCAAGTTTAGCAGCAAGGTATAGGTTACAGCTCCGGCCACTTGGCAATGTAAGTATCAACCGTATCAAGGGTCAGGCGATGCCAGGAGTTGCCGTAAACCCACTTGCCATCAAATTTCAGCGTCTCGTAGCCTTCGTAATCCATGCCAGGGACCAAGGTCTCGCCGGCAATAACCTTGCGGCCCAGCTCAGCGGCAGCTGCAAAAGGATCACCGGGGTAGTGGATAGAGGACATCAGCATAGAGCCGTTCTCCATAGCATACTTAGCACCACCGGGGCAGGCATGACCCGCACCGTGGACAGTATCGCCAACACCCATCTCATTGATGGCGCGGCACATACCCTCGGTACCACCGGCAGAGGAGGACCAAATCACACTGACCTCGGGATGGCCCAAGATGACCTGCTTCGTTACTTCAGAAGCGGTATCATCCGAGTCGTTGTGCTCCAGCCAAGCTCCGCGCTCGGTCATGCTCTTCAGGTTTGGATAGGTGGCGGTGGCATAATCATAGAATGCGTTGCACCACTTCACCTGGAAAGGCGTGGTCAGCTTGCCGACCATCAGGCAATAGGTAAAATCATCGCCCAGAGCAGCAACCAGCTCATCGACATAAGCCTTCACAAAGGGTGCAGCTTCAAAAGGCTCCAGCAGATAATCGGCGTTGGTCATGTAGTCGTCACCTTCGATAATGATAACCAGAGTCCCCTTCAACTTGGCCTCGGCCAAGGCTTCGTTCACCGCCTCACCGGCAGTGGGGCAGCAAATCAGCACATCAGGGTCCGTGGCCAAGGCGTCCATCAAGCAGGACATTTGAGAGGCGGCGTCAAAATCAGCGGGAGCGTAGTAAGTCCAGGTGCAGTTACCGTTCTGCTTGGCTTCCCATTCCTTGCCAGCGAGATTGGCGCAGTCAAACCAATAGTAGCCAGTGGTCTTGTGTACGCAAGCAACCTTCAGATTCGTCAAATCAATCTGACGGCCACTGGCCTTGTGGACAACAATATTGCTGCCCTCAGTGCGTTCATAAGAGTCTGGTGTATTAATGTAGTCTGTCAGGTTGGAGGCAGCGGCGTCAGGGCCATCATCATTGGTAGGCTTGCTGCCGCAGCCGACCAGCATCACCATGACCATCGCGAGCGCCAAAACGGCACTAAAGATCTTCGTCTTTTTCATTTTTCTATTTCCTTTCATTTTTATATGCTATAAAGAGCTTCTCGCCACGCTCTTGTAGCCTTATCTTGCGTGCAGATACATTTTGAACTTAGCAGAGAACAAATGCCTAAAACTCTGATTAGACAGAAGAATTACCACAAGCAGCATTGCGCCGCACATGAATTCTGCGACATAGTCCGTAGAGCCTGCCAAGGTTAAGCCTGTATTGATAACTTGGACGCAAAGGCAGGCAATCAGCACATTGCTGACTTTCGACTGACCTACAGAGGTCGCAATACCACTCAAGAGGACAATCAACATGATCATCGCCGTCAGTGAAGTGCCAAAGTCAGGCTTTGTGGAGCCAAACATACAGAGGATGCAAATGCCACCGACAGCCGAGAGCATACCGCTGATGGAATAGACCACAATCAAAGTCACTTCATTGTTGATACCGCTGTATGTATTGGCAACCTTATTAAGACCAAAAAGCTTTGTTTGCTGTCCAAAGGTCGTCTTGTTCAAAAATACTGAGCAAAACAAAAAGCAGGCAATGGTCAACAAAAGGAGAACGGGGATTACTCCTGCAATATAGGTGGAGCCGAACTTCAGCAGAGGCTTTGGGCCCATCACAGATGAGCTTTTTGTAACGAGATGGGCAATGCCTTCAAATAGACGGGTTGCGCAAATGGTAGAAAGCAGCTGCGTTAGACGACACCGTGAAACCAAAAGAGCAATTAAGGTACCGCACATTCCGCCTACCAGCAAAGCAGTCAAAAGGCTAATCAGTAACGCCATGGCCACAGGCATTCCGGGACTGAGTGCCGTATAAACTGTGGCCATCACGATAGCGGCCAGATTCCCCGTGGTCACGCACGCAAAGTTCATGCCGCCGCAAACACTTGTCAGGAAAAACGCCGTCGCAAAGCAACCGTACTCCACTAACTGCAAAGCAATGTTCTTTGCGTTTGCCACGGAGAAAAATATTTCCGGACTCTTTCCGCCAACGAATACCGTTAGAACGGCCAAGATAATCAGCAGCAGCCCCGTATCACGGCGGTTTTCTGCAAATGTCTTCAGTTTATTCATCGCTATCCCCCCCTATCACTGCTTTTTCATCGCGGAAAGCACAACGCTGGCCATCAGCAGCATGCTGATTACGAAGGATTGCGCATATGAGGGAATCCCAATGATTACTAAATTTGTACGAATTAGGGTAATCAACAGGACGCCCGCCATCGTACCGACAATGGAACCGCCGGAACCCTTTTCACATTGCGTTCCGCCAAAGATAACAGCCGCCATCGCATCGCCATACTGTCCTTTTAAGCCAAGAGCGGTAACATTGGCTTGCTGTGCCATGTATCCACGCATCATCGCAAGGCCACACAGTGCTCCGGCAATAGCATACGCAACAAAGTAAGTTTTCTTCAGATTGATACCCATGCGCTCAGCAGCTTCAAAGTTTCCGCCAATGGCGAAAATATTGCGGCCGATCTTCGTTTTATTGAGGAAAAACCACAGTGCTATGGCTATAAAGATCACGATTGGGGCCATGACATTTAAGCCGACACTGACCTTGCCGCTTTGAACAGTAAAGATGTTTGTTTTAAACAGCTGCAGCATATTGCTGGGCACTTGCGAGGTAGAAATTGCGGTAGATTCACGCCCTCCCAAGAACAAAACCATATGTAGGATGTTGGCCATTGCGATGGAAAGAAGAAAACCCTCGATCCTGAAGCGGTAAATGAGCCAAGCCGAAAGCATAGTGCTCAGTGCGCCTAATATGCAAGCTGCCAGTAGCATCACCCACATATTGGCATCCATCCAATATTGGCTGCAAAATTTCACAACAGAAAAGGCACCCAAAACGCCATATGCGGTAACAGCAAGGTCCAAAATATTCATGGTCATTAGAATTGTCAGCGCCATTGCCGACAGTGAGATAAAGACCATATTATTCAGCAGGTTAACAAGGTTGACCGGCGAAGCTATCGTTGGATTTACTATCGACATTGCAGCGAAAACCAGCAGAAGCACAAGTACCCGAATCGCACTGTCGCCGATTTTTATTTTTTTACTACTCAATAACATATTTCTGCCCCCTTTACGCCTGCATCAGCTTCTTATAAAGATCTTCTGTCGAAACATCAGCGGTATGGAAACACTCACTGATCTCACCGTGGTTAATAACCAACACTCGATTGCAGGCGTTCTTAATTTCAGAAAGATCGTCCGAAATCAGAATCACGCCAACCCCACTGTCAGCAAACTCGCGGGCCAACGCATGAATATCCGCCTTAGAGCCCACATCAACACCCACTGTTGGACAATTGAGAATAATCAGCTTAGGTTCCAAAGCCCGCCATTTCGCAATAACAATGCGCTGCTGGTTGCCGCCGGATAAGCTGGAAGCAGGGGCATCAATACCGGCGCAAACAATACGAAGGTCCTCCACATTATTCTTGGCAATGTTACGGAGCTTTTCATTCCGCACAAAGCCCAATTTATTGTAGCGGAAAAGAATCGCAGAGGCAATATTGCTGCCGATAGAGCCATCCATATATAAGCCTTTGACAGCACGATCTTCGGGCACATAGCCAATGCCCTCTCTAACCGCCGTCTTTGAATCTTTAAGCTTCAACGGCTTACCACACAGCTCCAGCTTGTCAGCCGTGTGAGGATAGATGCCAAAAAGGGCCTCCGCCAAAGCTTCGCGGCCTGATCCAAGAAGGCCTGTGATTCCGAGGACCTCTCCCCTATGTAAGTCAAAGCTGATATTGCGAAACGCATCGTCTTTTGCCGCCATGTTTCGGCAAGAAAGGATCACTTCGCCTGTATCAATCTTGTTGTCAAAGGGAATCGGCGTCTGCTCTTTTCCTGTCATGTGATAGGTCAAGCTCTCCATAGTGAAATCGCCAGCAGGCCCTTCGACGACATTTTCGCCGTTTCTAATTACAACGATTCTCTCCGCAATGCGAAAGACCTCTTCCAACTTGTGGCTAACAAAAATTAGAGCAATTCCTTTCGCCTTGAGCTTTTCGATAATGACATAAAGCGCATCGACCTCTTTGCTCGTCAACGCGGTTGTCGGCTCGTCCATAATAATCAGCTGTGCATCACGGACCAACGCCCGGCAAATTGCAACGATCTGTCGTTGCGCAATAGAGAGCTTGTCAACAATGGTGTTGGGGTCAATTTCTACGCCGATCTCTTCCAGTATTTGTTTTGCGATAGTGATGTTCTTCTTTTTGCTAAACGGGCCCTTTTCTCCCAGATTATACAACATGGCAATGTTCTCGGCTACGGTCAAGTTGTGAAACAGAGAAAAGTCTTGATAAATTACTTGAATTCCCTCTTTTGAAGAGAGCATCGGTGTCATTTTTTTATATACTTTCCCTCGGATAGTCAATTCACCCTTGTCCATCTCGTAGGCGCCGGAGATAATCTTAATCAATGTAGACTTACCACAGCCATTTTCACCCACGAGGCACAGTGATTCACCCGGTTTGACATACAGGTCTACATTTTTCAGAGCATGAACACCGCCGAAGGATTTATAGATTCCTCTTGCTTCCAGAAAGTAATCACCCATAATTTTCACCCCTATTCAAGCCTTAATCAATAAATTGGATTCCGGGTTTACGGATGACCTTCCCATTGACTTCACACTCTATGACAGGAAAGCTGACGGGTCTGGTCACCTCAAGCAGGCCATCATCTGTTACGATTACTGCATCCTCTGCTTTAGCGCCATGAATTACAGGGTTGAAGCAATAGCACTGGTTCCTCTGCGTTATACCGTAATTCTGCTCGGTAATGGTGTAATCACGGTTATCATAACCCTGAGCACCCCCTTGGCTATGTGCTGCCCACATAGCCTCATAGCCTTTACTGCAGTATGCGTTGCGATTCGCATAGTATGCATTTAAATCGCTGGTACCGATTTGCAGCGTGGACAGGGTGTCTACATCCACATTCACAGCATCCTGATAAAAGTGCTCCAGCTGCTCATTTTTGCCAAAGTGAATCATTCGTGTAACCGTAGTGATCAAGCCCTTATACTTGCCGTTAACGGAGATAACAAGTTGCTTGTCCAGCTTCTTTGCAGTGGGAATCGCATGGCGGTAAAGCCGAGCTCTTTCATCTGTGCCGACAAGGAAAAGCATTTGTTCAATGTTATCCTTCCAGAGAGCTTCGCATAAGCCGCCAGTGATTTCATATTCACTCATGCCCGGTTTGAGCGTTACGATGTAGTTTTCCAAGTTCCGCGACAGCGTTTCACCGAGATACATATAACGGCCAAGCTCGTTGTCCGTCAAGGAATACCGCAGTGGTTTAATCAAGTCGTTTCGGACTTGCGCATTACCCAAAGGCATATGCATACAGGCGGCACGGTCATCTGTGCCACCCAGCAGGCGGACTCCTCCGCAGACTGAACCATGGCGTTATAGCCCGCTAAGTCTTTCACATCGTTTTCGAAGAAGATCTTATAGCGCTTCATCATCTCAAACACCGCCCACTGCAGGGCAGCGGCGGTCTTCTTGTGGTCGGTGACCACAGGGATTCGCTATAGAGGGCAGCTCCACCAGCTTGGGGGCCACCATGATAAAGCGGACGTCCTCCGAGGAGGACTTGTAAAGCAGGCTCGCAATCAAAGAGCTGGCGCACACGGGGGAGCTTGGCGATGTTGCTCACTACGCAGTTGCCGCCTATGGCCTTACCCTCAGCGAAGGCAGCACTGCTGGGGTAATTGGGGGAGGCGCTTCTCTCGATAACATTCCGGATACACACCGGCGTGACATGGCGGTTGGACACCTCAATGCTCATGAAGGCGATCTTACCGGAGGCAGGGCAATGCGCACGCTGCTGGCACCTAGGGTCAGGGCAATATTGTCCTGCAGATTGGCGACCTCGGAGAGCTTCAATCCCTGGTCTAGGGTGAACTCATAGCCGGTGACGCTGAGGCGGGGCTCGATGAACCTGTGGCCAGCGAAGACAGTCTTGTCGGTTTTTTGTGTAGCAGCAACCATAGTTTTCTTCACAGTACGATGTTTAGGATAAACACAGACAAGCCGGTGGCCCAGCAGTAATAGACAAATCCACTGAAGCGGCCCTTGGCAGCGACGAGGGCCTTGTTGGCGGTAACGATGCGTTTGCCCGCCCGGAGGGCTGCCGTGGTATATTCATAGGTGGGGTGTGACCCGCCCATGACCTCCGACATGGTGTCGATGGTGGGGACGTTCAAAATGTCCGCAAAGTCGCGGGTGGAGAGGTGTCTATCTGGGACTTGTCCGAGCGCACCGGCATCCAGGCCATCTCGATGTCGCCGCGGTTTTGGCACAGCTCGTATGCGCACACACCGCCATCCACAAAGGATGAGATGCCGAATCCCTGGCCGATAGAATCAGGGCAAACGGTCAGTGCAGCGCCTTGGTGGGACAGATCTTCGTGCACTCGTAGCAGAGGATGCACTCCGTCCCGTTTTTCCGCTTGCGGGATCCCTTGTTGACCTCCACGTTCATAGGGCAGACCCGCAGACACTTGCCGCAATGGATGCACTTCTCCTCGTCGCAGTGAACGCGCAGCAGAGAAAAATAGCTCATGGGCTTGAGAAACACCGTGATGGGACACAGATACTTGCAGAACGCCCGGTTGTCCTTGAACGCGAAGGCCAGCGCGATGCCCGCGGCATAGTAAAGCGCATTTCCGGCGAGAAACAGCCAGAACATGATCTGCTCCAAGTGCGCGGTTTTCATCAAAAAGAGTCCGGATACCAGTGCCAGTGACAGGGCGAACATGACATAGCGCAGCACACCCAGCCTTTCTTTTCGCGGCTTCTGCGGCTGCTTGTAAGGCAGAAAATCCAGCACCATGGCCGTCCAGCAGCAGAAGACACGGATTAGACGCCAGCGCCCGCAATATCTCCAGCCGCCGCTGAGCGCCGTAGGGTAATGAGCCTGCCCGCTCATCGGCGTGGCCCTCCATACGGAAGATACTCAACAGCTCCTCCGCCCGCTCCCGGGCGATCCGCTCCTCCCGGGCGTACCGGGGGAAGTGCAGGATGCTGCCCGCCAGCCCATAGCGCACAGAGTCACCCATGGCCACCATCAAATTCTCCGCCACCGTCAGATCGTTGAAAAGCCAGATGTTCTGGAACGTCCGGGCGATGCCCGCCCGGTTTACCTGCGCCGTGGTCATGGCGTGAGTATCCTTGCCGTCCGGCAAAATGGCGCCCGCCGTAGGCTGATACACCTTCGTCAGCAGGTTGAACACTGTGGTCTTTCCTGCCCCGTTGGGGCCGATCAGACCCGCGATCTCCGTGCGGCCGATGGTCAGGTCGAAATCCTCCACAGCCTTCAGTCCGCCGAAGGTCACGCCCAGCCCCACGCACTCCAGCACCGGAGACTTGTCCGCATCCCGCTCCGGCAGCACCGTCAGCACGATGGCGGATACCACCGAGCCGGGCACGCTGCCCATACCGCCCAGCACCACGGATTCCGCCGCGATGCGGTTATCACGGATGGCC
>ULPW01081002.1_pt1 | contig 12024 bp, 9 predicted proteins | sample 1953871 | NCBI WGS metagenome assembly ULPW01 (sample SAMEA4835639, study PRJEB28245) | human gut metagenome | biome: gut microbiome; material: fecal sample | place: Denmark | collected 2008 | reverse complement strand
CTCAAGCTCCGCAAGGGGAAGACAAAAAGGGTGCGGCGGAAAAATTAGCAGCGTACTACTGGGCTGCGAGGCACTCACGGTTTCCTCCGCACCCCCGAACCGGGCACTAACATAAATGTATCCGTAGGTGCATCAATGCGCCTCTAAAAATTCGCCACTAAAACACTTGACAGGATGGGATTTCGTGTGTATAATACACTTTTCAGAAATGAAAAAGAAGGAGTTTAGCTATGAATAAATATCTTGACATCTCACCCGAAGTTCAGCAGGCACTTGCAGACGGCAAGCCCGTCGTAGCACTTGAGAGCACGATTATTTCCCACGGCATGCCTTATCCCAAAAACGTGGAAACAGCTATGCTCGTTGAGAAAACGATACGCGATAACGGCGCGGTTCCTGCAACTATCGCGATCATCGGCGGCAGACTCAAGGCAGGCCTGTCCCCCGAAGAGATCGAGTATCTGGGCAAGTCCGGCCGCAAGGTAGCGAAGGTTTCGCGCCGCGACCTGGCAGCCATCGTCGCGAGCGGCGCAGACGGCGCAACGACCGTCACAACGACCATGATCATTGCACACATGGCCGGCATCAAGGTGTTTGCGCCCGGCGGCATCGGCGGCGTACACCGCGGCGCCGAGACCACCATGGACATCTCCGCCGACCTCGAAGAGCTTGCAGGCACGCCGGTAATGGTCGTGTGCGCAGGCGCAAAGAGCATCCTCGACCTCGGCCTCACGCTCGAGTACCTCGAGACCAAGGGCGTTCCCGTCATCGGCTACGGCACGGACGAGCTGCCTGCGTTCTACACTCGCAGCAGCGGCTTCGGCGTTGATTACCGCGTCGATACTCCGGAGCAGCTGGCCGCAATGTTCAAGGCGCAGCAGGAGCTGGGCATGAAGGGCGGCATGCTCGTCACCAATCCCATCCCCGAGCAGTACGCGATGGACAAGGCTGTCATCGATGCAGCCATCGAGCAGGCGGTTGCCGAGAGCAAGGAGCAGGGCATCCACGGCAAGGAGACCACTCCGTTCCTGCTGGCCCGCGTAGTCGAGCTGACCGGCGGCGACTCGCTCGAGAGCAATATCCAGCTTGTTCTCAATAACGCCATCGTTGCATCCAAAACCGCAGCAGAGCTGTGCAAGTAAAATAGACCTGCGATCCCGGGCAGGCATGCGCCGACCCGGGATCGTTGACCTTAATAATACAAAAGGGTATTGACTTGTGCCGCTGCATGTGGTATTATATATAAGCTCTAAGGAGCATCGGATATCGCGGAGTGGAGCAGTCCGGTAGCTCGTCGGGCTCATAACCCGAAGGTCGTGGGTTCAAATCCCTCCTCCGCAACCATATCAGTTACCGTTGTTGATACAATATCAGCAACGGTAATTTTTTGTTTTCTGCTGTCCTGTAGGTGTTTTCTGCGTGAAATCAGGGATTTTCGGAACATTTCTGCCTTTGAACAGACTATGCCGCCGCATTTGCCGCAATATGGCGTTCCCCAAAGTGCAGCTTGGGAGAATTGCAATCGTTAAAAGAAGACAAACGATAAATTATTATTTTTTATATTGATATAGGAAACCGCCCATAGCCGGGAACAATTCCGGTCATGGACGGCTTTGCTTTATACCCCCGCGACAAAATGTGCGGCCGAAACTCGAGCGAATCACCCATGTGGAATGAAAAATTTCACAAGGGATCACCGATCGAGCCGCTCCCGGGCTTGAAGCTGGGGAATGTGCTTGCAAAACTCCTGTTAAATTGTTTTGTAAATTAAATTTGACGGAATATTAATTAAGCGGCGTTCTGCTTTTCATAGTCAAAAAATTAACTAAAAAGTGAAAATGACGGAAATTGTTGTGTTAGATTTCGATCATTTGTGCGATTTGTCACGAAAAGTTGTAAGGTTTAAAACAATGTTTTGTTTGATATATAGACACTTTTATGCTAATCTTTTAACAGTCAAAAAAACCACAAACTTTTTAAGTAAATTGATTTCAATGCCAGTTCAGCGGCGGCCGAGCGGTTCTGGATGAAATAGTAGAGACAACAGTTTTGGGAAACCGAAAGGACTATCAACTATGAATGCAGAAAAGAAAAACTTTTATGGATGGATACTGCTTGTAGCCATCGGCATCATGTTCTTATGCTCCAGCGGATTTATTCTCGTAGGAGCTTCCGTCGTAAATCCTCTGATGATGGCGGACTCCAGCATGAACATGAATGCAACGCTTATGGGCTTAGGCTTTACTTTGTTTGTTCTGTGCCAGGGCATTCCCGCTCCGCTGATCGGTCAGTTCATAACTAAGTATGGCCAGAAGAAAACCTTTATCGTCGGCGGTCTGCTGCTTATCATCGGCGGTCTGCTCATGGCTTTTGTCGTTAAGACCACGATCGGATATCTCATTGCTTTCGGCGTTATTCTCTCAATAGGCAGCCAGATGGCAGGTCAGGTCACCATGCAGACTTCGGTCAGTGCATGGTTCGTTCAGAAGCGTGCGCTCGCCATGTCGATCGCGACGGTTATAGGCGCAATCGGCTCGTTCATTTCCCCGCGTATACTCAATTCAATCGTTGCAAGCACCGGTCGCTGGCAGAATGCATGGCTCCTCGTTGCAGGTCTCGGTGTTGTGGTAATCATTATAGCTGTGGCTCTCGTTGTGGATAAGCCCTCAGACAAGGGTCAGTATCCCGACGGCATCGAGCCGGGTTCCGCAGTTGCGGCAGCTCAGAAATTCTCCAAGGTGTATAAGACCAGCGAAGCCTATGACCACAAGGCGGTTCTCAAAAACCGCAACTTCTGGTTCATTGCTCTTGCGGCTACCGGCGCATTTTGCCTGTACAGCCTCAACTCTGCGGCAGCCGTTAAGCACTTCACGACCCAGGGCTTTGAAAGCGCGGCTATCGTTGCTGCGGTTTCCTACATGGGCATTGCAAACATGGTCGGCAAGCTTTCCGTCGGCCCTATCGGCGACAAGGTCGAGCCTACCCGAATGATGGCAGTTTACCTCTTGATCATTGCAGTCGGCACTCTCTGCTCTGCATTTGCCAAGAGCCAGGCGATGATGGTAGCTTACTATCTGCTGCTTGGCCTCGGCTTCGGCGGCGTAACGACTACCATGCCTGTTGCGATCAGCAACTATTTCGGAAATGCAAGCTTCGCAAAGAACATCGGCGTTGCACAGCTGACCACCACCATTTTCTCATCCACCCTTCCGCTCATTGCCGGAGTGGTGTTTGACAACACCGGCACTTATGTCGGCGTGTACATCGTTGCAGCCGTCATCCTCGTTGTAACCGCTGCACTTGCCGTCATGGTTAAGATCCCGAAGAACTCAAACAACTGAAAAACACGAAATATTTGCCCTGGCTATATCGGTCAGGGCAAATTCTAAAAGGAAGTGAATCAATGATGAAAGGCAAAAGTCTGATAGGCGTGATACTTGCAGCAATATGCGTGACGGTAACTTACCTTTTGCCGGGATCTGAGGAACTGAGCCATGAAGGCATCACGGCGCTTGGCGTTCTTGGAATGGCAAGCATCCTGTGGATATCCAACACACTGCCGTTCGGCGTTACGGGGCTGCTGGCACTTGTGATGCTGGTTCTTCTTGGCGTAAGCGACATGGCGAGTGTCTTTGTCGGATTCTCAAACAGCTCTGTGATTTTTGTTATAACCGTTTTCTGCCTTACGGCAGCGGTTATGAACACAAAGCTTACACTTCGTCTTATAAATAAGCTCCTGCGTTGGGCAGGAAGCAGTGCGGAAAAACTCGTCCTTGCATATATGGCGGCGGCAGCTCTTCTTTCGTCCGTTATGAGCAATGTGCCGGTTACGGTATTGTTTCTCGGTCTTGCTCAGCCTGTCCTTAAAGCCGTCGGCGCTAAGCCCGGTTCCTCAAGGCTTGGAAAGTGCCTGATGATAGGCATACCGTTTGCAGCCGTTAACGGAGGCATGGCCACCCCTGCGGGAAGCTCCTTCAATGTGCTGGCTATGGGAGTTTTCGAGTCCATTGCCGGAAAGCCGCTGACATTTCTTCAGTGGATGGCGGTCGGACTGCCCACGGCGATCGTAGCTACTCTTGTATGCTGGATCTGCCTTGTGAAGATATTCAAACCCGAGGCCATAAACGAAGAATGCTCGGCATCAATAAGAGAAGAAGCAGAAAATGCAGGCAAAATTTCGGCTTATGAAAAGAAGGTCCTATTCATGCTGGTTGCCATGCCGGTCCTGTGGATCCTCGGAACATGGTTCCCGGCGCTGGATGTTACGGTCGTTTCCATAATCGGCTTTGTGGTGATGTTTATGCCCGGCATAAACATACTGACATGGAAGCAGTTTGAAGAGTCTGTTCCCTGGAACATAATTCTTATGTTCGGCGCGATACTCTCACTCGGAACAATTGTTGCAAAGACAGGCGGCGCTGCATATCTGTCAAAGCTGTTCCTTGCAAGCGGCGTCATGAATCTGAACATTATCCTTGTGTTCTTTATAGTCGGCGTATTTGCCTACCTGCTGCAGACCTTCTTCCCTGTCGCGCCGGCGATAATAAGCCTGTTCGTACCGGCTGTTGCCGCGGTGTGCGTGCCGATGGGAATTTCGGCAGCGGTCCCGACGCTGATAATTACGATTGTTGCTGCCGGAACGTATCTGCTCCCCATAAATCCGATATCTGCATTGAGCTTTGACTACGGCTATTACAGCTCTGCCGATATGGCGAAGGCAGGACTTATTCCGTCGGTCGCACTGTGCGCATTCGTTGCTGTTTGGACACCGCTGATAATCAGAATTCTTGGAGTATAAGAATATCCGGAGTTCATAAAGAACTCCGGAGCGCACCGAAACAATTGCTTATTTAAGATTGCCGACGATTTTTGTTATGGTGTCGATCATTTGCATGGCGTTTGTAGAAGGCGGATTTTTTCTGCTGTAAATGAAGCCCTGATGTATCACAATGCTCTTTTTAAGAGGAATGCCGATAAAGCTGCTGCGTTTGTCAAACCGCTCCAAGTAAGAATCGGTTATGCTTATGCACTGATTTTCACGCATGAATTGACGGATGGCTCTTGCATTGGATGTGATGAACTTAATGTTGCCGAGCTTATCGGTGCCGAGCAAATGGTGAAGCATTTCAAGAAGATTGTCATCCTGATAGATCGCGAGAGGCACGGTGCTGAGCTCATCAAGGCTTATGCATTTTTTGCTCGACATAGGGTTGTTCTTATAAAGATAAGCCATCAGCGATGAAGAATACAGAGCAACGAAGCAAAGGTCGGAGTTGCGCTTGATCTCGGAAAAAGTGTACTCGGGAATGTTTACGATATTGAGCTGATTGGAAGGCTGGGAATCAAGTCCCGAGAAAATCTCATCTATTGATTTTTCAAGAATTTGCGGAAGCTCCTTTCCGGCAGCTGTCATCGTGTGAAACACAGGCGTGAGGACATTGTTAAGAAGAAACTTTGTGCCGCAAATCGTGACCTTTTCTCCGCCGGACTGTTTGCCCTTGAGCGACTGAAAAACAGTACACATCCGGCTTTATTCTTTCCAAATGCTCGAGGCATAATCATAAAAGATCTGTCCTTCGGCAGTAAGCGAGACGCTGCCGCTGTTCCGGTTGCGGTTAAGCAATGTTGTTCCGAGCTCACTTTCAATGACGTTGAGAGCCTTGCTCAAGCCCTGCTGAGAAATGTACATCTTTTGAGCCGCAACTGAAATGCCCTGTGACTCAACAACTTCGCAAAAATATCCGAAATACTCAATTTTCACTTTGACGCCTCCCTGTACATACATATGCATTTGCATTCAATGGATTGACAACAACATAACTAAAATAACACTTTAACAGATTGTTGTCAATGCAGAGGCAATACGCGAATATACGGAAAAACAAAATAAGAAAAGGAGAAACAATATGTACGAATTTAAGAAAACAGAAGATCAGGAATTGCTGCTTGAAAGCCTGAAAGAAGTATACGAAAGAAATGACCTTGACGCATATTTTAAGGAGTGCGACGAGAAGCACGAGTTCCCGCAGAAGGCAATCGATGTTATGGTCGACGCCGGCTTTGCAACTCTCGGCATCCCCGAGCAGTACGGCGGCACCGAGGTTGATATATTGACACAGTGCATGGTGGTCGAGCAGGCCTGCGCACTTGGCTTCCCCAATCTGTGCTGGATGAACTTTGCATGCGAGGTCGATGATATGCTCGCATTCGGCAGCCCCGAGCAGCAGGCAGAGACCATGAAGAATGCGATGACCGGCACGAAGCCGTTCTCTCTCGGCTTCACAGAGCCCAATGCCGGCAGTGACAACTCCGCCATGTCGACCCGTGCGGAGCACAGAGACGGTAAGGTCTATATAAACGGACAGAAGACCTTTATCACCTACGCCGACAGAGTGCCGTATATGCTCCTGATGGCACGAAATTATGAAAACGAAATTCCCCAGAAGGATATGAGCATGTACTGGCTGCCGATGAACACACCCGGCGTGAAGGTCACTCCGCTGGATAAGATCGGCCAGCATATGATCAACTCCTGCGAGGTGTATCTTGAGAACGTTGTTCTGGATGAGAGCGCGCTTGTCGGCAAGAAGGGCAGAGGCTTCTTCCAGCTGATGAAAAACTTCGAGGTCGAGCGCCTTATGTCCACCGCAATGAATGTCGGCATGGCACAGGCGGCATATGAGGAAGCGGCAAGGTATGCAACCGAGCGCGTGCAGTTTGGCAAGACCATAGGCAGCTTCCAGCTCACTCAGGAAAAGATCATAAACATGGCGATAAAGATCGAAAACATGAGAAACATGGTTTATCACTATGCATGGATGAAGCAGAACGGAATGTCTATCGCAACCGAGAGCGCTATGGCAAAGTATTATACTTCCAGAGCCGCATTCGAGGTCGTTGACGACGCAATGCAGATCATGGGCGGAATCGGCTATACAAACGATGTCCGCATTGCAAGACTGTGGCGCGACTGCCGCTTGAGTCGTATTATGGCGGGCACGGATGAGATAATGGTTCACATCGCAGGCCGTGCTCTGCTCAAGGAGTTTGCAAACAAGTAAGCGTATCTGAAAGGAAAAAGCATGAACATAGTTGTTTGTTATAAGATAGTCCCCGATGAAGAGGGCATCGCGATAAAGGCCGACAGAAGCGTTGATGTGTCGGGCGCTCAGTGGAGCCTTGGCGAATATGATCTCGAGGCGCTTGAAGCGGCGGTTCAGCTTCGCGACAGCGTAGGCGGAAAGGTTACCGTGCTGACCGTAGGCGGCGACGAGGTGCTCAATTCAAAGCTCAAAAAGTCCATCCTGTCCAGAGGAGCGGACGATCAGATAGTAGTATGCAGCGAAGCATTTGCAAATCTTGATGCTTACTGCACTGCGGAGGTTCTTGCCCGGGCTCTTGGCAGCACCGAATATGATCTGGTGCTGTGCGGAGAAGGCTCAAGTGATATGTATTCTCAGCAGGTCGGCATGATACTCGGCCAAATGCTCGGACTGCCGGTGTTCAATGCGGTCAGCAGTATTGCTCCGGCAGAGAACGGCTTGCTCATCGGCCGCAGTCTTGACGACTGCGAGGAGCTGATCGAGATCACCCTGCCGGCGGTGCTTTCCGCTGCGGCAGGTATCGCAACTCCGAGGATCCCCAGCATGAAGGATATACTTGCAGGCGGCAAGAAACCTCAGATACAGCTTGACGGCGCCGACATTAAGGTGTCTGCGGCTGTTCGATGTGTCCGCTCCACGCTTGCTCCCGAAAGCACGGAGCGCAAGCAGATAGTCAAAGAGGGCGACAGCCCCGAGAACATCGAAGAACTGGCGGCTATAATCCGCAGAGAGCTGTAAGGAGAAAGCAATGGAAAAACTCAGTAAAGTATTGATTTTTGCAGAAAAAGAAAGCCAATTCGGACTTCTTTGCTCTGCTGCAAAGAGCATTGCCGAACATACGGCAGCATTTGCGGTGGCTTCGGCTCCCGCTTGCCCGGTGGACAAGGCCTTTGTCGTCGCGGATCAGGGCATAGTTTTTGATGACTATTTTGAAACATTCGCTGCGGTCACGGCCGAATATGCGCCGGATGCGATCATAGTTTCGAGCGAAAAGCGCATGCGCTCGATAGCGGCACGCATTGCAGCGGTTTGCAAAACCGCTGTTATCGCAGATGTAAATGCAATGGAGGTTGCGGAAGGAAAGCTGTATTGCAGCCATTTGGTTTACGGCGGTGCCGCCGTTCGCTGCGAAAGCAGCGCGGCGGATACTACCGTAGTTGTCCTTGCGCCGGGTTCGTTTGAGGATCTTAAGGGCGAGGCGGCAGAAAAAGAGAGTGTTGATTTCGCAGCTCCCGCACACCCGGCGAAATTCGTTGAGCGCCGCGAGAAGCAAGGCGAAACGGTAAACCTTTCCGCAGCAAAAAGAGCCGTAGGCATAGGTCGAGGCCTTGCCAAGCAGGAGGATCTCGAGATGGTGTATGCCTTTGCCGCAAAGCTCGGTGCGGAGGTCGGCTGCAGCCGACCCATTGCACAGGGCGAAAACTGGATGGCAATATCGAGATACATCGGCGTTTCCGGCGTTATGCTCAAGCCGGATATCTATGTTGCCCTCGGCATATCCGGTCAGGTCCAGCATACGGTCGGCGTGCGTGATGCGAAGATCATAATTGCGGTCAACAAGGATAAAAATGCGCCGATTTTCAAGCAGTGCGATTACGGTATCGTAGGAGACATTTACAAGGTCGTTCCGGCGCTTACCGAGCTGCTGTAATTATAGTGTAACAGAAAGGATACATTAAAATGGCTGTTGATATAGAAAAGGTACGCAAATCTCTTGAAGTATGCCCGATAAAGTGGGTAGGCGACGGCAAATTCACAAATGAAATTCTTGATGAGCGCCATGTGCGCGTCGTTGTCCCGGTCGAGGGCCTGCACCTTAACCATGTCGGTATTGTCTATGCCGGCACAATGTTCACCGCAATGGAGCTTGCCGCAGGCGCAATATTTATGTGCACGTACGGTCTTGACGAATTCGTTCCCATTGTCAGCAATTTTGAGATCAGCTTCCTCAAGCCCACGAAGAAGGATCTTGTAGCGGAGATCGAATGGACTGAGGAGGAAGCGGCAGAGCGTATTAAGCCCATCCGTGAGCGTGGCCGCGGTCGCATGCCGGTCGAGATCACTCTGCGTGACATTGACGGCGTTGAGGTTGCAAAGGGCGTTTCCACCCTTTATATACTTCCGTTCACAACGGACATGATGGGGTAACTCACAAACGATTGCGATCACAGATCACCCGGTAAAGGAAGTGTTGCTATTTGAGATTCGGAGATTTGATTGCCAGCAGAGCAAGCTGCCTGTGCGACAAGACCGCTGTTATCTATAATGATAAAGAATATTCGTATGCTGAAATTGACGCAAATGCAAACTCGGTTGCAGCTTTTCTGCGCGCCAACGGTATCGGGGTGGGCAACCATGTTGTCTACATAGCGTACAACAGCGAGATGTATTTTGAAATATTAACTGCCTGCTCTCGCATAGGCGCTGTCTTCACGCCGATAAGCTGGAGAATGTGCGCAGAGAGCATAATCGAACTTGTAGATGCTACCGATGCAAAAGTCTTGTTTGTATCCAAAAGCTTTCTTGAGCAGCTGGAGACATTAAAGCACAGCATATCCGGTGAGCGCAAAATTATCGTCATAGACGATGTCGACGAAGATAACGCGGCTTACTCCGGGTGCCTGGCATATCCGAATGAGGAGATAAGCTCCGCTGATCGCAGCGGAGAAGGCTGCCTTATGCAGATATACACCAGCGGAACGACAAGCATACCCAAGGGGGTAATGCTTTCCGATAATGCAATATGCAGCCATGCTCTCGGTCATCTCACCGATATCTGTCAAACGGGCAACAGCGTGTATATGTGCGTTCTTCCGCTTTTTCATGCGTCTTCATCGGGAGCGATTGCCACTTTGATTGCGGGTGCAACGGTGGTCGTGCTCGAACGCTTCAGACCAAAGGTGTATCTGAAAACGATCGAGAGATATAAGGCAACGGCGCTGAGCCTTACTCCTTCAATGTTCTCGGCCTTGTTGGACGAGATCGACGAAGGTTCCTACGATCTTACAAGCGTTAAGAGCGTTATATACGGAGCCGAGCCTATTTTGGCAAAATATATCCGAAAGGCGAATGAAAAGCTCGGCTGCGATTTTTATCAGCTCTTCGGTATGTCGGAAATGGGACCGGTAATTACGCTGCTTCGGGCCGAGGATCACAGGGTCAAGGACGACGCATTGCTTGAAAAACGACTGAAGTCGGTAGGCAAAGTTGCTCTCGGCGCAAAGATCAAAATCGTCGCTCCCGACGGAAGCGAATGCCCGGTCGGCCGGCAGGGAGAGATCTATGCACAGGGGCTTGGGCAAATGATGTGCTATTATAATGCTCCGGATAAAACCGCAAGTGTTTTCAGCGACGGCTGGTATCACACCGGCGATGTCGGTTACCTTGACGAGGATAATTACCTGTATCTTGTCGGGAGAATGTCGGACATGATAATCAGCGGCGGGGAGAATGTATATCCGAAGTCTGTTGAGGAATGCATACTTGCCCTTGACGGCGTGGAAAATGTTGCGGTTGTCGGCCTAAAGGACGACCATCTCGGCGAGGCGGTCACGGCGGTGATAGTTAAGGCCCCGGGCGCAGAACTGGACAAAGCAACGGTTCGGAACTGGTGCAAAGGTAAAATAGCAGGCTTTATGAAGCCCAGAAAAGTGTTTTTTGTAAATGAATTGCCTGTGAACAGCACAGGAAAAATTGACAAGAGAAAACTTACCGAAATGTTTAATTGAAAGGAATTACTGAATTATGAAAAAATATGATGCAATAGTTGTCGGCTCGGGAATCGGCGGCATGGCGGCAGGCGTTTTGATGGCTCATCAGGGTAAGAAGGTCCTTATGGTTGAGAAGCACGACTGTCTCGGCGGCAGAGTTTCCGCATATAAGAAGGGCGAGTTTAATTTCGACCTCGGCGTTCACATCATCTCCCGTGGCAACAAAGGCCCTCTCGGCGAGGTCCTGCGCAGAGTCGGTGCGGAAAATAATCTTGAGTATACCAATGTTCGTCCGCTTTCCAGCTATGACGGAAAAACCTTTATTTTCCCTCATGATCTGGCAACCATGGTGCCCGAGGAGGATTTTCTCGGTGTCAAGCAGTTCCTCAAGGATATCCGCAGCTATACCGACGAGGAAGTCGCACAGTTCGATACGGTCACCGTTAAGGATGTCCTGCACAAGTATACCAAGAATCCGCTTGCATGCTCATGCATCTGGATGGTTTGCGCAGTTTACACCTGCCTGCCTTACTGGGAAGCAAGCGCCGGAGAATTTATGCGCTGCCTGCGCTGGGAATCCGCCGCAAGAGCTTCGGGCTATCCCGAAGGCGGCTGCCAGGCTATCACCGATACATACAGCAAGGCATTCACAAAGCTCGGCGGTGAGATAATGCTTAACGCGCCCGTGGAAAAGGCTGTTGTCAAGGACGGCAAGGTCGTCGGCGTAATCGTAAACGGTGAAGAGATCGACTGTGATATGATGGTGTATAACGGCGATATCAAGACGGCTGTAAACAAGGTCATCGGCGCAGAGCACTTCGACAAAGAGTATGTAGACTACGTCAACGCACTCAAGTATTCCTGGGGCGGCACTACCGTCAAGCTCGCAGTAGACGGACATCTGACAGATCTCAAGATGCTTTCTCAGTTTGGCACACTCGATCAGGAAAAATTCTATGAAGACCTTGCAAAGGGCATTATTCCGGAGGAAGTGAACTTCTTCATGTCCAATCCCTCTAACTACTCCAAATCCGCAGCTCCGGAAGGCAAGCAGATGATCTGCTTTACTTGTCCCCACCAGCTCGACCTTCCCGAGGAGATCGAAGCCAGACTCGTTGATAAAATGATGGTCACCGCGGAAAAATATATCCCCGGCCTGAGCGAACACATTATCATTAAGGAAGTGCTGTTTAACAGCGATATCATGACCG
>ULPW01058496.1_pt1 | contig 12060 bp, 6 predicted proteins | sample 1953871 | NCBI WGS metagenome assembly ULPW01 (sample SAMEA4835639, study PRJEB28245) | human gut metagenome | biome: gut microbiome; material: fecal sample | place: Denmark | collected 2008 | reverse complement strand
TCATCCACGTAGACGGTGGTTTCCCAATGGCAACGTTCCAGTTTCAGGTAAATCTCCCGATCTGCCCAGTCTTCCGGAATCACTACTTCACGTTGGTACCAGGCGGCTCCCTGATATTCGAATTTACGGCTTAAACGGTCTACGTAGCGTGCCGTATTTTTAATTCCTTTACCTCCCTGGTCTGTCGATCCGGGGAGCATAATGGTTTCAGAGAGCTTGTCCAGATAGAGTTCCGAACCGGGAGTTTTACCGAATCCCATCGGATCCAGTTGGAAGCGCCACATGCCCGACAAGTCAAGAGCATCATTCGTTAGGGTTTGCGCCATAGCGGTCATGGCAAGCATCAATCCGGTCAGGAGCAGAATCGCCCGGTACCGGGTGTTTTGAAAAGATTGTTTCATGATAGAATGGTATTCATTAATTTCCGGTGAATTTGTACTCCTTGATGATTGTTATCCATTGAGGCGGCTATATCAAAGAAGTGTTCGGCTTTTGTTCTATTTCCCAGTCCCAGATGTCCCAGTGCCATCAGGTAGTTGCAGTGAATGCGGTTCTTTTTATCCATATCGTCTTCCCAAATCAAAAGATCGGGTAAAGATACGGCAAAATAATCCATCTTGAATCGGTCGAAGAGATGTTCTTCTCCATAAGTAATTAATTGGTTGAACCGGCTGCGTGCCTTTTCTTCCTCTCCTAATTTCCGGTATGCCAGTCCTTGGTAGAATATTTTATCCGGTTTCTGGTCGTTGTAATACATGGCAGCGGCTGGCTGGCTGTTTCCCGAACAGGCTTTGACGAACAGGCTGTGAGCCTCTTCCGGTCTCCCTTGTTGTTGCAGGATATATGCTTTGTAATAATTGAAGTCATTTTCCTGTGCTCCCGGTAGTTTCCCTTCACCCAGATGGGTAGGGTATATGTAGCATTCATCTATTAAGGCGAGTGCGTCATCATATTTTTTCCGGTTTATCAACTCCTTTGCCAGTTCCAGGCGTGCCAGCTGATATTGTGCGGGTACTTTACCTTCTCCTCCTTCCCACGGATGGAATTTTCTTTGGTCGATCCGTCGGATTGCTTCCCGATATTGCCCGGTTTGGTTCAGTAAAGTGACGTATTCCAGATACAGGTCGTCACGGGTCATTACGATATCTATGTGCTGTTCCAGAAAGCACAGTCTTTCTATGTGCGGACGGTTCAGCCGTTTGTACAATTGATCCAGTTCCATCAGTACACGGGCATCCGTGTGATCCAGGCGGAATGCTTTTTCCAGTAAGGTGACAGCTTCGTCCGGACGGTTCATTTTGTTGAAGTAAGCCAGTGACAGATTACGCCATACGGTGGGGAATGTCTCGTCTTCGCGCGAAGAGCGCTCCCAGGCTGCGATGGCAGTGGGATACCGGCGTTTATCATACCATAGATTTCCCAGGTAATAAAGTGCTTTGGGGGCTTTTCCTGCAAAGTCGACTACACACTGAAGGGCTTCTATCGCTTCCAGGGCATTGGGGAAACAATAATCGGCCGGTTCTTTTTCGGCAGTGGCAATGGCTATTTGTGCTTCGGCTGTTTTTCCTAGACGGATCAGGCACCAACTCTTGTAATAATGTAAGAGTGTCTGTTCACCGACAGGTTGGGCAATGGCAAGTTCGGCTACAGCCAGTGCTTCTTCAAATCGTCCGGCAGAAGTATAGTCGAGCACCAGTGCTTCGTAATCGGGTGCTCCACGCTTCATTAGGTTCCGAAGTTGGAGCAATACTGTTTCATTCCGGGTGATCAGGTATTTTTCGAACAGGCAACCGAAGTTGAATGCATCTGTCTTCAAGGAGTCTTCTATCCAGGCAAGAGCCTCCTCTTTTTGTTCGAGATGGCGGAGTATGATTGCTTTCAGATGGCGTCCGCGCAGATTGTGCCAGTTGTGGAGAAGGGATTTTTCAATCTCTTCGAGAGCTTCTTCCCAATTGCTGCGGGACACGGAAATCTGGGCCAGCGAATAGTAGCCTGCGTCTTGCCATGCCGCGTTCCAACACGATTTATAGAACGAATCGTAGGCCTCATCATCTTTTCCCTGAAATTTTAGAGCAAGTCCGAGGTTATAGAAAGCTTCTCCATCATAGGGGTTAGGATTCTTTTCGGTGAGTCGGGCAATGGCATTCCGAAGATATGGTTCAGCCTGCACAAACTCTCCTTTGCGTATCAGCCATAGTCCCATGGCGTTGTTGCAACGTGCATCTCCATTGTCCCGGCGGAGTGCTTCCCGATAATAGTCGGTCGGGCAATAAGTGGCATGACGATATTGTTCCAGATGCAGTCCGGTCAGATAGAGTTCTTCGTTGGTTTTGATCTCTTCCGGTGCAAGGGCGGGTTTGGCTGCTTCCGGAACTGCTTTGATTGTTTCCGGTTCGGCCTTCCAACTTAGCTTTTTTCGTCCGTTGGTATCGTAGATAATGACTTCCGCTTCGTGAAGATCATTTATGGGGATCAGCCGGTCGAATATTTGTTCAGGCGAGAGGCTACGGATTTCCTCAAAGCGTATAACACCCGCTTGACGGACTACGATGCGTAATCCTTGCTGAGCCGAGGTGGCAAACAGCTTCAAACGACATTCTTCTCCTTCGGTTTCCAGATTCATTAAGAGTTCGGAGGAGGCGTTTTTCACAACTCCCAATTCCCGATAGGGCATGAAGTATTGGGTAAAAGTCTTCTCTTCATAAGGTTGCAACCAACTGAAGTCCGGTTGATTGTCCGTATAGACTCCGGTCATCAGTTCTATGTACGGACCGTCAGCATCAGTCAGGTTGCGGTCCCATGCCTGTCCGAAATCCCCGTTTCCCCAAGTCCATTGTTTTTTTCCGGGAGATATGTGATGATTGGCCACATGCAGGACACCTGCCTGTGTATCATTTTCGTACCCGCCTACAAAATTATAGTTAGACCGGATTGCCATGTAGGAGGTCGGTACGGGAATATTTTTATATCTGGAAATATCTACGCCGGCAGAATAATCCATTTTATAGTAGGTTCCGGTAGCAATAGGATAACGAGACACGTCCCGTTTTCCATGATCGAATACAGCGTTGACATCCGACGGGAATACTGACTGATAGCAGTCATTGACCGCTACGGCCGGATTGGCCCACCAAAGGAAAGTTTGTGGAAGCGGAGTCGGGTTGGAAACTTTTCCTTGTATCTCGAGTACGGCACGTCCCGGGCGGAGTGTAAATCCGGCTGTTCCTTTTTGACCGAACATCCGTTCCCGTTCGCTTACCCATACAACGACACTTCCGTCTTTACATCGTTCGATGCTGTAGTCCACCGGCAAGAAGGTGCTGGGACGGTGATGTTGAGGCCAGTTGAACTCAATGCCTCCGGAGATCCAGGGACCGGTGAGTCCTACCAGTGCCGGCTTTATTACGTGATTGTAATAGATAAAATGCCGTTGCTTTACCTTGTCGAATGCCATTTGAATACGTCCTCCCAGTTCGGGCAGGATCATGACTTTGATGTATTCGTTCTCCAGCCATACGGCATGATAACTTTTCTCTTCGCAGGTATCTTCAATTTTCTCGATGACCGGATACGGATATACGACTCCGCTGCTTCCCTGGTAGACACGTTTCTCCAGGAACATCGGGTTTTTCTCAGGGCGTCCGATGCCATAGGTAGGGAGCAGGATGTCTTCCTCCCATACATTAACACTTTCTTTCATCTTGTTCTATGTATTATTTGATTAATTCTTTTTCTATTTCTTCCAGTGTTTTCCCTTTTGTTTCGGGCAGGTTTTGGCGTATGAACAGGAATCCGGCCAGGCAGATACCACCGTATAGCCAGAAAGTTCCTTCGGCACCTATACTTTCATTCAATACCGGGAAGGTATAGGTCAGTATGAAACAAGCCACCCAAAGGAAGAAGGTAGAGATGGCTATAGCCATACCTCGTATTTTCACGGGGAAGATTTCGGATAACACCACCCAGACTACCGGGGCAAGTGACATAGCATAGCAAGCGATGGCAAGTACCACCAGTAGAAGCATGGGTAAACCGTTTACATCCAGGAAGTAGCAGGTTCCCAATATAAGGTAAATCAGCGCTAATCCTGCCGAACCGATCAGCATCAGTGTACGACGTCCCCATTTGTCTACCGTATAGATGGCGACGAACGTAAATATCACATTAGTAATCCCGGTCACTACGATGTTCATCAGTACATCGGAAACGGCATATCCGGCTGATGAAAAGATCTCGTGGGCATAATTGAAGATAACATTAATGCCGCACCATTGCTGGAATATGGCCAGAACGGTTCCAATGATCAGTACTTTGCGCATTTTCGGGCGGAAGACCGATTTCCATTCGTTGTTTTGCCGGTTGCCTTGAGATTGAGTGAGTTGGTTCAGTTCTTCCAGGGTTTGGCGGGCATACGTTTCCCCTCCGATGCGTGTCAGTGTCTTTTGTGCTTTCTCCTGTTGATGGACGGTAGCCAGCCAACGGGGACTTTCGGGGATGGTGAACGATAACAGGAAGAAAATTCCTGCCGGGATCAGTTCTGCCCAGAACATCCATCGCCAGGCCCATTGCACACTTGTTTCGCTGAGTATATCGGAACCTTGTGTGTAGTATTCCCCGATTTGCCAGTTGGCCAATTGTGCCAATAAGATACCTAATACGATGGTGAGCTGGTTGAGCGATACGAATTTGCCGCGTACATGGGCAGGAGATACCTCTGCAATATATACGGGAGAAATGTTGGATGCGATGCCGATGCCCAATCCTCCTACAATGCGATAGAAGATGAAGTAGGAAAAATGATCGACTGCTCCCGTACCCCAAGCCGAAAGTGCAAACAGGAATGAGGCTATGACAAGCATCTTTTTGCGTCCGTATTTGTCGCTCCAGATTCCTGAGAGCAAGGCTCCTGCCAGGCAGCCTATCAGTGCGCTGCTCATAGCCCAGCCACGTAAAGCCGCAGAGTTTTCAATACCAAAGAAAGGTTCATAGAAGATTTTAGCTCCTCCGATAACAACCCAATCATAGCCGAACAGTAATCCGCCCATGGCTGAGACGATGCAGATAAGTAGTAAATAGCCTCGTGTCTGTTTCATGTTATTAAATGGTTTAATTGATATTGCAAAGTAAGCGGGTTTGAGAATAGAAATAAATAGAGAAACCGATTAAAAAGATGGACTATATTTCTTTTTTATCTCTATATTTGTGACGTGAACCGATGAATCTTATTAGTATGGCAAAACAAAAAGACGGCTTTCTGGGCGAACAGGCATTGGTGTTGCCTCCTACCATTGTGCAACGTATGAAGACTGATCCTGCAACTTCTATACTCTATATAACCGATATAGGCTATTATCCAAAGGCTTATAATCACTTTCGGGAGCGGGAAACTCCGATTGACCAGTATGTGTTTATCTATTGTACGGAGGGTAGGGGATGGTTCAGTCTCGATGGGCAGAAACACCCGGTAGTGCCTAACCAATACTTTATACTTCCTGCAGGACTTCCTCATGCGTATGGCGCTGATGAAAAGGAACCATGGACAATTTACTGGATTCACTTCGGAGGAACACTTGCTCCGCTTTATTGTACGCATCGTACCTGTAGGCTCACGGATATAAAACCGGGAATGCATTCGCGTATTAGTTACCGGACAGAACTGTTTGAGGAGATCTTTCGGGTACTGAAGATGGGGTATAGCTTGGAGAATCTTTCATATGCCAGCTCTGTATTCCATCATTATTTGGGATCATTGCGCTATCTCAGAGAGTATCGGGAGGCTTTTTCAGAGCATCGTCCGGCAGGAGAAGAAGATCCTGTAAATGCAGCTATTCATTATATGAAGGAGAATCTGGGCAAGAAGCTGACTTTAGCCGAGCTGGCTGATTACACGGGGTATTCATCCTCATATTTCTCTAATCTGTTTTTGAAGCGTACAGGATATGCCCCATTGAGTTATTTTAATCAGATTAAGATTCAGAAAGCCTGTCAGTTTCTCGATTTTACCGATATGAAAGTGAATCAGGTCTGTTATAGAGTGGGTATTGAAGATGCTTATTATTTTTCACGGCTGTTCAGCCAGATAATGGGAATGTCTCCCAGGGAATATAAAAAGGTAAAGAAAGGATAAAAGGAAGACAGCAAAGAAGAAAGGTGTGTCGAAACTCGTATTCACCACGGATTATCACAGATTAAGAGTGTTGATAACCAATGACGGGAAATTCACTCTGTGCTACTCTGTGTCCTCTGTAGTGAGTTCCGACACGCCTTCCTTCTGATAAATACTACATTTTTATTTTCTCTGCCAGTCTGATGTCTTTAGAGGAGGCGCCTACTAGAATTTCAAATTCACCTTTTTCAAATACCCATCGGCTTTGTTTGGCGTTGAAATACTGAAATGCGTCTTCACTCAAACCGATTTCTATCTGTTTGCTTTCTCCTGCTTTCAGATATACCTTGTCGAAACCTTTTAATTCTTTCAAAGGACGTGGCTCTTTAGATTGCATGTCGCGTACATAAAGTTGAGCGACTTCATATCCGTCTCGCTGTCCGGTATTGGTTACAGTGAATGAAACGACGAGTTGCTTCTGTTTTTTATCCGTCATACGGATGTTGAGGCCCGAATAGTCAAAGGTGGTATACGAAAGACCGAATCCAAAAGGGAAAAGGGGTTCGATACCTTTTTGATCGTATCCACGGTAACCGGTGAATATTCCTTCTGTATAATACACTTTCTTTTCCTTGCGAGTTTCATCGTAATGACCGCAGGCAGGTGAGTCTTCCCATCTTTTCTCGATAGTGAATGGCAGCTTGGCTGACGGATTCACTTTACCCGAAAGAATATGAGCTAAAGCATGTCCGCCTTCCTGCCCCGGATAGAGGGCGTGTACTACCGCAGGCACCTGATCGATCCATCGGGTCATGTTTATTCCGCCTCCTGCATGGATGGCAACTATCAACTTAGGATTTACTTTTACCAGTTCCTGAATTAACATATCTTGTCCGTAAGGCAGGTCGAAAGGACGGTCGCGCCCTTCCAGTTCGATACTGCCATCCAGTCCGGCACAGAAAACCACCAGATCGGCTTTGGCAGCCAGTCGTTTCGCTTCAGAAAAGTCAATATCACTTTGATAAGCATATCCCATCCGGATCTCTGCCGGTGTACTGCGTTGGTTGCAGAACTCCAGCCGAATATGTTTGGCATCCCCTTTTTTTGCGGAAATTGCGGTATTGCGAACATCGAATGATTGAGATTGAGAGGCATCCAATGCTAATGTTCCGTCTATCCATAAACGATAGGCACCTTGTGCGTCGACAAAGAATCGGATACTGTCTGTTTTCTCGACATCTACATATCCTTCCCAGCACACCCGATAATCATTTCCCAATTTACTTTCGTTGAAAGGATATCCCCACCATTCATAATTTACCGTGCGGTCGGTGCGGCGGAGAATCAATCCGCTTTCTTCTTTATCGGTTTCTATAGTTCGGTCGGCCGATTGATTAACACTTACAGTTCTTCCTGCCGCTACTGCTTGTTGTTGGATCATTTTATCCGAGAGTGTGGCAGAAGTGTCGGAAGATAGTGCATAATAGTTCGCTTCCAGTCCGGGTTTACCTTCTTTCGTACGGAATTTACTGTTACGGAATAAGCGGGATTTGAATTGGTTGGATATTCCTTCCGTGTAAAGTACGGTTGCTTCCGGAAACTCCTGACGGATACCTTCTAACGCTGAAACTACATACCAGGGATGAACTTTTGAACTTCCCCCACCACCGTAAACGATGCTGTTTACATTGTATATTCTATCCGAAACGATAGCCGGATTGGCAGTCGGTCCGATCACAGCTATCACTTTGGGGCGGTGGATCGGTAAGGTATTCTGTTCATTCTTTAACAGGATGATTCCTTCACAAGCGGTATTCAGAGCCATCTGATTGGCTTGAGGATTAAAAGTCGGAATATCGGTGTCTTGCTGAGGCCTGTCGAAAAATCCCATTGAAATACAGGCACCATAGATGCGGCGCACTTTATCATTGATTACTTCTTCTGTAACCTTTCCTTCTTTGACAAGTGGGAGAAGTTCTTTGCGGGTGAACCAGTCATTGCTGCCCATCTCAAGATCCAAACCGTAGTTTGCGGCATTTTCGGCGGAATAGGTACATGCCCAGTCAGACATTAACATGCCTTTGAAGCCCCAGTCTTTCTTTAAAATATCGATCAGATGTTTGTTTTCAGTGCAATATACTCCGTTCACTAGGTTATAACCCGTCATGACAGCCTTGACACCTGCTTTTTGCACAGCAGCTTTGAAGGGAGGCAGATAGATTTCCTGTAAGGCACGTTCGGATACTTCGGTACTGACGGTGTATCGGTCAAATTCTTGATCGTTGGCTGCGAAATGTTTGATGGTAGCAATGACTCCTCCGTCTTGCACTGCTTTTATAAAGGGGACTACCATCTCGGATGCCAGATAAGGATCTTCACCAAAATATTCAAAATTACGGGCTCCTTTTGAAGCCCGATAGTTGTTAACTCCGGGAGCTAAGAGAAAATGAATACCTCTTGCACGCCATTCCTGAGCATACATTGCTCCTGTTTTCTCTGCCAGATTTTTATTCCAAGAGGCAGCCAGCGAAAGTGCTGATGGAAATGCGGTGGCGCGTCCGAATAATCCCCAGGATGCAACGCCCAGCGGACCGTCGGCCAGTTTGAATGCCGGTATTCCTAATCGTTCGCAGGGGTGCAGATAGAAATCATTGTATCCGGAAAGCAGGTCGATTTTTTCTTCCAGAGTCATTCGTTTGATAAGATCGTCTACTCTTTCTTCAGTGGATAATGTCGTATTCTGAAATGGGTACTGGCTTTGGGCATGTAGCTTGCAAGGAAAAAGCAGTCCTATACCCAGGCTCATGGTAAGGAAAATGTTTTTCATGTGTTTTTTCTGAATTAAATGTTTATTGAGTGATGTTGCAAAGTTCTAAAAAAGAGGGCTTATTGCAAAATAGAAAGCCCTCTCTTTTAGAATAAAGTGTGTTAAATTAATGTATAGCTTCTATCATTTCATTTCCGTTTCTTACGGGTTGTTTAATCAGTTCCGGCAGATTATAAGTTTTAGTGAACGTGTCATAAAAGTCCGGATCTTTTTGGGGCATCAGAAAAGGTTTCCCCGCTTTTCCGGTTTCCGGATCGAAACTGGCAAAGAAAGGGCGAGCCCAAAGCCCGTCCAACCGTTTGCTGCTGAAAACAAACCAGCGTCCGGATGATGACCATGTATGGAAACTCTCCACGTCGTTGCTGTTCACTTCATTTAAAAGCCGTATTTCTCCTGTATCCATTGTCAACAGACAAAGTTCGCTTTCCGGATGCCAGATGGAGAAGTTTCCATAATCCGACAGGGTGAACATCAGGTATTTACCATCGGGAGAAACCCTTGGGAAAGAGACACTTTTTCCCTGTTCGGAGGCTCTGTACACACACTCCGGCGTACCGAATTTACCGGATTCCGGATCGAATCCTATCCTGCACAGGTCATAACGGATACTGTCCAGCGGCATCTTCTCTTTATAAGCGTTTGCCCGGCAGAAATACAGTGTTTTCCCGTCCGGTGTCCAGTTGGGGAATGTTTCCATATACCGCTCCCCGCATATCAGGGAGTCAGTGAGGAATGTTTTCTTTTCAGTATCATAAACCATCAGGTCGGCAGCCAGGTCGGATACCTCTATGGGTTTTTGTCCCGATGAATGGAAGAACTGCTGTATCTCATTCATTGAGAATGCGATGTATCTTCCTGAAGGATGCCAGGCCGCGTAGGTTCCCCCGTTCTTGAATCCCTCCGGTTTGGTGTTTACCTTTTCCACTTTCCCGTTTTTGCATATCAGTGTCCCTCCCGACTTTCCCCGCACATGTACCATCATGGTTTCCGGAGAGTTTTGATTGAACGTATGGCAGTTGATGCACTGTTTGCCGAAATTTCGGTTCTCCGCTATCGGAGTCTCTTCATAGCCTGTCAGGTCTCTCTGGTAAATCCCCATTTCGTTCCATAGTTCATATCCCGGGTACAGCAACCGGTAGACCAGGTACTCATCTATCGGTTCGTTCGATATGGTATCCTTGATATCCGCATAGCGTGTCCATTTCCCTCCCCTCAGCAGGGTGATGCGGATGAATATTTCTTTTCCCGCGGCTTTTTGGAGAAGTTTCTTCCATTTCTTTGTCGGTATAATCACTTCGGGACTCTTGCTTGTGCAGAGGATGTCCGCCGTCTCCCCTGTGCCTATTTCCGTCTGGAAGGCATCCGCGTTCTCCCCGATCCTGAAATTGGGAGGTGCAATATTCAGCGGGAATGTGACTCCCGCATAATCGGGATATATACGGGGAATACTGTCCGTGCAGGCATCCGGTTTGCCGCATTGGGCGGTGCATGCCTGCAGGCTCCAGCTGAGAACCGTGATAAGAAGGATATAGATTGTTTTCATGTCTTTACATATTAGTTCCTTATGATTTTGTCTCCATACGGACTGATGAAGTTCAGGTAATACCAGTAGGTGTTTCCAAACTCCGCTTTCAGCCTCTGCATTTGCCTGTTTTTATACAGGCTGTAATACCTTTGGAATCTCTTTTCGGTGTTTTCGCTGACGTTGAATCCTGATTTGGAAAACGTTTCCCCGTCCACTCCCAATTTGTATATATAGAGTGCTTCTTGGTATGCGGGTGGCATTTCCGGATATTTAAAGTGCCTGATGAACTTCAGGTTATCCACAAAGCGTACTACGTTATTGCTCAGCAGTAGGTCACTCATCAGGTATTCAAAAGCCATTCTGTTTGTCGTGTCCTGCTCACACAGATACTGTAATTCCGGTCCTATATTGATGACGTTTGCAAATCGTGCGGGATGTTCCTTATTGTTTTCAAGTGCCATGCGCAGTCCCGGTACACTGCCTGCATGGAGCTGTTTTTCCAATTCTTCGGCATCTTTCCGATAGAAGAGGGACTGCTTCAGGAGATTGATGAACCGTCGTGCCACTTCAGGTCTTTTGTTTACTATGTTGTATCGTGCCAGGTTAAGCAAATGGGGTGCCGTTTCTCCCCATACCACCATTGCTTCGAATTCCCACCGCTGTGCTTCGTTGATGTACCCTAAGTCTTCATATACAAAATGTCCGTACTCACTCTCACGGCTATCGCTGTTCCATGGGAAGTATAGCGCCTTGACTCCCAGTTTTTGTGGGTAATCGAATAGTTGATAAGGCAATTTTCCCGTATGGTACAGAGCCAGGTTGTGAAAGTAGGAGATCAACTGGTTGGTTCTTCCCGAGTTGATATATTTTTCGGTTTGTGTCAGTACATTTTCCCAATTCTTTTCTTTTACACTCTTTTCCGCCATTATCATAATGCGTTCGGGCATATTATATGAATGTATGAATATATAGCAAGCTCCAATGGCATATATGGTTATGAGGGCCGTAGAAATAATTAATTTTTTTTTCTTTCCGGGAACATTTATTCTATGCAGTGTGATGTTTTTCCATATTCCCGATATGAAAAATGCTATGCATCCAAGTATCAGAAGCCCTAAGAATGCTCCGATAATCAGAGTCAGTGAATGATCCACAGGCAGCGTATAGATGAAAAGAGATACTGATGGGATCAATGATAATTGCAGTATGTCCGGTTGTCCGGTTATTTTTTTTATGTTGTAATGTGTCAACAGATAGATTCCCGCCAATATACCGGCTAATATAGCACTTCCTAATGCGGGCATGTAAAAGAATTGAATAATGAAATCAGTCAGATAGCCAAGCAGTCCTTCCGTATGAATCTGCTTAAGAAAATATTCTTTAGAGAATAGAAATAAATGATGCTGTTCATGATAGTATATCACATGTGACAGCACCCCTTGGTAACAAAGGAAATAGATGATAAAAAGGAGGGCAAAAAGTAGGTGCGGTAACCGTTTCATAAGTATAGGTGGAAGATAATAAGTGAAATGAGGGCATTCCAAATAGAATGCCCCCATTATCTAAAACACTATTATTAATAACCCGGATTCTGTGTGAGGG
>ULPW01042128.1_pt1 | contig 12213 bp, 10 predicted proteins | sample 1953871 | NCBI WGS metagenome assembly ULPW01 (sample SAMEA4835639, study PRJEB28245) | human gut metagenome | biome: gut microbiome; material: fecal sample | place: Denmark | collected 2008 | reverse complement strand
TTCAAAGAACTATTTATCCACTTTTACGGGACAGTAGTGATTCGTTCTGATGAACGGATTATCGGGGGAGGCCTTTTGCTGATTGTTAGTCAAGAATTACATGAGTATTAAAGTTCAGTCATGAGCGAAGGTGTTCGGCGGGCAAGCACTTCTACTTTAATACCATCGTTTGTGTTTACGTTTAATCCAATTTCAGTTAATGCAGCAGTTGACGCTTCAAGAGCTATGCGTGGAATATTGTTCTCGGCACTTAAATGGCAGAGCCATATATGCTTTGTGAGTTGAGCGTTGATGTGTTGAGCCAGGAATTGTGCCGTTTGCCTGTTGCTGACGTGTCCGTATCCGCTGCTGATGCGCTTTTGAAGTCTGAGTGGATAGCGTCCGCAAGCTAGCATTCGTTCGTCGTAGTTCGATTCAATTATCAGATGTGTAGCTTGCTTTATAATATCGGGCATTTCATCTGTGAAATGGCCAATGTCTGTCATTAACACCAAACATTTGTTGTCGGCCTTTATGATGTAGCCATTATTTTCAGCACTGTCGTGAGGTACTGCAAATGAAGTTATTTGAAAAGGTCCGAGCGCAAATGTTTCGCCATGATTGATGATATGTTGTAAATCGGTAGGAACCTTCTTCGAAACAAAATGGTTAAGTTGTATGGAGTGGTGTACTTTCTCAGATGTGTACACAGGAACGCGAAAAGCTTGTGAGAGTACACCCACGGCTTTTACATGGTCGGTATGGTCGTGAGTAACGAGCATGGCGTTAATTTCAGCCAGCTTGATGCCATAGTCGGAGCAATGTTTCTTGAAGGCACGAATGCCTATGCCAAGGTCGATGATTATGCCGTATCCGTCGCAGTTCAGATAATAGCAGTTTCCGCTGCTTCCGGATGATAATGAGATGAATTTGAGCATATTGACAAATGTGTGTTTTGCGAAGCACCCATTATTTTAGTCGTACTGCCTGATAAAAGAATGACTTTGCATTTAATCAGACCGTATGGTGCATGCAATAGAAATAAGCTGTTTTAGAGAGGGTATGTACCCTTTTGTTTGATTTAAATAATTAGTGGGTTAAAACGGTAGGCCAACAGCGAAATGCAGGGTGAAATCGCGGTCGAAGTCAGGTTTTGAAATAGGGTAGTGTAATCTGCCGGATGGTACTGCAGGATTGATGGCTTTCATACCTCCGTCCAAACGGAGAATGAAATAGTCAAAATTCAATCGAACCCCTATGCCATAGGAAACGGCAATCTGCTTGTAGAATTCGTTGAACTTGAACAAGGCTCCCTCCATGTCGGGATAGGAACGTGTGTTCCATATATTTCCGGCATCAATAAAGAAAGCACCATGGAGTTTCCAGAAAAGAAATGTTCTCCATTCCATACTTAAATCTAACTTCAGATTACCCGTTTGATTCACAAAGTTGATTTTACCATCTTTCCCTTTGTATGAACCCGGTCCTAAACCACGTACACTCCATCCTCGCACGCTATTGGCACCCCCCGAGAAATAGCGTTTTTCGTAGGGAAGTATGGTTGAGTTTCCATAAGGAATACCAATTCCTAAGGCTATGTGAAAAGCCAGTGAATTCTTTTCGCTGAGTACAACGCTTTTGGCGAAGTCGAAATCGAATTTGGCATATTGGGAATATTCAATGCCGAAAAGTTTATAAGAGCCTTTGGCACTTTTGTGTTGCTTTGCCATTTTTGAAATGCCGTAGAGCAGATTTCCGGCAAATTCAACATTCATTTTGACCTGAAACCCGTTGGTTTGATAGAGTCCGGTTGGCAGGTTGGCCGCATCACGCAGTGAATTGTAGGTAAAACTGTATCCGGTTCGCATGATAAACAAATTTTCATAGCTGTACCGAAGAACAGAGTAGTATGGATCGTCACCTTCAAGGTAATCTTTGCGGAAGGTATCGGAAATCCAAGGCATGTAGATGTAGTTCAACGAAATCAAGTCGTAACGATGTAGCCAGTTGGGCTTAGTTGCATTTTTCCAACGATAGGCCCATGTGCCGGTAAGTACGCGGCGATGAAATTCAGGCCTGTCTTGCATATCGTATAGAATCTGCGCTTCAGAAGAAGCTTTGAGTATGCGCTTTTTGTCAATGCTGATGAGCGGCATAAGCAGATTCGGAAATCGCAAATTAGCTTCGGCGCTAAACTCCAGAAAATTCTGGTTGGAATATCCTTCAAGTTCAGATATAGCCTCGTAAGCTCCACGTAACTTGAATGATAGCTGCTCAGAACCTTTGAACAAGTTGCGATTGCTGTAGGTAAGTGATACTGCAGCACCCAAGTCACCCGAGGTGTTGGTTCCTTCTACTTCAAGTCCGATACTGTGCGGTTTCTTACGATGTAAGCGGATGTCGCAGTCGAGTTTGTCGGGAAATTGAGGCACGGGGTTAATCTTAAGTGCAGTGTAACTGATAGCTGGCAATGCATTCAAATTTCCGTAGGTGGCTTGTACGTCTTGTTCATTGTATAAGCTATTTGCCCTAAATCCCATGTGAGTCAGGTAGGTGCGTTTGTTTAACCAGGGTTTACCAGTGTAAACAAATTGCAGAGAACGATAGGAAATGGTGTCACCATGCGATGTCTTTTCCTGAGGGTCGTTTTCAAACAGTGTGATATTGCGGAAGCGCTGCTGTTTGTAAGCACGGAGAGAGTCAACACCAGCAGGCATCTGAAACCTCAGGGTAACGCCTACAGCTTTCGATCCGGCTATGGTGTCGATGTCGTAACTAATGTATTCTTTATTCAAAAAGTAGTAACCACGATTGCGGAGTGAGTTGATGACTCTGTCGCGTTCTGCTGAAAGCGTATTCAGGTTGAGAGCCATACCTTGTCGTAGAAAGGTTGATGCTGAATCTGCTAGAAATGAATGATATATTGTATCATTATCAAAGCTAAACTTTAAATGCTGAATATAAAACCGAACACCAGGATGCATTTTGTAAGTGACCTGTGTTTTGTGTCTTTTGCGGGTGATGGTAGTGTCGGTATATGCGTGTAGGAAACCTTCGCTGCGCATACCTTGTGTCAGGTTTTGGAGGCTTTGTTTTGTGAGTTCTTCGTCATAAATTACTGGTGCTTCGCCAATTTTTTTCAGAACTTTGGAAAAACCTTTGTTACCTTTAATTGAGTCTGCTTTTGACATGCAATATATACCCAGTGGTACTTTGACGAGTGTGAACCACTTAGCATTAGGTTCCTGACGAATAAAACCTCTATAATTGCTTGGCTTAATGTATTTGCTGTCGGTTTTAATGTCAACCTCAGATAAGACGGACTGTCCTTCGAGCAAAAACTTTTCGCTGCTGCAAGCATTTAATACGCTTAGGGATAGTATTGACACGAATAAGCGCACATAATTAACTATGCGCGCGGTATTGAATAATAGATAGTGTTTTTTTTGCTTATTATGGTACATACGAGTGCAAAGTTAGTGTAAACCTTATGCCAAACAAAAGGAAAATGGTATTTTCTTCTAATGAATATCGGCATTTTTTATGACTGCCCATCTTAGGTTATTATGTAGTTTATCTGCAGTCTTTGTTGATATTTATTGCGGTTCATAGAGGAATGTTTGGGTTGTAAGCATTGAATTTATAATGTATATGCGGATTTATAATATTGAAAATCAATGATAATATGATTAATTGTTGATGTTTTGCTCTAGTTAAGGTTGCGGATGTTGAGTGTGTGAGTGCAATATTGTTGGAGCGTGATAAAAAATATACATAAATAGTTTGGTTTGTCGAAATATTACTATATTTGCAGTAGCGATTATGCACTTAGTTTCAGTGGTTTGCAGAAAACACCTGTACTTTCTGAAGACCATACAAGGGCGTTTCGCATTTCATTAAGTGGATGATATGATGTTTTTATCTACCAGTGAATAACTTTTTAAAAATAAGCGGCAGTAGCTCAGTTGGTAGAGCATTGGCTTCCCAAGCCAAGGGTCGCGGGTTCGAACCCCGTTTGCCGCTCAGAAATGTATAATTGATTGTAATGCCATGGCTATAATTCTATTAGCTATATTGCTTATCGGCCTTTTGTTGATTGCGACTGAGCCACTGAACCATATAAATAAGGCTGCAGTGGCAATATTTGCTGGTGTATGTTGTTGGCTTTTATATATAGCCAATGGAATTCAGTTTGTTGCAGCTGAGCATCCAATCGATTTTTTGAATTTCCTTTCAACTTACGGTATAAGTGCCAATTCTGTGAAGGCATTTATAGCGCAACATATATTTGTAAATTATATTGCACAATGTGCTAGTATATTTTTATTTTTGCTTGCAACTACATGTATCGTTGAAGTACTTAGTAATAATGGTTGTTTCGATTTTATTGCCGAATGGTTGCGTACGCGCAATCCCCAAAAATTACTGTGGGTACTTGCTTTGATAACCTTTGTGTTGTCAGCAAATCTTGATAATTTAGCTACAGTTGTGTTGCTGTTTACAATAGTTCATCCCTTGTTACAGTCTGATTACTTGCGTCGTATATATTGTACCGTCATTATATTGGCTGCTAATTTAGGCGGTTCCATAAGTGTAATCGGTGATATAACTTCACTTAAGTTGTGGACTGATGGATTGGTGAGTCCAACAGTTTATTTCTTGACTTTGTTCTTGCCCATATCCGCGTCGTTGGCTGTTGTGTTGCTTTTGCTTCAGCGCAATTTGCCTAATCGAATACAGTTCGCTACAACAAAACTACCATATCGTGGTGATGATACACTTTTGTCACGACCGCAGCGTTTGCTGATGCTGTTTGTTGGAATCGGCGGTTTGTGGTTTATACCAACTTTTCATAGGCTAACTCTGATGCCTCCATTTGTGGGTGCTTTGTGTGTATTGGCTCTGCTTTGGATTGTCAACGAAATATGCAATAGACAATTATTGGGAAGCGATCAAATGGTTGGCAGACGCTTGCCGATGGCTTTGCAATATGCTAATTTGCAAAATGTGCTGTTTTTCGTAGGGCTGTTGCTGATGTTTGGGGCCTTGAAAGAAACTGGCTTATTGTTGGATTTATTTAATTGGTTGGCCCAAAATATTAGTAACTTGTATGTACTGAATGGTGCGTTCACAGTAATTGCTGCTTTCCTGGGTAATATTCCAACCTTGATTGCAGGTGTTAGTATCTTTAATCAGTCTGATGCAGCCGTTTTGCCGGATGTGGTGCGGGCTGAAAGCGATTTCTGGCCATTGCTGAGCTATGTAACAGCATTGGGTGGTTCGTTACTTTCAACAGGAACACTGGCTGGCATTTTGCTTATGCGAATGGAGGGTGTTAGTTTTGGTTGGTATTTCCGGCATATTACCCCTAAGATATTTGTTGGTTTTTTTGTCGGAATTCTTGTGTTTGTTGCACAGTCAATCTTGATGTAAAGAATTTTCTTATAAAAATAATTACACGAAATATTTCAATCTTTAAAAAGGTAAGAATATGGGTAAAATTAGATGTGTCGGCATTCTTACATCGGGTGGTGATGCTCCCGGCATGAATGCAGCAATCCGTGCTGTGACCAGAAGTGGTATTTGCAATGGTTATAAAATTAAGGGTATTTATCGCGGCTTTGATGGACTCATAAATGATGAAGTCAAGAACTTTACGACCGAGGACGTCAGTAATATTATACAAACGGGTGGTACTATATTACGTACTGCACGTTCAAAAGAATTCCAGACACCTGCCGGTCGGAAAAAAGCGTATGAGACATTAAAGAAAGAGTCGATAGATGCTTTGATTGTTATTGGCGGTAATGGCTCGCTGACAGGTGCAATGAAATTGGCAGAAGAATACGATTTTCCTTGTATCGGTTTGCCAGGTACTATTGATAACGACTTGTATGGCACGGACAACACGATTGGTTACGACACTACCTTAAATACAATTACTGAATGTGTTGATAAAATTCGTGATACCGCTACATCACATGAACGTATTTTCTTTGTTGAAGTGATGGGACGCGATGCTGGATTCTTGGCGCAGAATAGTGCGATTGCTGCCGGTGCAGAAGCTGCAATCATTCCGGAAGATACTACGGGCAGCGATCAGCTCATTGAATTCATGTCGCGTGGTATTCGTAAAAGTAAGAAGAGTTGTATCGTTATTGTCAGTGAAAGTCCTAAATGCGGTGCAATGTATTACGCTGACCGCGTAAATAAGGAGTATCCAAACTTCGATGTTCGTGTTTCTATTTTGGGACATTTGCAACGCGGTGGTCGCCCTTCTGCTCGTGATAGAATTTTGGCCTCGCAGGTAGGTGTCGGTGCTATTGAAGCATTGGTACAGGGACAGAGAAATGTAATGGTAGGTGTGCGTAATAACGAGGTGGTATATGTGCCTTTTATTGATGCCATCGGCAAGCGTAAGAGCATGGATAAGAAACTTATTAAGGTACTTGATGAATTGAGTATTTAATAGATTCATTTTGTACTTAATGGTTGATGCTTATGCTTGATTATCGTGCTTAAATGCATAAGGTTCTTAATAAAAAGGGTCTTTTCAAGCAAAAATATCCATAGAAATACCAATAATTTTGTAACTTTGCGCTAATAAATAGGTGTGTAAGCAATTATGCACATCAAAATTGCAATGAATTTAACCGAATATAGCAATATATCAATGGAACACTCAAAAGAACTCATGAATCTTGCAGCTGATAACATACGTATATTGGCAGCAAGTATGGTTGAACGCGCAAAATCGGGACACCCAGGTGGTGCAATGGGCGGTGCAGACTTTATCAACGTGCTCTATTCCGAATTCTTGACCTTTGACCCCGATGAACCTACATGGCGTTGCCGCGATCGCTTCTTCCTGGATCCTGGCCACATGTCACCGATGCTATATTCACAATTAGCCCTCATTGGAAACTTTAGCATCGAGGACTTAAAACAATTCCGTCAGTGGGGATCGCCAACTCCCGGACACCCTGAAGTTTGTCCGGAAAGAGGTATCGAAAATACCAGCGGCCCCTTAGGACAGGGACATACCTATGCTGTGGGTGCTGCTATTGCTGCTAAGGCTTTGTATGCACGTACGGGAAATCCGGGTTTTGACAAAGAAAAGATTTATGCCTATATCTCGGATGGCGGTATTCAGGAAGAAATTTCACAAGGTGCCGGACGCATTGCTGGTCACTTGGGCTTGAATAACTTGATTATGTTCTTTGATGCCAACGAAATTCAGTTGTCAACCGAAACGGCTACTGTTATTTCTGAGGATACAGGAATGAAGTATCGTTCTTGGAATTGGAATGTAATTGAGATTGACGGCAATGACTGTGAACAGATTCGTGCTGCCTTGAAGGAGGCTCAACGTGAAGAAAGCCGTCCTACGCTTATTATTGGTCACTGCGTAATGGGTAAGGGCTGTCGTAAGGCTGACAATACGTCTTATGAACGTGATTGTAAAACGCATGGTGCTCCTTTAGGCGGTGATGCTTACGTGAATACGATTAAAAACTTGGGCGCTGATCCTGAGAATCCTTTTGTGATTCACGACGAAGTAGCTCAAATGTATGAAGAACGTAAGCAGGATTTGCGTAAAATTGTTGCTGAACGTAAGGCTGAAGAAAAGGCTTGGGCTGAAGCAAATGCTGATAAGGCTGCTTTGCTTGACGACTGGATGGCAGGTAAATTACCGCAAATTCCTTGGGATACAATCGAACAGAAACCTAATTCGCCTACTCGTAACGGATCGGCTAATTGCTTGGCTCTGTTGTCACAGTATGTTCCCAATATGATTGTATCATCGGCAGACTTGTGTAACTCAGACAAAACCGATGGTTTCTTGAAGCATGCGACAGAAATTAGTCGTACGAATTTTGCAGGTGGTTTCTTGCAGGCTGGTGTATCAGAACTTACCATGGCATGTGTATGTATTGGTATCATGTTGCATGGCGGTATGATTACGGCTATGGGTACGTTCTTCGTATTCTCTGACTATATGAAACCGGCAATCCGTATGGCTGCTTTGATGGAAGTTCCTGTGAAGTTCGTTTGGACGCATGACGCTTTCCGCGTGGGAGAAGATGGTCCTACTCATGAACCCGTGGAGCAGGAAGCTCAAATCCGTCTCATGGAGAAACTTAAGAATCACAGCGGCAATGATAGTGTGCGTGTGTTCCGTCCTTGCGATGTACATGCAGTTACTGCTTGTTGGAAAATGGCCATGGAAAATATGAGTACTCCTACGGCATTGATTTTTAGCAGACAGAATGTTAACGATTTACCTGCAGGTACTAATTATGAAGAAGGTGTCGCTCATGGCGCTTATGCAGTTATTCAAGAAGAAAATCCTGATGTAATTCTGATTGCTTCAGGATCTGAAGTTAGCACACTTGCAGAAACTGCTACTTTGTTGAAGCAAGATGGTATTAAGGCTAGAGTCGTTAGCTGCCCCAGCGAAGGACTTTTCCGTCGTCAAAGCAAAGAATATCAAGAAGGTCTTTTGCCCAAGAATGCTAAGATTTTCGGTTTGACGGCTGGTCTTCCTGTTACTTTTGAAGGACTTGTTGGCGGTAACGGTAAAGTTTACGGACTTGAAAGCTTTGGTTTCAGTGCTCCCTATAAGGTGCTGGATGAGAAGTTGGGTTATACGCCACAGAATATCCACAATGAGGTTGTTAAATTCCTCAATGAATAAGTTTTATTGATAATGCAAACAATTGGATTGGCTAGCGATCACGCTGGTTTTGAATTAAAACAGTTTGTTAAGCAATATCTGGAAGAAAAGCATATTCCTTTTAAGGATTATGGCACATATTCTACAGACAGTTGTGACTATCCTGACTTCGCTCATGCTTTAGCTAATGGTATGAAGGAAGGTGAAGTTGGTCAAGGTATTGCTATTTGCGGAAGCGGTGAAGGAATTTCCATGACGCTCAATAAGCATCAGCATGTTAGAGCAGCTCTTGTCTGGATTCCTGAAATAGCTCACATGACGCGTTTGCATAATGATGCAAATGTTTTGGTAATGCCCGGTAGATATATCGATACCGAAACAGCTCGCAACATTATGGATGAGTTTTTCGGAACTGAATTTGAAGGTGGCAGACACATCCGTCGAGTCGAAAAAATTCCGGTAACGAAAGACTAACTAATTTCTTTAAAAATGATTTTGATAAGTAACTAGGGTTTTGGTACTCAATGTTTGCTTGTCAAAATCATTTGTCATGTCAAAAATCAGTTGAATTCTAGTGAAAATACATGATAAAATTTCTCTAAATCAACTGGAAATTATATCTTTGCATCCGTTTTAATGAGCATCAATAGTCCGCATCAAAAATGTAATAGGATAAATGTTAGCATGTAACAATCTTTAGATTAGGATGAGGGCTGCTAAAGACGAGACTTCAAAGGAACAACATAACTACTAAGCTGACATGACTAAAATTGAAATCATCAAGTCTGTTGTAAAACAAACTGGTGTTGATAAAGAAATTGTAGCCAAGGTTATCGATGCGTATGCCAGTACAATAAAGTCTGCACTTATCGGCGGAAATACTGTTAACTTCAGAAACTTCGGTACCTTTTATCTAAAGCATAGAGCGGCTAAGACGGCTAGAAATATTACTAAAAATACAACGATTATTATTCCTGAACATAACATCGCAGCTTTTAAGCCTGCTAAGGAATTTGCCGAAGCTGTATTCGAAAAAAGCCGTTCACAACAATCTGAAGACTAATCAGATTACCTTTAAGAATTTCTATACAACTAACATAATTAACCATAAAACGTAATAGGTATGCCTAACGGAAAAAAGAAAAAAAGACACAAGATGTCTACTCACAAGCGTAAAAAAAGACTGCGTAAGAATCGTCATAAGAGCAAATAGTCTCGATGACTCCTTCATAAGTCTTTAATGACAAACGGGTAAACGAGCTATACGATTGTCTCATATAGAGCCTTCAACTCGTTTACTCGTTTTAATTTATTATCTAGCTTCTTGGAAGTTATCTTCCATTAAAAAGCAACTCAAATAAAAGTATACATGACAAGCGAAGTTATTGTAGATGTAACAGCAACAGATATTTCGATCGCCCTGCTCGAGGATAAACGACTCGTAGAATATCAGCGTGAAGGTCGTACAGAACATTTTTCTGTTGGAAACATCTACTTGGCAAAAGTTCGGAAACTGATGCCAGGACTCAATGCTTGCTTCATTAATGTTGGATTTGAACGCGATGCCTTTCTGCATTATTTGGATTTAGGTACGCACTACCATTCTCTGGACAAATACTTACAACTTGTCAATGCCGGAAAACAGAATGTTACTCCAGATAAAGTAAATAACCAACCGGAATTAGACAAAGACGGAAGTATCCAGAATACTTTAAAGGTAGGTCAAGAAATCTTGGTTCAAATTGTAAAGGAACCTATAAATACCAAAGGTCCTCGCCTTACATCAGAAATTTCGTTCGCCGGTCGCTATTTGGTTCTTATACCTTTTAGTGATAAAGTTTCTGTTTCTTCGAAAATTAAATCAAACACTGAGAGAGCCCGACTCAAACAACTTATTCAAAGTATTAAGCCCAAAGGATTTGGTGTGATAATACGTACAGTTGCAGAAAAAAAACGCGTGGCAGAACTCGATACGGAGCTTAAAATACTTTTTAGCCGTTGGGAGAATGCTGTACAAAAAATTAAACAGGCGCGTGCGCAAAATTATAAATTGCCGCTAACTGTTTACGAGGAAACAGGAAGAACTGTCGCTTTGCTTAGAGACTTGTTTAATCCTTCATATGAGAATATTTACGTAAATGACCCTAACATTTTTCAAGAAGTTCGGGATTATGTAACTCTTATTGCTCCAGAGTGTAAGGATATTGTCAAACTTTACAAGGGAAATGTACCCATATTTGACAACTTTTCTGTAACAAAGCAAATAAAGACATCGCTAGGCAGAACCGTTACTTATAAACACGGTGCTTACTTAATTATAGAACAAACGGAAGCTCTTCATGTAGTAGATGTGAATAGTGGCAATCGTTCTAAAAGCCCGGAGGGACAAGAAGTAAATGCTTTGGATGTAAATTTAGGTGCAGCGGATGAACTTGCTCGACAACTCAGGTTAAGAGATATGGGAGGTATAATTGTCGTCGATTTTATTGACATGAATCTTCCTGAAAACAGACAGAAGTTGTACGAGCGAATGGTTGAAAATATGAGAAAGGATAGGGCTCGTCATACGATTTTGCCTCTCTCAAAATTCGGCCTTATGCAAATAACGCGCCAGCGCGTTCGACCGGCTATGGATGTTAATGTCGATGAAACTTGTCCAACTTGTGGTGGAACTGGTAAAATTAAGCCAAGTATCCTCTTTACAGATGCATTGGAATATAAAATCGATATGCTTGTAAATAAATTGGGTATCCGAAAATTTTATTTGCATGTTCATCCCTTTGTAGCTGCCTATCTGAATCAAGGTTTCTTTTCAATTAAAAGAAGATGGCAAATGAAATATGGCTTTGGAGTTAAAATTATTGCCAATCAAAATTTGCCTTACTTGAGTTATGAGTTCCTTGATATTCATGGTGAAGAAATCTCAATGAAACATTCTAACGACATGAAGTGAAGTAATAATTGAATTGTATGAAAGTGTTTTTAATCTGATAATTATTTCTGATATATCAACGCCGTTATAAATGGCATTAGGAATTATCGTTTTGAACATTTAGTTTTTCAATTAGTAAATATAAAGGAGGCTGTATCAATCAGGGTACAGTCTCCTTTATGAGTAATTTTTGTGTATAGACATGTATATTGATATAGTATATATGATATTTATTCGGGTATTATTCTTTTCCCCTTTTTGTTGATGTAGTACCATTCGTCACTATTCCAATAGTGGTATTCTCCGCCCGAACCCGGCACTTCTTTCATCGTTCCTTTTTCGGTTACTTTTGCCTTGCCATTTTTGAAAGGGAAGCCGAAAGCGAAACGGGGCTTAATAACTGTTTTTCCACTTTCATCCGCATATCCTATGCGCCCTCTTTGATCTACGATACGATACATCCCTTCGCTGACATAGTCGCTGCCGTTGTCACATTGAAACATGTTGTAGTGTTTTATAGAACTGCAACTGGATAAAACGATTATTGCAATTATTAGAATTTTACTCATGACATTATTTTCAGATTTCTCTGCAAAAATAATGTTTTATCATAGATTTGGACTCT
>ULPW01055192.1_pt1 | contig 12249 bp, 6 predicted proteins | sample 1953871 | NCBI WGS metagenome assembly ULPW01 (sample SAMEA4835639, study PRJEB28245) | human gut metagenome | biome: gut microbiome; material: fecal sample | place: Denmark | collected 2008 | reverse complement strand
TGCCGCCTGCGGAGCATCAAAGTTTGGCAAACATACCATTTCACTTCGTCGGAGCGGGCGGAGGTATTTATCATTTCAAAATAGTCTTCGAGCGAAGCTTCACTTTCGGTCATTGTCACCTCGCTTCTGCCGCCCATGCCGAAGACGGCAGCATAGGCAAACTCCCTGTCGCTCATGGCAAGCATATCGTCAATCAATTCGTCAAGGGGTTTGCTTTTGCAAATAAACAGCTTAAACAGCAGCATTGCGCGGTTGTCCCCGCTGACGCCGGAAGTCAGATCCTCAAAATCCCTGAAATAAAAATTTATAATGTCATCCGCAACGATAAGGCTCTCGTTAAGGCGGTTTTCAAGCTCTATAATAGGTGCCAGAGCGGCGGCATGGGCAATTTTTGCCGAATCCCCGGATTTGTTCAGTGCGGTTCGGACCCCTGCAAGCGTGCTGCCGTTTGCCCGCCTTTCAAAATAGTACAGTGCCTCCATCAGATAATTCGGCTGAATCGCAATTTCCATTCCGCATATTGTCCCTTTTGAGTATTTGCTTGCGCACATCCGTTTTTCTGTTTGCAGCTGCATCAGAAAAACGCAGGCGTTTCGCCGTGCGGAAGCATTTCACACCGCTAATTATGCACCTGTTTTCCGAATTTGTCAACCTTTTGCAAAATAAATATTGACATTGGTGTAAATCATGGTTTATTATATTAGCAGCAAGGGCGGCAGCGCAGCTCAAGGACGGCTGAAATGCCCGCTCAATGCGGAAAAATTCCAAAATATACAGGAGGAAGAAAATGAAAAAGCTATTTGCCGCACTGCTTGCAGTGCTGATGGTTTTCGGTTGCGTTCCCTGCATTACCGCTGCCGAAACCGCAAATACCCTCGACGAATTCGACACTGCGCTCAACGCTGCGGGCGGTTCGCTGGACTTTACAAACGATGAAACCAACCCGTGGCTGTTCTGCGCGGATGCAGACGGCTCCGAGAACGGTGCTGTTCGCAGCAATATTGCGAGCATGAACGACACCGAGACCATGTTTACCTTCACCGCTTCCGTACAGGCGGGTGAAAGGCTCCGCTTCGACCTTAAGCTCAGCACCGAGGATGAATACGATACCTTCCGCCTTTACGACAACGGTTATCCGGTCATGTATCGCTGCGGCAGCACGGACTGGTACACCGAGGTATACACGATTACGGAGAGCGGCGAACACACCTTCAGCTTTGCCTATTCAAAGGATGCAAGCGGTGAGGATGGTGAGGATACCGTTTTTGTTGATAACGTTGCTGTTCTGGCAACCGATCCGAACGCTTTGTCACTCAATGCGGTTCTGAATGCGGAGGGCTGCAATCATGAGTATGTCACCGAACGCAGCGAATGGATTCCCGCCGTTTACAACGAGAGGGAATGCGCAAAGAGCAACATTGAATATCAGAACGACGGCGTTGCAACCCTTTATACCGAGTGTTACCTTGAAGCGGGCGCAGGCATAACTTTTGAATATGCAGCGAGCAGCGAAGAGGATTTTGACAACCTTTATTTCAGCGCAATCAACCTTGATAACGGCACCGAATACGAGCATGAGCTCACCATGACCGGCGATGTTGACTGGACGAACGCTGCATGGGGCGTTCCCGAAACCGGCAACTACAGGCTGATTTTCACCTATGAGAAGGACGGCGGCGGATACAGCGGAGCGGACTCCGTTTACGTTACCAATGTTTTCGTTCCCAATGCTGCTGTCGGTGAGGTAAAGTGGAGCACAAGCTTTGAAGACGAAAACCCCCTGCTCTGCGGTTGGACGACCATCGATGCCGATGGCGACGGTTTGGCTTTTGCATGGACACGTGACCTCGAGCATTTCCTTTACGGCAGATCCGTTTCCTATGACGGCAAGGCAAATATGGCGAGCGCATCCTATGACGAAGGTTTTGCAATGCCCCGCAACCCCGATGAATACCTTGTTTCCCCCGCAGCAACGATTGGTGCGGACAACACAAGCGTCACCCTTAAGGTTGCCGCACGCGGACAGGACAAGAACGAAGCATGTGCGGAACATTTCCAGATTCTTGTCAGCGAAAGTGCAACGGACTTCGCGAATGCGGATGTTGTGTATGAAGGCACGACCGTTCACGATTGGATGTTCTATGCTGCCGATCTCACCCCTTATATCGGCAGAACGGTTTATATCGCAATCCGCCATTTCGATTCGGAGGATATGTATTATCTGAACATCGACATGTTCCAAATCATTGCGGACGGCAGCATCGATGTTGCGCAGACCGAACCGCAGTTTGTTTACAACGAGACTCTTGCAAATGCGCTGAATGTTGAAGGCGGAACCCTCCGTTTCAGCACTGGCACCCGCTTCCCGTGGAAAGTCGGCGAGCAGAACGGCCGCGGCTTTGCATACAGCATGAACCACCTGCCCTATACGCGCAGCTACATCGAAACCCGCGTCACTATCACCGAACCCTGCCGCCTCAGCTACGATTGGATGAACGATGCGGAACAGGGCATGGACTTCCCGACCCTTTATATCAACGGTGAAGTTGCTGTTGAGATGAAATATGTTTACGGCGAATTCCGCACTCAAATCGTTGACATCACCGAACCCGGCGAATACACATTCGCATGGGGCTTCTGGAAGGATGAGGAAATCAACGAGGGTTCCGACGCTGCATACATCGACAATATCGCCATTCTTGAGGCGGTTCATCCCGCTTCCGTAGTCACTTCCGACTTTGTATCCGTCAATGCAGGCGCATCCGCAAGCATCAGCTGCACCGTTCTGCCGGCGGACACAACGATAAAAGATGTTGCATGGTCTTCTTCCGATGAGAACATTGCCGTTGTGAATGCAAACGGCATCGTTCGCGGCATTGCGCCCGGCCATGCTGTTATCACCGCATCAACCGTTGACGGCGGGCTTGTCAGCCGCACTTTCGTGACCGTTTGCGCCGCTGCCGAACCGCAGCCTTTCTACGGCTACCGCTACAGCGACACAACGGGAACAAAATATGACCTTGTTTCTTTCAGTGAAAACGAACCCAGAACAATAACAACGATTGCAAGCCTTCCCAACAGCTTCTTCACCGCAATGGAGTACTTTAACGGAAAGGTATATGCGGCACGCAACTGCACCATATACACGATGGAACTCGACAACCCCGTTCCCGAGGTTCTCCACGAAGAATACCAGGCGGATGTTGAGCTGCTTGATATGACCTATAACTATGCCGACAGCACAATGTATGTGCTTGCCGCTTCCGGTCTGCGCAGCGCAGCTGTGTTCACCCTTGATACCGAAACCGGTGCGGTGGCTCTGCGCACTGCAATCACGGGCATGAATCTTGCGGCAACGACCCTTGCAATCGATGCAAACGGCAATGCATATTGCACCGAGCTTTACACCGACAGGCTTTACAGCCTTAACCTCACAACAGGTGAAGCAACCGTTATCGGAAGCATCACCGACGGCGAGACCGGCGAAGCACTTGTCGGCGCAAGGAATCTCTCCCTGACCTTTGATCTCAACACAGGAAGGCTCTTCTGGGCACGTTATTATTACGACGGAACAACTCAGGTAACTGCCGATGGCCTGTATGAGATAAACCCTGTAAATGCAAAAGCAAATTATCTCGGCGACCTTGGCGGAAGTCAGATCACGGAGCTTGTCGGCATGTTTACCGTTCCCGCGAACGATATGCAGACTCTTACCGTAAGCTTCATTGACAGCATTACCGGCGAAGTTGTCAACACTCAGAATGTTGCCCGCGGCACCGTCCTTTCGGAAATGCCCGAAGCAGCGGCACATGAGGGCTGGCTCTTCCTCGGCTGGAATTACGATAACAGCCCCGTTGTCGGCAATATCAGCGTATTCGCCCGCTATGACCTTATGGGCGATGCCGATGCCGACGGTGCTTTGACGGTGTCCGACGCACTGATGATCCTGCGCCATGCGATGGGTCTTTCGGAACTGCCCGAGAACAGGATCACACTTTGCGATTTCGACAACAGCGGCGATATCTCCGCAGCCGACGCATTGACGGCAATGAGAAACGCTCTGTAACCGTTATATAACCTGAAAAGGTTACATCAGCCATGCTCAGCTTCACAGCGTGAAAAAATCCCCCGCGCAGGCCTTCCTTGCACGCGGGGGATTTCTTTTTTCTTCGTAATGAAAAATCGGGAATCGGAAGTGAAGAATAAACCATTGCCATGATAAAACCAAGTCGGAAACAAGCGGTCGGCACACCGCAGAGGCACCAGAAAAATATATTATTAATATGTAACAAAAAAACTTGACATGCCCAAATATGTCTCATATAATGTGTACATGAGGGACGGCAGCTGTGGCATACGTTAAACCGTCAGGGTTATATTTCCCTCGAGGCAACAGCATGCAGACATAGCCGTACGGCGTTTCGTTTTGTACCAAGCTTCCGCGTGCCTCAGAAATACATGAAAGGACACTGTGCGGTCTTTTCAAACAATTGACGTTCAAATGAAAACAGAGTTGAATGGAGGAAAAAGACTATGAAGAAACGCATCTTTGCACTTGTGCTCACCGTGTTGTTCATCGTGGCTGCCGTTCCGGTTGCAGGCGTTGGGGAAACGCCGGAGGGCTATGACGAGCATGATTATTGGAAAATCCGTAATTTTTTGGAGATTGCGGACGAGAACAATATCAAGAACGGTAACAAGATTTCCGAAAACTATTCCCCTTATGATCCCACCACATGGACCGGTACAGACAGCAACGGCTATTCGACGGAATGCGTATGGACTTCGGACGGACATTTGCGTTCGGTATACTTCCAAGCCTCCGATGTCGTTGGTGAGCTTGACGTGAGCGGATGTACAAAACTGTATACACTTGCCGCTTACGAGAACAGAATCACAGGTTTTGATGTGTCCGGCTGCAACGAACTGTATACTTTAACACTGGACAATAATCAGATTTCCGAGGCAAACGTGAGAGACCTTCCGGCTCTTCATATAGCTGCTTTCGACTACAACCTTCTTACAGAGCTGGAATTGCCAAACTGCCCGAATATCGGACTTATAACCGCACCCGGGAACCGGATAACTTCATTCGATGCACAAATGTACAGAGGAACGCAATTGTACGGTCTGAATCTTTCATATCAGGATTTGAGCGGCGCGCTCGATTGTCATGGCATCGATACTTTGAACTTTCTTTCGGTGGAAGAATGCAGTCTTGATGCAATCAATTTGACGGGCTGCACCGGCCTTTTGGACATCGTTGTTATGGGTAATAATCTGACCGAACTGGATTTAAGCGAGGCGTCGGCCAGATCCATTGGATGCAATGATAACATGCTTACATCGCTGATTCTTCCTGATAACCTTAATGGAATTGATTCGATATTCTGCCAAAACAACTGTCTCAGCGAGCTTGACATAAGCGGCTGCGGAAACATCTGGACGCTTGCCACATCCAACAACAGGCTTGAACAGAGTCATTGGCGTTCCGAAAGGTATGGAGTGGATTACAATCTTATGTCTGAAGGCAGTGGCTATGTGGGCTTCTTCTCGGATGTAATACCTTATGCCAGCGGTGTATGCTACACGAATGCAGTTGCGACACCGAGTGAGGGAGCTCAGTTTGCCGGCTGGTACACCCCGGACGGAACTCTGGTTTCATCCGAACCGGAGTTTGAACTTGGAATATTCAACATGGCGAATTGGGCTTGGTTTTCCGAGTGTGAACAGCCGGAGTTGATAGCGCGCTTTGTCGGCGGCATAACCCTCGGCGACGTGAACGGAGATAATTCAATAGGCTTAGAGGATGCAATTATCGTGCTGAGATACACAATGGGGTTGGCGGCACTGACGGACGAACAAATTGAACGAGCCGATTTTAACTCAGACGGTACGGTGGATGCGCAGGATGCGATTCTGATACTCCGTCATGCTCTCGGGGTTTCTGCCTGAAGTGTCCATCACTTTTGAACTGACGGAAGTCAAGACAGGCAGAGTGAACTCCATCAGTCATATACAGTAAAAAAGAACTTGCGGGACGGAAAGCTCAAGGTCAGATGTGATTGCATTTGACCTTGACTTTGCCGTTGCGCCTGAGAAATGCATTGCCGGATTGGGCAGGCATTTACGAAAGAATAAATACTGAAAGGATGATTCGTGCTGAATACGATGCAGAGCAACACATACGGAATCAGAACGGAGCTTATACCGCTGATTGAAACTTTCGATTACCTCAGCGGCAGGGCGAATGGAGAAAGAATCTATATTAATGAACAAGAGGCTTGCGAGAGACACCCGTATTTGAGAAAAAAAATTAAGGAAATTTTGCGCAAAGGTATAGAATTTGAAAAAGAATTGGATGAAGCTGTTCATGTTGACGAATCGGAACTGCAATACTTTTTTAAGGATCTTTCGACTAATTGCAGCATTGCCAGAATGCTCATAATGCCGTATACCTTCATGGGCGAAGCTCAATCGGGCAAGTTCTTTTTTGAGGAGCTTTTGAATATGAACCCGCAGCAGCGTATCAAAAAAATGTGCTGTCATATGCAAAATTTTGACAGCTCACAGAATTTTGATTACGAGAGCCTTGTGGAGTATGTAATGAAATTGCCGATAAGCGGCATGAACAAGCTGAGTATTGTGGAATGCTGCAGCAACTACGAGCAGAATTGCATGCGGCTTGAGCATTTTATGAGTCCGATTGTCAAAATTGTCGATGAAAAGCTGGTGCGTTTTGAAGAGGATGTTAAAAAGTGGGAACGTGATATTCAAGAGGTTGGCGATGTATGCACCTATGTATCCGAACATTCACGTTTGAAAATGCCGAAGTGCGATTTTACAATATTCCCTTCGATACACAACGGACTTATGCTTGCCATGTCTTATTGGGACAAAAGAATTTGCATCGGTGAAAAAGGTTGTGCAGGGGAGATGTGGCTTGGTTTGGGCTTCAGGGATTATATGGAAAGTGTTTCAAACGAAAGCAGTACGTCACGCGTAGTCGGAATATTCAGCGGACTTTCGGACGAAATTCGCTTTGAAATATTAAAAGCGATAGCGCAGCGAAAGACAATGTCCGGGGGCGAGATTGCCGATAAATTCGGATTGACGAGGCAAAAAGTCTTTTATCATATGTCAAAACTTTTAACGCTTGGACTTGTGGAATGCAATGCAGAAAGCGGACGACCGTACTACTCGCTGAAAAAACAGTCGTTGGAAGAAGTCATAGCTGCAATAAGTATGCTTGTGAACGAGGACTGAAAAAGCAACATAAATGATTGGTGTTTTTCTGCGGATTCCGTGTTTGCGTGTTCCGCAAGCTGCACCGCCTGTCGGCACTGAGCCGAAAAAATCCCCCGCGTATGCCTCCCTTGCACGCGGGGGATTTCTTTTTTCTTCGTAATGAAAAATCGGGGATGAAAAAATCGGAATTCGGAAATTCGGGAACCGATGGGTTGACAAGGGAGAAATTCATACGGTTCCCGCCGCGCTTCCGTTATTGCTTTTGCCCGATAATGAAGCTGCCTTTTTCATCCGCATCAACGGTCAGGGTCGAACCTTCCTCGGGCGAATTTTCAATGATGAACCGCGCAAGCAGGGATTCGATATGCCCCTGAATGTATCTCTTGAGCGGACGGGCACCGAACAGCGGATCGGCACCGTTTTTGATGATGGCGGCTTTTGCACTTTCGGAAACGCTGAGATTCAGGCGGTTTGCCTGCAAACGCTTTGCAAGGTCCGCAATAAGCAGGTCAACAATGCCGTGCATATCCGCATCGGAAAGGGCGTTGAAGAACACGATTTCATCCAGCCTGTTAATAAATTCGGGGCGGAATTTTGTGCGCAGCAGCTTGTGCAGCAGCTCCTCGGTTTCGGTCGTTATCCTGCCGTCCTTTGCCATGCTGTTCAGGATCAAATCGCTGCCGATGTTGCTCGTCAAAATGATGATCGTATTCTTAAAGTCAACGGTGCGGCCCTGTCCGTCCGTAATTCTGCCGTCGTCAAGCACCTGGAGCAGAACGTTCAGAACGTCCGGATGCGCCTTTTCAACTTCATCAAACAGAAGCACTGCATAGGGTTTCCTGCGAACGGCTTCGGTGAGCTGGCCGCCTTCGTCATAGCCGACATATCCCGGAGGGGCACCGATAAGACGGGAGACGGAGTATTGCTCCATGTATTCGCTCATATCGATACGAACCATACTGCGCTCATCGTCAAACAGTGCCTCGGCAAGCGCTTTGCACAGCTCCGTTTGGCCGACACCGGTGGGGCCGAGGAACAGGAACGAGCCTATCGGACGATTGGGGTTCTGTATTCCTGCACGGGATCTTAAAATTGCATCGCAAACGCGCTGAACGGCGTCATCCTGTCCGACAATGCGTTTATGCAGCTGGGAGTCAAGCCGCAGAAGTTTCTTGCGCTCGCTTTCCATGAGCTTTGAAACCGGGATGCCCGTCCACCGCGCAACGATTTTTGCAATCTCCTCGGACGAAACATGGTCGCGGAGCAGACTGTTTTCGCGGTTTGCGGCAAGAGCCTCTTCCTTTTGCAGCTCTTTTTGCAGGCCGGGCAGCTCGCCGTATTTCAGCTGAGCGGCACGGTTAAGATCGTATTCGTTTTCTGCGCGGGCAATATCCGCGTTAACCTGTTCAATGCGTTCACGGAGCTGCTGAACCTTAGAAATTGCATTGCGCTCGTTGTCCCAGCGCGCTTTCATGTTGTTGAACTTGTCGCGCTTTTCGGCAAGCTCGCGGCGAATTTCGGCAAGGTGTTCCTGCGTGTGTTCGTCATTGTCGCCGGTGAGAGCGGTTTCTTCAATCTCCAAACGCATTATTTCCCGGGAAATTTCGTCCATTTCGGAAGGCATGGAGTTCATTTCCGTCTTGATGAGCGCACATGCCTCGTCAACAAGGTCAATAGCCTTGTCGGGAAGGAACCTGTCGGAAATATAACGGTCGGAAAGCGTTGCGGCGGCAATAAGTGCCGAGTCGTGAATCTTGACGCCGTGATAAACTTCATAGCGTTCCTTCAAACCGCGAAGGATGGCAATGGTGTCCTCAACGGAGGGTTCGGCAACGGTCACGGGCTGGAAACGGCGCTCGAGTGCAGCATCCTTTTCGATGTATTTGCGGTATTCGTCAAGCGTTGTTGCGCCGATGCAGTGCAGTTCGCCGCGCGCAAGCATGGGCTTCAGAATGTTGCCCGCATCCATTGCGCCGTCGGTCTTGCCGGCGCCGACAATGGTGTGAAGTTCGTCGATGAACATGATTATTTTGCCTTCGCTGCGCTTGATTTCGTTAAGCACAGCTTTCAGCCTTTCTTCAAATTCACCGCGATATTTTGCGCCCGCAACAAGGGAACCCATGTCCAGTGCAAAAAGTCTGCGATCCTTCAGATTGTCGGGGACGTCGCCGCGCACGATACGGAGCGCAAGCCCCTCGGCAATTGCGGTTTTGCCGACGCCGGGTTCACCGATAAGGCAGGGGTTGTTCTTCGTTTTTCGTGAAAGAATGCGGATAACGCTGCGGATTTCGTTATCTCGGCCGATAACGGGGTCAAGCTTCTGCGCCCGGGCAAGTTCGGTCAGATCCTGTCCGTATTTGTTAAGAACATCATAGGTGCTTTCCGGATTATCGGAATTCACCCTGCTGTTGCCGCGGACGGCTTTCAGCGCTTCAAGGTATTTGTCGCGGACGATTCCGAACCGTTTGAGCAGGGGTTTCACAACATAGTCGGCGCGTTCGATAAGGCCGAGCATGATATGCTCAACGGAAACGAAACTGTCGCCCATGCGCTTTGCTTCCTCTTCGGCGCGGGTGAGCACGGAGTTCAGCTCCGGAGTCATATAAACCTGCCCGCCGCCGCTGCTTCCGAAGGTTGCCTGCTTGTCAAGCTCCGTGTCGATTGCGGCGCGGAGTTCATCAGTGGAAATACCCATGGATGCCATAAGCTGGGCGTTCAAATCATCAGGATCGTCAAGAAGCGCATGAAAAACGTGAATCTGCCCGACTTGGGTATTCCTGCGCTCCTCGGCAAGCGATTGCGCCTGCTGAAGGGTTTCAAGGGTTTTTTGGGTCATTTTATTAGCGTTCATAAGGTAAACCTCCTTGAGGTATTGTTTCCGTAACGGTGTTCCTTTTAATCAGGAACATTGTCCCGTGCAAACGGGGCTGCATCAAACTGCTGCCCGAATGAAACGGGGGCGTTATCAGAGAGGCACGGGAAGGTGCTTCCCCGTCCGCCGAGGGGCTGAGGTTCGGCGGTTCAAATCGGGTTATTAGCACTCGTTCTCTTTGAGTGCTAATATTATATAACACTCCGACACGAAAAGCAACAGCAAACAAATAATGTTTCAATTTTGTCACATTAATGCCAAAAATCGAGCGGCAGTTGCTCATTATTGATTGCCGATTCCCAATTGAACATTGCCCGCCCTATACAAATATGGTATAATAACCGCATACGAAAGGCATTTGCTGCCGGGCAAAAAACAAGGCAGCCTTTCGGAATAATTCCTTTGGAGGGAAAATACCCGTGAAAATTCTGAAGCACATTGTGATGTGGAAATTTCTTGACAATGCGGAAGGCAAAACAAAAGCGGAGAACATGCGCTTTGCGGCGGAAAATCTTCGTGCACTTGTCGGCGTTGCGCCGACGCTTCTGAAGCTCAGCATCGGCGAGGATGTTCTCGGCAGCCCCGCAAGCTTTGATATGGCTCTTGTTGCCGACTTCAAAAGCGTTGAGGATATGCTTGCGTACCGCGATTTTCCCCGTCATGCGGAGATATCAAATTATATCCGCCGTGTGATTTCCGACAGGAAAGTTGTGGATTTTTTTATTGAAACCGACGAGAACTGAACAAAAGCTTCGAGTATTGAAAACGATGCGGAAAGACTGCATCAAAATAATCCACATTATCCACAGGTTCGTGTGGATAACACGTCCGAACAGTGTAAAAATGTGGATAACTTGCCCGAATCGGGGAGTTTTTTGCAAAAAATGCCTGTTAAACGCGGCTTTGAATGTGGATAAGTTGAGGATATAACGGAGTCATAACAGTTTGCACCGAAAGGGAACCGGGAAAAAGATTTGAACATTAAACTTTAAATCCGAACTTCGGGCAGCTTCCCGACAGGGATTTTACAACGAAGCCGGCCGCAGCCGGCTGCAAAATGCAAAGAAAAGAAAGGAGACTTTCGCCGAAGCGAAAGTCATGGTCATAAAAATGAATTACAACGTTAAACTTTCTGATGAAGTTCGCGAGGCACTTGCGCTGGGAAGACCCGTTATTGCGCTTGAAAGCACGATTATTGCGCACGGAATGCCTTATCCGCAGAACGTCAAAACGGCTCTTGCGTGCGAACGTCTGGCACGTACGCACGGCGCGGTTCCCGCAACGATTGCGATCATCGGAGGTCAGCTTTGCGCGGGCCTTACCGAGGAACAGATAGAGTATCTCGGCAGGGAAGGACGGAATGTTGCAAAAGTCAGCCGCCGCGATATTCCTTATATCATGGCAAAGGGTGCGGACGGCGCAACGACGGTTGCCGCAACGATGTTCATTGCAAGCCTTGCGGGCATAAAAGTGTTTGCAACGGGCGGCATCGGCGGCGTGCATCGCGGCGCGGAAACAACCATGGATATTTCCGCCGACCTTACGGAGCTTGGAAGAACGCCTGTTGCAGTCGTTTGCGCGGGGGCAAAGAGTGTGCTTGATATCGGCTTGACGCTTGAGTATCTTGAAACGCAGGGTGTGCCCGTTGTCGGCTTCCGCACGAACAAAATGCCCGCATTTTACACGCGGGACAGCGGTTATAACACCTCTTGCAGATGCGATTCGGTTGAGGAGCTTTCGGATATGGTCGGCGCAATGGCAAATATTCCGATGCGCAGCGGCATGGTTATTGTGAACCCGATTCCGAAAGAATTCGAAGCCGACGAGGACATGATCGACCGTGCAACCACGAAGGCTTTGCGTGAGGCCGAAAAGAACGGCATCACGGGCAGGGATGTTACCCCCTTCCTGCTTGCACGCATTGCGGAGCTTACGGAGGGCGCAAGCCTGAAGGCGAATATCGCGCTTGTTTATAACAACGTGCGCCTTGCCGCTTCCGTTGCGGCGGGAGTGATTCAGCCGGATTGACGGCAGAACGGCAAAAACCGTCCGCGTGACGGTGCCGCACAGGAAACGCTTTTTATTGCCTGCCCGAGGCAATACGGCACACTGTTCTCGGGCAGGCTTGT
>ULPW01029148.1_pt1 | contig 12260 bp, 10 predicted proteins | sample 1953871 | NCBI WGS metagenome assembly ULPW01 (sample SAMEA4835639, study PRJEB28245) | human gut metagenome | biome: gut microbiome; material: fecal sample | place: Denmark | collected 2008 | reverse complement strand
ACCGTTACAAACTGTAAGGTGTTCGTCGATGATACCCGAATGCCTTAGTCTGACTCGTAGCATTAGCCCACAACAAATCTTTCTGGTTAGCAGCATCACTTTCAACAGTAAAATCAATAGAAGAACCTTTTAATTGTTTATTATCTACACGTGGAGCATAAGCCAAGAAATCAACATGACCATCTGTTGGCCAATACTTAAGAGGAGAATATGTCCACGCTTTTGTCTCAGCAGATGCATCATAAGCTACCTTCACATTGTTGAACAAATTAGAACCAAACTCCTGCCCCCCCGTAGAGTTATAGTTACCAAACACACCAAAGCCATCCTTTGATTTCTGAAGATCAGCAATCTCCAGCATGCTACCACGTGAACCATTTACAGCAACTGCACTTCTTCCCAAATAGCCATCAAAGCTGATAGCCTCATTCTTAGAAGAATTGTCTGAAAGACTATTCAAGTCATCGCTTGAACAACTTACCAATGTCAATGCTGCCATTGCAGCAATACCCATAAAAAATTTCTTATCCATATCTGTTTTAATTTTGAAATTATACTAATCTATTATTACTCTTTTACTTTTTTTATCTGATTCTTATCACTTTTACTACAGTTCTATATCAATATCCTCAGGTACACCCCAATCCTTGATCGTGACGTCAAAACCGCCAGAACTTCCTTCCGAAGGCTTCACATCAGGTAAAGGTTCCGGCAACTCAACATCAACATGGAGAGAAGCAAAATAACCTAACTCCGATGAATTTTCATCTTCCTTAAACTTATCTCCTACCGCAAACTGATAATCTACCTGCGTCTTTTTGTCTATCAACAAAGCTGAAAAAGACAGCTTATTGTTTTCTGCATCAAGATGGGCAGTTTCTGGTAGGCCAAAACATTTAAACGATGTCTTCAACGTTCCTAGTGTCGCGTCATTCTTATCTATCGTTTTCGTCCAGGACTCCAGAAGATAAGTCACCTTACTACTCTGAAGCGGCTTCCCCTGTCCCAGCAGAAATCCTTCTGAAATACCAGTTAAAGACCCTCTCGCAGAATACAGGTTTCCTATACCTGGAACTTTCACGTTGACCTGGATATGCGAAAGCACATTCCTTGGCGTTAAAGTAGCCTCAGAATAGTCTCCAGAAACATCGAATTCATCGAGTTTATCAGAGGCAAGCCACTCGGGCTCAACCCCTATCTGTTCATCATCTCCACGCGAGTACCAGCGCGATGTTGTATGCAGTACCACAGCTCGCGCCGTCTCGTAAGAGTCCATTCCCTGAAATTCGAGTGTACCAAACTCGGTCGTACTCTGGTTGAATACCAGTACACGATATTTTCCAGGTTCCAAGGAAAAGTCGGCATGAGTTATCTCATTAGTCAAGACAGTATGCGGAGCACCACCTGACCAGGGAAACACCATGACCGTCATACCTGTAGGCACCTCTTTATCAAACAAACGCCAATCCACATTAATCCGCACCAATCTACGGCCATCCGTTGGCGGACAACCGGAATAGTCATCATAAATGCAAGAAGTAAGCGAAATGATAAGGAGCCAACAGTACAAGAATAGTTCTATACATCTTTTACATCTTTTCATGAACGCTTCATATTTTATAAATCTTCTTTTCTAGTTATTATATTCATTTCAAAATTCCTGGTGCAAAAGTACAATATAAAATTGAATTAGGTCTTAAGCAATATTTAATAAAAGTTAAATGATACATAAGATAACATTTTTGTTACATCACAAAAAAAATGCCAGTAACCACCTCTTTAGCAAACAATTAAAAACCTCCAATCGAACCAATCGATTGGAGGTTTCATTTCTATCATTTACAGCAACCAGGCAGTAAAAACACTACCGGCTGCAACTATTCATACATTATCTGCTCAGCCAAGCCTCCGGATTGAGTTTGGCAGTCTCCTTGCGAAGCTGGAACTGGAGGATGTTATCAGAGCCAACACTACCCAAAGCCTGACGGGTACTTACCTTCTGACCTTTATGAACGCTAACCGATTTCAGATTACAGTAAACAGAGATGTAGGCACCATGACGGACCAGCACGTTCCACATGCCACCATAACCGAAGACGGCACTCACCTCACCATCGTAGATGCTGCGAGCCACACAACCCGGCTTGCCCTGGATATTGATACCCTTATTGTCGAGCGTTACACCCTTCAAACCTTCTACATGATACTGACCGAAATGACTCACCACACGGTAACTGCCGCTGATAGGCATCGGCAATCGGCCACGGTTAGCCTCGAATCCACCGCTCAGCATGCGGTCTACCGAACTCAAGGTAGAAGCCTCCTGTGCCTCCTTCCTGGCAGCGGCAATCTCACGGGTACTGCGTTCCGCATCCATCTTCGCCTTTAACTCGGCAGCCCGTCTTTCAGCCTCCGCCTTTCTTGCAGCCTGTTCGGCAGCAGCCTCACGGGCAGCCTGTTCTGCGGCGGCACGCTTGGCAGCCTCGGCAGCAGCACGCGCCCTAGCCTGCGCTTTTGCCTTCGCCTTAGCCTCAGCCTGGGCAGCAGCCTCCTCCTGAGCCTTTCTTGCAGCCTCGGCAGCCAGTCTTGCTTCTTCGGCAGCCTTTCTGCGGGCAGCTTCGGCAGCAGCCTCACGCGCCTTGGCTTCGGCTATACGACGGGCATTCTCCCTGGCAGCAGCCTCGGCAGCAGCTTTCTTGCGAGCCAGTTCCTCGGCACGCTTCTTGGCGGCAGCAGCGGCAGCAGCCTTTCGCTTAGCCTCGGCAGCAGCACGGGCTCTCGCCTTGGCAACTTCCCGAGCAATCAGACGGTCAATCTGTGCATTGATTGCCGCATCTTTCTGACGCTGGTCGGCAATCACAGCCTGAATGGTCTTCTGCTGTTTCTGCAGTCCCTGCACCATTTCCTGCTGCTGGGTCTGCTTACCTTCCAATGCCGTCTTCTCCTGCTTACCCTTATATAATAAGGTGTTCTTATGTCCCTTTACATGCTGCAACTGCTGGTGCTTCTCGTTCACCTGCTTCTGCTTAGCCTTTACAGCCTCGCCCTGCACCTTCTGATAGGAAGAATACTGGCGGATGAAGGAAAGGCGGCGATACATCTGTGTCAGATTCTTGGCACTGAAGATGAACATCAGCTTGTCCTGAACCGTATGATGACGGCTCATATAGCGCATGGAACGGATATACTTGTTCTTACGGTCCTGCAACTGTTGCTGAAGCGTTTTCAACTGTGCCTGCAGAATGCCGATATTGCCGTCAATATGATGGATATCCTTCTGGATACCGTCAATCTTCTTCTGACGCTGGTCTATTTCTCCGTTCAGCGCCATCAGGTCTTCAAGACGTTTCTTCACATCCGCCTTATTTCTCTGCAAAGCCTGCTCCTGTTCTCTGATCTTCTTCCGGATAGAAGCGCGCTGTCCCTGCAAACCTCGGATAGAGGCATTACTATAGGTTGCCGCCTTGCGTTCTGCTCTGGTTGACGCAGCTGATTTGGATGTTTTTCTGGACACATGCCTTCTGCTGTTCTTCTTTCTGGCAGGAGTAGCAGCCTTCTTTTTCGCAGTTACGGCAGTCTTCCTCACCGGCTTCTTCTGGGCAGTATGGTTCTGCGCAAAAGGTGCGAGCGAGAAGGTGATTGCCATGATGAATAATAAGATTCGCTTCATTTCTTATATTAAAAACCCATGTTCTATAATTTCAAACTCTTGATGAGTATTTACATACTCAATATCTTGCTGAGCACATCAGTTGGAGAAATCTGCTTGTATTTGCCCGAAATCTCGGTCTGAGTGCTCCATTTGCTGTCGGTCTTCACCTGATTCAATTCCAGATTGATCTTAGCCTCCTGCTTTTTCCTGGTAGCAGTAGTGGTCATCGACAGATTCAGGGAGGCAGGGAACATCTTGACGCCTACACTCTTGAAGTTGCCGTAGTCGACGTGGAGATTGGAGGTGCCGTTCTGCGTACTCTTATAGACAACATCTGCTGCTGTGATACGGCCGGTAGTGCGGTTGGCTGTCCAGGCATAGGTCATATTGCCGTTCCTGAAACTAACCGGCACAGCATCTCCTGCCACATCCAGTCTGGCATCAAACTTCTTCAGGTCTGATTCCTTCACGGTCCTTTCGCCTGGTAGGAGCAGCTGGTTCCAGAAGAGAGCCTGCAGAGAATAGAAGGAGATGCCCTGCTTCTTGAGGAAGTCTACCTGGGTATAATCTGCCTTGATATATTCCTTGTGCAGACGGTCGATGATAAGTACATGGTCGGGAGTAAACTCCAGACGGCCCACCTCTGTACCTAAGATAGGAATAAAGAGCTGGATGCGGATGATTTCATCCTTACGCATGCTCAGTTTGCCCGGCACGGTAATATCCTTATCACCAGCCTGGAGAGTAAACGACATGTTGCCTACAATATTCTTGGTATACACCTGATTGTCTGAAACCTTCTGTACGAAAGCCAACTTCTTGAGAGTCTCACTCTGACGAGAGTCAGAACCCTTGGTGGCATTCTCTTTCTGATGACTGGCTGATGTGGAGCCAGAGCCCTGTACATTCTTGCTGGTTCCGCAAGAACCGAGGAGCAGGATGCTGCAGGCTGCGGCAAGCAGCATCATCTTATTCTTCTTCATTATATATTTCATCTTTCCTGATTTTTCTACTTTCCGTTTATTTCTTCTTACCTTTTCTAACTGACTTTTTCGTAGCGGCAGGTTTCTGCTTTGGCGCATTACGCTTCTTCAGTTCTTCTTCGGTTATATATTGTCTGTTCTTAATCTTCCATGCCAACACCTCAGTCTGGTTCTCGCCGGTATAGGCTTTCTTCCAGAAATCTACGGATTCATCGGTCATACCATTCATATAATAGATATCGCCGGCATGTTCCAGAACCGTACTGTTATCTGCGGTGGAATCGCGGTTTTTGAGTGCCTGATCTATATAGGTCTTGGCATCAGCATAGCGTTCTTCCATAAAGAGAATCCAAGCATAGGTATCCAGATAAGTACCGTTGTTCGGCTCTGCCTTGATGGTCTTGTAGCTCATCGACTCAGCCTTATGCAGGTCAACGCCCTTCTCGCTCAGATAGTAGGCATAGTTGTTCAGCGCCATCACGTTGTCATCTTTCCATTGCAGGCAGGAGTCGTAAGCCGCAAAGGCTTCCTGCTCTTCACCTTTCTTATGAAGGATATCGCCGGTTACGGCATAGAGGTCAGAAACCAGGTTAGCCGGCGACTGTGCATTCACCTGCGCCAATCCGAGACGGAACTCACGGAGCGCCTCGTCTTCCTTATCTTTCTGATAATACGCCATTCCACCGAAGTAATAGAACACCATTTCTTCGGGATTATACTCCTGAGCCGCCTTACATTGCTGGGAAACCAGGTCATATTTCTTCTCGTTCCAGAGCATCTGTACGAGTTGCATTCTGGCATTCACGTTATCCGGAGCTATGGTAAGCACCTTTTCGAAGGCACGGCAAACAGAGTCGGCCGGCATCTTCTTCAAACTCATATAAGCAGCTCTCATCTCTGCCACTTCGGCTGACGGATGAGCCACGTTGAGCGCCTTGTCAAACAGCGCAATCACCTTGGTAGAATCGCCCCCTTCGCTCTCGTTCTTCTGAATGAAAGAGCGGTACATCATCACCTTGGTTTCCAGATCCGATTTCGGACTCATCAATATCTTATCGAGCATCTGCTCGGCAAGCTGCTCCTGATGGGTGGCATTATAATAGTCGTAAAGCGACATCTGGGCATAGGAATTGTCAGGCTCTTCCTTCAGCACATCGGTAAAGCACTTGTAAGCTTCCTTCTGGCGGTCGTGCTGTACGAGCCAGTTGCCCAGCATTGTCTTGTACTGCATATCCAGCGGATGCTGGTCTACCAGCGACTTCAGTTCCTGATAGGCAGCCTTCTTGTCGTTCATCAGTTCATAAACTCTCATTTTAGAGAGGGTGAACTGTTCGCTTTCACCTTCTTCCACCTCAAGACGCGAAATGGTTTTGAGTACTGATTTATAATCCTTATTCTGGGAATAAAGCTGAACCAGGATGCGGAGGGCATCGGTATTATCGTGGTTTTTGGCATACAGATCCTCATAGGCATTGATGGCAAGATCGTATTTCTGGCTACCTATATAATATCTGCCCAACTGCTCTGCATAGGTCTGATTTTCCGGATTCAGTTCTATTGCCTTCTGCATATAGGCAAGTGCCAGGGAATCCTGCTTGAGCTGAGAATAGAAAAGCGACTCATAGAAATAGGTTTCAGCCGCCTTCGGGTCAATCTTCCGGGCATGCTCAAAGAGGTCGAAAGCTGCCGAATAATTGCCGGCAGCCTGCTGGCGCGCTCCCTCCAGGAAGAAATAGTTGTAGCGCTGGCGGTCGTTCGGAGAGAGATGATCCTCCTGAACCGCCGGCTTCTGAACCGGCTGCACCTTCTTCTTACGGGCAAGCGACGGCATGGCTACCGAACCCAGCAAGACCAGCCCCATTGCCCAACTGATATTTCTAAGATTCATCTTCACGATTCTAATCCTTTCTATTCTATCTTTAATAATCTGTTATTTTACACCCGTATGACCGTATCCGCCGGCTCCACGTTCGGTTTCATCAAGCTCATTAACCTCGATGAAATCGCATTGTTCGTGCTTGGCCAGCACCATCTGGGCTATACGTTCGCCATCGTTGATAACGAAATCCTCTGTAGAGAAATTGATGAGCAGAACCATGATTTCACCGCGATAATCGGCATCGATGGTTCCCGGCGTATTCAGTACAGTAATGCCATGCTTCAAAGCCAGACCGCTGCGAGGACGGATCTGCGCTTCATAACCTGCAGGCAAAGCCATATAAAGACCGGTTGGCACCAGTCGCCGCTCCATAGGATGAAGCACGATTGCCTCATCGATGTTTGCACGCAAATCCATGCCGGCACTCTGAGGTGTGGCAAACGCAGGTAGAGGCTGATGCCCCTTGTTGATAATCTGTACTTTTATCATGACTTTTTCTTTTTTATCTGTGTCTGAGTTTAATAATCTGCAAAAATAAGCAATTTTGATGGAATAAATGAATTTTTGAGGATAAAAACATGTAATTTATCATATTTTATTTTGATTTGTGCTTACTTTAGTGTATTTTTGCGCTACAGAATCAAGTAATACAATAATATGGAATGGAAACAACTGATATCCAACAAGCGTTTCGGACAGGAGCATAAGCATGCCGAGCGCCATGATGATCGCTCTGAATTCAAGCGCGATTACGACCGTCTTATCTTTTCATCGGCATTTCGCCGCCTGCAGAACAAGACGCAGGTTTTCCCTTTGCCGGGCAGCATCTTCGTTCACAACCGCCTCACCCACAGTCTGGAGGTGGCGAGTGTGGGCATGTCGATAGGTAACGACATTTCCCGACGTGTGATCCAAAAGCGGCCTGAACTGAAGGATACGCTCGTCGAGGAGATAGGTACCATCGTAAGTGCAGCCTGTCTGGCACATGATTTGGGCAATCCGCCTTTCGGTCATTCCGGCGAGAAAGCCATCCAGACTTTCTTCTCTGAAGGACCGGGTCAGAAAATAAAATCAATGGTTTCATCGGAGTTTTGGGATGATATTACGCATTTCGAAGGCAACGCAAATGCCTTCAGAATCCTGACCCACCGGTTCAAGGGGCGCCGTCAGGGAGGCTTCGTGATGACCTATTCCATGCTTGCTTCCATCGTAAAATACCCGTTTGCAAGCAGTCTTGCCGGCAACCACGGCAAATTCGGTTTCTTTGCTTCCGAAGCGGAGTCTTACAGGAAAATTGCCGATGAATTGGGCATTTTTTGCAAATCTGCACCGGGTGAGCCTCTCAAATATGCCCGCCATCCACTTGCATATATGGTAGAAGCTGCCGACGATATCTGCTACGAAATCATGGACATTGAAGACTCCCATAAGCTCAAGATTCTTTCCTTTGCCGAGACCGAGCACTTACTGCTGAGTTTCTTCGATGAAGATATCCAGCAGAAGATACGCCAGCGCATCATCGACGAAGAAATGACTGACGAAAACGAGAAAGTGGTTTACATGAGAGCCAGCGTCATCGGAAAGTTGGAGAACGAATGTGTGGCAGCCTTCCTGGCGCACGAGGAGGAAATCCTTGCCGGAACTTTCGAGGGCAGTCTCATCGACCACATTTCCGAGCGCCAGAAAAAGGCATACAAGGAATGTGAGAAGATCTCCTACTCTAAGATTTACCAAAGCAAGCCGGTACTCGACATAGAACTGTCGGGTTATCAAATCATGGCAACTCTGATGGAGGTTTTCATCGAAGCAGCCGTAAACCCATCGCGTTTCTACTCCAAGCAGCTCTTGCGCCGGGTAAGCAGCCAGTATGATATAGAGAACGAGAATCTGGAGGAGCGCATCATGGCGGTAATTGATTATATCAGCGGCATGACCGACATCTATGCGCTCGACATCTATCAGAAGATCAACGGAATCAGTCTGCCTATTGTATAAGGGAAAATGTAAGGGATAAAACAGATCTTAAACTAAAAAATAACACGGACAATTTGAATTTGTCCGTGTTATTTTTTTCTTCTTATTTTAAAAACACCCCGTATAACGGCATGTTGGTGATATTAGCCTGCTGACGATAAGGCAACATAGAATAACGGATGGCTGAAATATCCGGATGCTCCATCAGATAATGATGAAGGGAGGTTGCCTTGACGCTTGTACCCCCTTTTACCTCAATAGGCAATAAGACACCATCACGCTGAATCAGAAAATCCATTTCCATACGAGAAGTATCGGAACTGTAATAATAAATATGCTGCAATCCGGATGCAAGCAACTGCTGCAACACATACTGTTCCGTAAAAGCTCCTTTATATTCAGTAAATACCGCATCACCCAAAAGAACCTCCTTGGCAGGCGTATCAGCCATCGCGCCCATCAAACCGCAATCGCATAAATAGAGCTTAAACGCTGATAAATCTTCATAAAACTTCAGAGGCAACTCCGGCTTCGATACCTTTGTTATCTTATACACCAGTCCAGCATCCACCAGCCACTGGATGGCAAGTTCAAATTCCTTGGCCCTACCGCCCTTCTTCAATACACCATAGACAAACTTTTTGTTCTCCTTCGACAACTGCCCCAGAATGGATTGCCAAACCATATCAATTCGGGGCACTTCCTGTGATGGAGCATGCTTGGAGAAATCACTGGCATAGTTGGAAAGAATCTCGTTCTGCAGGCTGCGCACCTGATTGAGCAACTTATTTTCAGCAAAAGCCTTTACCACTTCGGGCATGCCACCTACATAATAATATTGTCGCAGCAAATCCTTCAGTTTTTCGTGAAAAGCATTCATCAGTTCATAATCATGGCTGTGCATCAGTTTCAGCAACTGCTCCTCGCCCATCGCCATGAGGAATTCCTCGAAATCCATCGGAAAGAGACGCAAAGTCTGCACCTTGCCTACAGGAAACGAAACTCCTGCATGTAAAGCGACTCCCAGCAGAGAACCAGCTACTACAATATGATATTCCGGGGCATCTTCACAGAAATATTTCAAAGCCTCTAAAGCCTGCGGGAATGCCTGCACTTCATCCAGAAAAATAAGAGTTTTGCCTGGAATAATATCTACCCCAGTCAAAGCACTTAAGCCCTGAATGATTCTGGCGACATCAAAATCACCCGAATAGATAGCTTGCAGGTTTACATTCCTATCGCAACTTACGTAAGCCAGACTATCAAATTCCTGCCTACCGAATTCCTTAAGGACATAAGTCTTTCCACATTGTCGTACACCATTAAGAATCAATGGCTTGTGGTGCTCCTGACTCTTCCATTCCAGAAGCTGTTCATATACCTTTCTCTTCATATCTTTACACTTTTAGACACATAAAAATGCCAGAACGATACACTTTTCGACACATGAAACCATGCTATCATTACACTTTCTGACACATAAAACCTGCGCAAAGATACACTTTTCGACACATAAAACCAAAATTCCGCTGCCTTTTCCGAGATTCATTAAGACTATTTAACCCAAGTTGTTTTGCCCCATACGCCCTGGGCTAGGAGCTTCTGCCCTTTCAGGGCGTGTGGGGACATGATGGTGTTCTGATGCCTGGGGCGTGTGAAGCTTACATGCGAAACTTGAATTAAATACCTTTTTCCTTATAAATCAAATTATTGGCTCCGCTCGTAATCTTCAGAGCCTCAGGATGTTCCTTAATAAAACTGTTGATATGGCGAACTCGCTTCTCTTCCAAAATCTCATCGATAGCGATGAGGATACCGGTCTCCTCCACATCACCAAAACCATAGTTGATGGCGGTACCGAAAAGCTTCATCGTAGGACTCAGACTCATGTAGGCATTAACAAGAGGAGGAATATTATAACCCAACTTGCGAACTTCACGGTTCAGGATACGATAGTCTGCCTTGAAGTCATCTTCTGTAAAGATGGCAGCCAAATCACTCTCTGGAGTATCCAATTTCAGCGGTTTCATCGGGAGTACGAGGTTCTCCTTGTCATCGAAATGCTTCTTGAGGAAATAGAGAATCATGTCGCGGCCACGACGGATGTAAGACGGATACATCGTCATCTTGCCGAAGAAATATTTTACTTCCGGATAGAGAACCGTCAAAGCGCCCAAACCATCCCAGAGATTGTCGAGAGCAAAGATGCTCTTGGTGTTGGTACGCACATTCTGATATTCGAGCGAAACGAAGGAACGGCCCAACTCTACGGTATAAGGCATATACTCCTTGAGGAACTTGTCGGAGAAATGGAACATGTGGCTGGTTGCCAGCTTAGGCTGTCCCTTCTCATCGAGCTGCCAGTCCCTACCCAGGAGATAACGGTAACCGCCGATAATCTCATCGGCTTCAGGATTCCAGACTATCAGCTGCTTGTAACAGTTGTCACCAAAGTCGAACTCATCAAGATCCATAGATTTGCCCGTTCCGCCTCCCGCTTCGCGGAAAGCGATTTCACGAAGTCGACCAATCTCTTTCAGCACATTAGGCGAATCATTTGCCGTAACGATGTAAATCTCGTTATGGCTCTTATTGGTCATTCTCAGTTGCTTGTCGGGTGTAAGCTCGCTCTTCAGGAGCTCACGGTCAATCGGTTGGATGATTTCTTCTTCCATATTACTCTTCTTCTATGCTATGATTCTACGATTTCGTTAATATAAAACAATGTTCCCGGGTTTTGCAAACCATTAAAGTTCATAAACCCTGTCTTCAACATACTGCGCCCACTCGGTAGCCGACTTGCTCTTATCAAAAGTCTGCCAAGGAATCGGTTTGCCGATGGAGATGCGGAAATGCTTGCCCACATTCCTGTACATCTCGTCAACCAGGAACAGCATGGCGAGATTAAACGGCAGATACTTGTCGCTAAATCGGGCGATGCGGTAGAAACGTTCAGAGTTGCGCCCTCCGAAATGGATAGGCACCACATCGCGCTGATATTCTATACTCTTAGAGATAAACGTCTTCTTCCAAGGCAGGTCGTGGATGGTTCCATCCTTGCGCTTGCGGCTGTTCAAGCCTGCCGGAAACATCAGCATGTGGTTGTCACTCTTGAAGCCCGCCTCCACCATCCGTGGGAAATCGCGACTCTGGCGACCCGTCTTGTTGATGCCGATACTTACAGGTTTCAAACCCGGCAAGTTGAGCAGAAGATCATTCACCAGATAGCGGAACTTGCCATCATAGTGCTTGCCGATGATGGAACCGAGACATACACCGTCCTGTCCGCCCAGAGGATGATTGGAAACAAAGGTATAGAGTTTGCCGTCGTTCTTGTCAGGCAGGTTTTCCAAGCCTACGATTTCAACATCCATCTTCAGATAGCGCACACATTCGGTGAGCCATTCAGTACCTGAAAGGCCACGACTCTCCCACAAGAACCTGTTCACCTCGTCCTCGTGAATAATCTTCTTGAGCCAGGAAACCAGGAAGCGCGGTACGAATTTCACCTTGCTTCCCATCTTGCTCTTAAGAATCTTATCTATGTCTATCGTTTTCTCTATTGATTCACTCATGTTTGCTAAAACTTATATAAGTTAGTGCAAAAGTAACTCAACTTTTTCAAATACGTGCCATTTTTTCCAAAAAAATAGCAAAAAAGCGAAAATTTATTAGTTTTTTAAAACTATCACGACAAATCGAGCCCATTTTGTACGTATTTTTACAAAAACTTCACACTTGATGAGACCAAAAAGGCGATGCCCGAAACTGG